>Ga0208262_1000241_pt1 | contig 21644 bp, 16 predicted proteins | sample LakWasMet15_LOW5_2_FD_183863 | JGI IMG/M metagenome (GOLD analysis project Ga0208262, IMG submission 183863) | Freshwater sediment methanotrophic microbial communities from Lake Washington under simulated oxygen tension - Sediment Metagenome... | ecosystem: Environmental > Aquatic > Freshwater >... | reverse complement strand
CGTGTGCAAAATCGGTAGCGACAACAAATCCCATTACTGCTGACAACTGCTCTGTCTCCAAATTAACTTGGACAATGACTGGTGCAACTGTTGCCTCATCCGCCGCCACGGGAATAAACAATATTGGAACTTATACCTTCAATTTGGGAATTACAAGCATCACTTACACCGTTTATGACGCAGCCGGAAATAGTACGAATGCTTCTTTTACGGTTACAGTTACAGACAATGAAATTCCAAAAATAACCGCTCCAACTAACGTGATTGCATCCACAAATATTGGATGCACGGCGACTGGAGTAGTTTCTGGCACACCAATAACTTCTGACAACTGCTCCGTGACAAAATTAACTTGGGCTATGTCTGGAGCCACAGTTGCCACATCAGCAGCTACTGGAATAAATAATCTTGGAACATATACTTATAACTTAGGAACTACAACAGTTGTTTATACCGTTTATGATGCAGCTGGAAATTCGGCTAACGCTTCTTTTACCATAATCGTAAAAGACACTACAAACCCAACCTTAACTCAAGGTTCTAATCAATCTGTCAACACTTCGGCAGGAGCTTGTACAGCATCGGTAGCAATATCAAGTGCTGGGTTTTCGGACAATTGTTCAGGATCATCCATTGCTTATACTTTGAGCGGAGCCACTATAAAACCATTAACAGCAGGTCAAGTAGGAACGTATGTTTTTAACAAAGGAATAACCACTATTACCTATATAGTTACTGATGGAGCTTCACCTGCCAATACAATCTCGGGGACTAAAACAGTTAGCGTAACTGATAACGAGAAACCCGTTGCCCCGATATTATCTCCAATAAACGCACAATGTTCAATAACTGCTCCTTTTCCAACAACAAATGACAACTGTGATGGCATAATAACAGCTACAACTAGTGACAACAGAACGTTCAATTCACAAGGAAATTTCTCAATAGTTTGGTCCTTTAAAGACAGTAGTAATAACGAAACAATCGTAACTCAAAATGTAGTTATTGATGACACAATTGCACCAGTACCCAACATTGCAAATTTATCACCATTAATGGTCACAGGTTGTCAAGTAAATAACTTAACCCCACCAATAGCAACCGACAATTGTAAAGGAACTATTAGCGCGACAACAACAACCCCATTGCCAATTACCAAACAGGGGACAACAACAATAACTTGGTCTTACAATGATAATAATGGAAATACCTCTTCTCAAACTCAAGATATTATTCTAACTGCACCTCCAATTTCAGGTGGTATATTATTAGGTTACGTTACTAATTTAACACCTTTATTAGCCGCTTCAGATAATATTGCCATCACATCGTGTCCTGAAATCATAAACCCAATAACAATAAATTTATCAAGTGAAATTGGTACGATTATCCATTGGGAAAAATTCGAAGCAGGAGATTCAGCCTGGAGTATTATTCTCTCATCTGATTTATACAACAGTGGCCATTCATATAATATCAATTTTGATTTTGACAACACTAAATCTACTCTATTTAGAGTGCTAATTCAAGTGGGAGATTGTACCAAATATTCAAATATGGTAAACGTACACGCTATACCTCCCGATGTTCCTCCAATACTGGATCAAAATTATTTCAATATATGTTTAAATGACCAAGTAAGTTTGGTGGCTCGTAGCGGGTATGTTTCCGCTGTTAATGTTGGAGATGGTGGAGATTATAATACTGGTCAATTTCCAAACAAGTGGGATCCGACCCAATGGAAAATTGACGGTGAAGTGGCGGGCACAGCTTGGACTGCTGCAGCAAACAACAGAAACTATAATAATTGGTCAGGGACAAACAATCATCCGGTGGGAACCCTTTATAGAATTGAATATGATTCAAACGATTTTAAGTTTGGTATTGCACATGGCGACTATAATGGCGCCGGGTATATTTCTAATTTTGGCGTTGGACCAACCACTTTAGAAACGCCAATATTTAGCCTTGTAGGTTTAAAAACAGCCGCAGTTGAGTTTGATCAAGCTTACAATCTGCATTCGGGAGATATCGCCAAATTAGAACTTTCTCTAGATGGAGGAGCAACCTATACCATTGTTTTACAAGATTTAATTGGAACGAGTCCTCATGCGCTGTCTTGGGGAGATTCTCACGGAGCAATAGTTCCTTTCCCATATCAAGCCCCAAAATCAAATAATTCTACCACTACTTATTTTAATTTTCAAAATGACAACTCCTCCTTTGATATATCTGAATATATTGGAAATGATAATGTACGGGTTAAATGGACATTTTTTGGAACAACTGATGAAAGTGTTTGGGCAATTGACAATATAACAATTCCCGTTATGCCTTATTCTGATGAATTAGAATGGACGGATGGTCTTGGCAATCCTGGAGAGTACATTATTCGAGATAAGTTAGAAGCTACTTATACATTTGCACCCACAGCCCCAGGTATTCACCAATATGGAGCAACTTCTTTAATTAACGGTTGCAGAGCTTATGATTCGGCTGGAACTGCAATAGCGACAGTCGTAGTAAATTATGCTTATGCTGGCGAAGCTCAAGGATACACACAAGCAGAGTGTGGGGAAAGAACGGTAAATCTAAATGCTTATGATAATACTAAATCTGCTAATGCAAATAAAACGAATGGAGCTTATCCATTAGCCCTCAATACTTTTAGTGATGATGATGGCACAGGAGCCACCGGAAAATGGTCTGTATTTAGCACAACAAATACTTGTGGAACTTATAGTTTTTCAAATATCACTAGTCCAACCTCTTCATTTTCGGGAGATGCAGGAATATATACTTTGAGGTGGACATTAGATGTTTCAAAATGTTTCAGTGATGTACAAGTAACTTTGACCAATTGTAATGTAGTTGACTTTGATGGAGTTGATGATTATATATCTTTTAAAGATAATTATGGATTGGGTAACGCTTTTAGTATAGAAGTTTGGGTAAAACCAGATCCACAACCTGCAAATCCAGCAAGTAATATTCAAACCATTGTTTCTAAACGAAATGCCAATAATCTTATTAATGGTTATGACTTAAGGCTGGTTGGCAGCACATTATCATTTAACTGGAATAATGGGAGCAAAATAACGTCTCCCTTCCCATTGACTACCAGTAGATGGTATCATATTGCGGTAACTTACGGCGGTGGAATCTTTAGATTATATGTTGACGGAATTGAAGTTGTTAGCTCCGCTGGTTCAGCTCCAATAACAAATGATCTTGAATGTCTAGCAGGAGCAATGTCACAAACAGGAAATCTATCAAATAAACCTGCAAACCATTTTTCTGGATGGCTCGATGAATTAAGAATTTGGGATGTGGGTTTAAGTCCAGATCATATTCGACAAATGATGAATCAGCAAATCATTAATAATGGATTAGCGGTTAGAGGTGAAATCATCCCAATAGATATCAATGGCCCTGATGCAAATAAAGATGGAGTTGATGACCAGCCTATTTATTGGCCAAATTTAAAAGGTTATTATCGTATGAATCAAATTACTTGCGGATACCTTAACCCTTTTGGGGGTAAAGGTGTTGATGGTAAATTAAGAAATATCACGAGTTCACAAGAAGAAACGGCTCCTTTACCATATATTTCAATAAGAGACGGTAATTGGACGAACAGAGTCACAGGATCTACTCCGTGGAAATATGGCGATACTGTTTGGGATTTTCCAAATAGTACAGGTTATAATGGAAATCCAATAGATTGGAATATTGTACAAATAGCACACAATATCAATTCCGGCAATAAAGATATTTCGGTGTTAGGTCTAATTTCAACGGCCGGAAAATTAACAATTGCCGATCCAACTGTTACGACACCTATTGAAAAAAATGATGGACAAGGTTTGTGGATTACCCATTATTTAAAATTGAATGGCAATATTGATTTAGTGGGAGAATCCCAATTATTAGAAAAAAGATATACAACAACACAGTTCAGCGAAAGTATCTTAGATGCAACAAGTACAGGATATATAAAACGTGACCAACAAGGTCAAAAAAATAGTTACAACTATAATTATTGGTCATCACCGGTAAGCATTATTCAAGGAAGCGTAAATAATATGCCCTATTCAATTGGAACTGTTTTAAAAGATGGAACAAATTCTGCGGTTCCGAAAACTATAAATTTTGGAACTACATTTGATTTTGCTGACTCGCCTATATCAAGTCCAATAAAAATTACAGATCGCTGGATATGGTCTTACAACTCCCCAATAACAGAAGGAGCAGATTGGGACAATTATTTTCAGTGGAATCATATTACAAGTGCTGGTTCATTAAAAGTTGGTGAGGCATATACTATGAAGGGAACTGGCGGAGAAGCTTCCATTGAATCAACACAAAACTATTCTTTCATCGGAAAACCTAATTCTGGAACCATTTCACTTAACTTAGCCAAGGAAAATAGCTATTTAATTGGAAACCCTTATCCATCAGCACTTAATGCCGACGAGTTCATTAGAGACAATTTAAAAGATTGTCCTGGCTGTAGAGCAACCGTCAATTCATTTAGTGGAGCCCTTTATTTCTGGGATCATTTTGGTTTATCAAACAATCACTATTTAGCTGAATACGAAGGTGGTTACGCAACTTACACCTTAATGGGTGGTGTTGCAGGTATTAACGATAGTCCTTTAACTTTAAATAACGGTGCCAATGGTTCAAAAACGCCTCAACATTACATCCCTGTGGCACAAGGATTCTTTATCGACGGCTATTTAGATGAACAAGTAACAGGTTCCGAAATACCAACCGTAGTGCAGGGTGGGCCAATACTTTTCAAAAATAATCAACGTGCATTTGTTCGAGAGAGTATGCCAAGTTCTCTCTTTATGAAAACAAGTGGAAATAAAAACACAAAAACAACTGAAGCCGAAATTGATTCTAGATCCAAAATTAGATTGGGATTTGACTCATCTGTTGGTGCTCATAGACAACTTTTGGTTGGAGCCGATTCTAACACAACCAGTCTTTTTGATATTGGCTACGATGCTCCAATGTATGATACAAATGAAAATGATATGTATTGGGAAATTAGTGATAGTCAGTTTGTAATTCAAGGAATTCCTGATTTTAATACTGATCGAATAATTCCATTGGGTATTTTAATAGCTAATGAAGGGTCAATAACCATTAAAATTGACGCATTGGAAAACATCTCCCCTAATACTGAAATCTATTTATTTGACAATGAAACCAAAGATTACCACAACCTTCGGGAAAGTAATTTTACCAAATCATTATCGATAGGCGAATACAAAAATCGATTCTCTTTACGTTTTTCCAGCAAAACACTAAGCATTGACGAATTAAAAGGGAGTAATGGAATTATTGTGCTGTATTCCAATAATTATAAATTGCTAATCATCAAAAATAATAATATCAATTCAACTATAAATTCTGTTTCTCTATTCAATATGTTGGGTCAACCCATCAAAGTTTGGAATATCGAAAATAAGGAACAAACCAAAATTGAAATCCCAATCAAAAATTTAAATTCAGGAATTTATATTGCAAAAATAAAAACATCAGAGGGTGACATTAGCCAAAAAATTGTCGTCAACTAGCCTGAAAAATTTTAATATTTATTAAGGAAACATTAACTTGTTTAGACATTTCATATTGATTATTCTTTTTATATTTGGTGATAATTTTGGAATACCCCCAAAATAAAGACTTTATATAAAATTTAATCAAAAAAAAATGAAAAAAATACTTACCGTATTGACAATTGTACTATTCACAATCAATGCAAGCGCACAACAAACAAAAACTGTCGCCAACGAAACTACAAAAAAAGAATCTTGCTGCGCAAAACACGATGCCAAAGCAAAAACAATGACTCCTGACGAAATTGCAAAATGTCAGGCCAAATGCAAAGCCGAAGGAAAAGAATGCAAAGCAGCAGAAATGGCCAAATGCAAACACGATTCCAACGCAAAAATGACTGAAGAAGAAATTGCAAAATGTCAGGCAAAATGCAAAGCCGAAGGAAAAAAATGCACCAAAGATGAAATGGCCAAATGTGACAAAAAAGAAGAAAAAAAATGTTGCGCAAAAAAAGCGTAATTTTAAAATTCTAGTTAACAAAAATGCTTCGATTCGAAGCATTTTTTATTTATAATCGAAATACTATTATAACAACTCTGATTTCAAACCGTCAAAATCCAGTAAAACCTGTTCTCCCGAAACCAAATTTTTGAGGGCAAATTTCCCTTCATTCATTTCAGTTTCTCCAACAATGACAGCATACGGAATCCCACGTTTATCAGCATATTGAAACTGTTTTCCAACCTTCACATTATCCGGATATAACTCCACTTTAACGTCAAAACTTCGCAGTTTTGCGATAGCTTTCATCGAATATAAAGCTTCCTTTTCACCATAATTAATAAACAATGCCTTTGAAGTTGAAGTCACGGTTTCCGGAAATAAATTCAATTCTTCTATAACCAAATAAATTCGGTCTAAACCAAAAGAAATCCCTACACCGCTCACATTTGGCAAACCAAAAATCCCGGTCAAATCATCGTATCTTCCACCACCACCAATAGAACCCATCGAAACTGATTTTGGGGCAGCCACTTCATAAATAGCACCTGTATAATAATTCAATCCGCGAGCCAAGGTCACGTCTAAATCCAAAATCGCTTTATTCAAACCAAGACTGGAAACGTTGTCACAAATAAATCGCAACTCTTCAACACCTTTCATTCCTTCTTCGGAAGTGGATAATAATGCAGAAAGTTTGTCTATTTTTTCCGAAATTGTTCCCGTAAAATGGAATAAAGGTTGTACTTTTTCAATCGCCGATGCCGCAATTCCTTTTTCAATCATTTCCTTTTTTACTCCGTCCTCGCCTATTTTATCAAGTTTGTCCAAGGCAACGGTAAAATCGATTAGTTTGTCTTTCGCACCTATGACTTCGGCAATTCCCGAAAGAATTTTTCTGTTATTGATTTTTATAGTTACGCCTCCTAAGCCCAATTGTGTAAAAACCGAATCATACAACTGCACTAATTCGACTTCTTGCCACAAAGATTTCGAACCCACGACATCGGCATCACACTGGAAAAATTCTCTGAAACGCCCTTTCTGCGGACGATCAGCACGCCAAACAGGTTGGATTTGATAACGCTTAAACGGAAACTCAATTTCGCTTTGATGTTGCACTACATATCGAGCAAAAGGAACAGTCAAATCATAGCGCAAGGCTTTTTCGGAGATGCTTGAAGTTAGTTTATTACTTTCTTTATTTTGCAATAATGCAGCGTCCGCTTTCGCCAAATAATCACCAGAATTCAAAATCTTAAAAATCAATCGATCTCCTTCTTCCCCGTATTTTCCCATCAGGGTTTCGGAGTTTTCAAATGAAGGAGTTTCTATAGGTTGGAAACCAAATTTCTCAAAATTACTTTTGATAATCGATATAATATATTGACGTTTTGCCACCTCAACTGGTGAAAAATCTCTTGTCCCTTTTGGAATGCTTGGTTTTGATGCCATTTTTTTTTAGATTTCAGATTTTAGATTTCAGATTAATCTATCCAAAATCTTATTTCATTGAGAAAATCTAAAATCTAAATTCTTAAATCTCAAATTTCCTCTTGCAAATATCTTATTTTTAAAATAAATAACCCACCTTCTAAAGTAAACTTGTAACAAAAATTGTATTTTCGTGTCAAATAAGCACTATGTTTAAATTATTCCGAGAAAACGTCCGAATTGCATTTGGTTCTATTAGAACCCAATTGTTGCGCACCATACTTACCGTACTGATTATTGCCATCGGAATCACGGCTTTGGTAGGAATTCTGACCGTTGTATCAGCCTTGGAAAACACCATTTCAACAAAATTTGCTTCAATGGGAGCCAATACATTCAACGTAAATCAATACGAAAATGTCATTCGACGTCGAGGTGGCGAAGAAAGAGAAATCATAAATCCCATCATTTCCTATCCCGAAGCTGTTGATTTTAAAAACAAATATAAGTTCCCCTTTGCCGAAACTTCACTTTCCTTTACGGCAATTTCCAACGCCGAAGTAAAATATGAATCTGATAAAACTGATCCGGAAATAACAATTATGGGGGTAGACGAGCCATTTATTACCAACTCCGGTTTAGAAACAAGTTCTGGGCGAAACTTTACTCCTTTTGACATCCAAAACAATACATATACTTGTATCGTCGGTTCCGATTTTACGAAAGGATTGCTCAAAGACGTCAACCCAATCGATAAAATAATCTCTATTCGTGGAGCCAAATTTAAAGTAATTGGCGTCTTGAAAGAAAAGGGCTCCACCTTTGGCAACAGCCAGGATTTAAGGGTTTTAATCCCTATTCAAGTGGCGCGTTCCTTGTTTACTGCACCCAATATAAATTACACCATAAGCATAATGGTTGCCCAAAAAGAAATGATGGATCAAGCTATTGACAATGCTATAAATACGATGCGAAAAGTTCGCAAATTGAGTCCAGTGAAAGACAATAATTTTGCCATTGTTCGCAGTGACGACCTCATCAACAGATTTCTCAACATTACACAATATCTTGGAATAGCCGCTTGGTTCATTAGCATCATCACGATTCTTGGTTCATCAATCGCTTTGATGAACATAATGATTGTTTCGGTTACGGAACGCACACGAGAAATTGGAGTTCGAAAAGCCCTTGGAGCAAAAAAGAGCACCATTGCTTTCCAGTTTTTTATAGAAACTTTACTTATTGGTCAAATGGGTGGTTTGGCAGGAATCATTTTCGGTATTTCGATAGGTTTCGCCGTTGCAACCGCAATGGATTTTGCTTTTGTAATTCCTTGGGGAGCAATTATGGCTGCGTTTATTACCAGTTTTGCCGTGGCAATAGTCTCAGGATTATATCCCGCAATCAAGGCTTCAAAACTAGATCCAATCGAGGCATTGCGATACGAGTGATGGAAAGTAGGAGGCTTGATAAATAAAAAAAACCGCCTCAAATTATGTTTTGAGACGGCTTCATAAAAAAACCTTCCAGAGGAAGGTTTTGATTATCTCTAAGAAAACTTAAATTAGTTTACAGCGCCTTCTAAATCTGCACCAGCTTTAAATTTTACTACATTTTTAGCAGCAATTTTAATAGTTTTTCCTGTTTGAGGATTTCTACCATCTCTAGCAGCTCTAGCTGAAACTGACCATGATCCGAAACCTACTAAAGAAACTCTTCCGCCTTTTTTCAAAGTACTACCCACGTTACCTAAAAATGATTCTAAAGCTAGTTTTGCAGCAGCTTTTGTAATTCCTGCATCAGCAGCGATAGCATCAATTAATTCTGATTTGTTCATAATGTTTAGTTATTAAATGTTGGTTAAAAAAAACTTTGTTACTACAACAAATTTAGTAGGAATTACTTCCCTTACAAGCGTTTTGCTTAATTTTAGCTTAATTTGTTGATAACTTGTTTTTTTTGTTCATAAAGCAGCGATTTTTCTTGCCAAACCATAAGAAAAACACCCATTTTATTGGGGTTAAAACACTTTTGCATCTCCTGAAAATGCCATTCCATTCAATAATTCTGCTGTATTCATTTTCTTTTTTCCTGGAAATTGTAAACTTAACACTTGAATGAATCCATTTTTTACAGCAATCTTCATTTCTTTTTTGGTACAAATCAGGCTTCCAGTGTCATAGCTATGGTTCTCTAATAGGATTTTTGCTTCGTGGATTTTAACATTCCATTCCTCCTCGTGGTCTCTAAAAAAACACCAGGCTGAAGGATAAGGATTCAAACCACGTATTAAATTATATATTTCAACTGCAGATTTTGCCCAATCGATCTTGCAATTTTCCTTATTCAGCTTGTAAGCCGTTTTTATTTCAGGACTCTCTTTTTGTATTGTTGTGGTTACATTTCCTTTTTCAATCAATCCCAAAGTTTCTATAACGGTTTTGCTTCCCAACTGCATTAATCTATCGTGCAATTGTCCCGCATTTTCATCTGGTGCAATTGCTGTTTCGGAACTTAAAATCATCTCACCGGTATCTATTTTATCATCTATAAAAAATGTGGTAACTCCAGTTTTTGTATCCCCATTTATAATTGCCCAGTTTATTGGGGCAGCGCCACGATAATTGGGCAATAATGACGCGTGAAGATTGAAAGTTCCTAGTTTTGGCATTTTCCAAACTACTTCGGGCAACATCCTGAAGGCAACAACGATTTGCAGATTTGCGTTTAAAGCTTTTAATTCTTCTAAAAAACTTTCGTCTTTTAAATTTGTGGGTTGCAATAAAGGAAGGTTGTGTTTCAAAGCATATTCCTTCACTGCCGAATATTTTATTTTTTGTCCGCGACCTGCAGGTTTGTCCGCAGCGGTGATAACTCCCACAACATCGTAGTTGTTTTTTATTATGGTATCCAGAATTCCAACCGCGAATTCGGGTGTTCCCATAAATACAATTCGTAATTTCTCCATTATGATTTTAAAGTATAGGTATTGTTTTGTTTTACTGCAATTTTATCATTCTCCAACAAATTTTGCAAGGCAAAGATAACATCGTCCTCAGTGTTTTTTGTTAGTTTCTGTATTTCTCTTGAATTCATATCTTGCATTTTCAATAATCCAATGATTTTCTCCGAAATCAAGGAACTATCGCCAGGTTTTATTTTTTTTGAAATACAATAAGAACAAATTCCACAATCCGTTATGGCTGTTTCTCCAAAATAGTTCAAAATCAATTTGCTTTTGCACACTTTTTTCTCATTAATATAGTTTAAAACGGCATCAAATTGGACGATTTTTTGTTGATTCTGTGTTTCAAGATATTTCGAAACCCGATTAATGGTTTTTTCGTCTTCGCGAACTTCGTTAAAAATAATCGTGGCATCATTGTTCTTTTTATGATAATCTATAATGTCAAGGTCTTTCAATTTTTCTAAAACCGAATGTATCATTGTTTCTTCACAACCGGATTTTTTGGCAATTAAAGATAAGTTTATGGCTGTTTGAGTTTCATAAATTCCGGGATATGTTCGAAGAATTGACAAGATAATAGGTTCTTCATTCGTATTTAAACTCACATATCGAATCACTTCCTTGGAAGGAATAATGAATTGCATCGTGATTCGCTCCGAATATTCTTGTGATAAACTTATAACTCCTTGACGGTCTAAAAACTGTATAGCGTTGAAAGTCTTCAAGGTTGGAAATCCATATTTTTGACAAAAATGATTTAAATTGAACGAAAATTGTTCGTTGATTCCTTCGCCATAAGCGATTTGAAAATAGTTGCACAATTTGATATAAATCAGGCTCAACATTTTTTTGTCCGGTAGCACATTGATGAATTGACTTTGGGCTTGAGCCTTGTCAGATGGACTAGTGAGGATTACGGCAAATGCTTTTTCGTCATTTCTGCCTGCACGACCGGCTTCCTGATAATAACTTACGATGCTTTCTGGAAGATGAATATGGATTATTGTTTTTACGTTCGATTTATCAATTCCCATCCCAAAAGCATTGGTGGCAACCATAATTTGGACTTCTTCATTCATCCAAAGACTCATATTTTTTTCTTTATCCTTAACCGATAATCCTCCGTGATAAAATGTCGCCTTGAATCCCATAGATTGCAATTGCATGGCTATTTCTGAGCAAGATTTCCTATTTCTGACATATATAATAGAAGGTTGTGGATTCTTCTTCAATATTTGTTCCATTCGATACAATTTGTCTTCGACTTCAAAAACCATATAAGCAATGTTTTTTCGGGCAAATGATTTCTTGAAAATCGCTGGTTGCTCCAGTCCTAATTGAAGAATTACGTCTTCAAGAACTCGATTTGTTGCTGAGGCTGTGAGTGCCAAGAAAGGAACTTTGGGGAAATGGGTTTTTAAATGGGCAATTTTCAAATATGCTGGTCGAAAATCGTGACCCCATTGTGATACGCAATGTGCTTCGTCTATGGCAATCAAATTGATGGGCAAGTTTTTTATTCGCTCTAAAATCCAGTCTGATTGTAGACGCTCTGGTGACAAATACAGAAATTTATAATTACCAAATTCGCAATTGTCCAAAAGCGTAATCATTTCATCAGATTTAATGCCTCCGGTTAACGCAATAGCCTTTATGTCGATTTTATGCAAACGCTGTACTTGGTCTTTCATCAAAGCCACCAAAGGTGAAATGACCAAACAAATTCCGTCTTGCATCATTGCTGGAACTTGAAAACAAATCGATTTTCCGCCACCTGTTGGCATCAGTCCAAAGGTATCTTTTCCCTCCAAAACGGAATTTATAATTTCGTTTTGCGGCGACCTAAATTCGTCGTGTTTCCAGTATTTTTGAAGAATTTGTAATGCTGTTTGCATTATTTCTGGATTAAAATTTAAAGTTTGATTAATGATTTTGAGTTGCTCAACTTCAAAACTAAAACTTTAAACAATTTGTTAAATTTTATCTAAGATAAATAAAATTCTATTATCAACGGAATCTTTTGGAACTTCGATGAGTTTGTATCCATATTTTTTGTAGGTTTCTATAAGATGAATGTCGATGTGTTTCGCCTGTTCGAAGTTCTCGTAACGTTCTTTATCACTGATAAAAATATCTTCCCAAGGAGGAAGAATGAAAATTTTGCTGTATAAATGATTCTTGCAAGCTTCGTCAAAATAATCTGGATATGGGTCTCCAATAAAATGCATATAGGCCAAAATATCGGGAATTCCGCGATCGATAAAAACTATTTTGTCAGGTTCGTTTACCGCGTTTTGATATTGTTTTTTTCGACCTTCCAAAAGCAATTCACTGAACAATAATGGGTTTTCAAGGAACAATTGTTCGATGCCTTCTTTTTGTGCGTCCAAAGTCACTTGTCGGGAAATTTCAGGATAACAACAAAATCCTTTTTCCATCAAACCATCGATAATGGTGCTTTTTCCAGTTCCTGGTCCGCCAATAATGACTATGATTTTTTTATGCACGCTTTTTTTGAATAAGGCGCAAATTTACCTAAAGTAATTGGGAATTCGAAAGAATATTTAGACATATAATTTTCATTATTTTAAAAATCCTATCCCAAAGTTTCGGGACTAATATCAAAACTGTATATTTGCTTTTATTTTAATTATAGAATGGACAAGAACACGCAGGAATTTTATGATCGGTTACAAGTGGAGTTGGATTTGAGCAATACTTGGCCTGCTTTATATTTGTTTAAATTTATTGTGCCATCAGTAAACGACAATGTTATCCGTGTCGAAGAAGCCTTTAATTGTATGGGTGCAGTTATAAAAACCACTAAATCAAAAACAGGAAAATTCACGAGTATCTCTGTTGATGTTCAAATGAAGGATTCTAGAGAAATAATCGATAAGTACATAGAAGTTTCTACAATTGAGGGTATTATTTCCCTTTAAAAATCTCAATTCAAATATGAATTCAAAATATATAAAAGAAGTTGCAAACGATGTCGTTTATCATTTGGAATATAATGCCGAAAGACCGCATTTAATTATTCCGGAATATGGTCGCCATTTACAAAAACTCATTGATCAAGCAACAGCTATTGAAGACCCCGTAGAACGCAATAAAGTCGCAAAATACATCATTCAGGTTATGGGGAGTTTAAATCCTCACTTGCGCGATGTCCCTGATTTTCAGCACAAATTATGGGATCAATTATTTATAATGTCTGATTTTAAATTAGACGTAGAATCTCCTTATTCTGTTCCAACTCGTGAAGTTTTGCAGTTAAAACCAGATGTTTTAAAATACCCACAGAATTTTCCAAAATATCGATTTTATGGTAATAATATCAAGTATATGATTGATGTTGCCAATAAATGGGAAGAGGGTGAAATGAAAAATGCCTTGGTGAAGGTTATCGCCAATCATATGAAAAAATCATATTTAAGTTGGAATAAAGATACCGTAAAAGACGATGTCATTTTCGAACATTTATATGAACTATCTGGAGGAAAATTAAATTTGCTTCAGAGTACCGAGGAACTTTTGACAACCACAGATTTGTTGCGAACTAACAAAAGAGTGTCCAATAAAATCACACCCGCTGGGCAACCGAAAATTCAAAGCAACAAGAATATAAAAGGAGGGAAGTTAAATCCTGCACATAAAAATCAAAACAGAAAACCTTTGTAAAAATGAGTTATGGATTATGCGTTTTTATCCAAAGACAATTAATTCGTAAATTGTAAATCGTAAATCAAAATGGGAATATTCAAAATAGAAGGAGGCATTCAATTAAAAGGTGAAATAACGCCACAAGGAGCCAAAAACGAAGCATTACAAATTTTATGTGCAATATTATTGACTCCTGAAAAAGTCACCATCAATAATATTCCTGACATTATTGATATCAATAAACTGATTACGCTTTTAGGAAATTTAGGAGTGAAAATCCAAAAAATGGGACATGGATCCTATACTTTTCAAGCAGATGATGTAAATGTAAATTATCTTGAAACCGAGGCTTTCAAAAGAGAAGGAGGTTCTCTTCGGGGTTCTATAATGATTGTTGGGCCACTTTTGGCACGATTCGGAAAAGGATATATTCCAAAACCAGGTGGTGATAAAATAGGGAGAAGAAGACTCGATACCCATTTTGAAGGATTTATTAATTTGGGCGCCAAATTCCGTTATAACAGAGAAGATCATTTTTACGGTGTCGAAGCTCCTGACGGATTAACTGGAGCAGATATGTTACTTGATGAAGCGTCAGTTACCGGAACAGCAAACATTATTATGGCTGCGGTTTTGGCCAAAGGAAAAACTACGGTTTATAATGCCGCTTGCGAACCTTATTTACAACAATTGTGTAAGATGTTGAACGCAATGGGAGGTAAAATTACGGGAATTGGTTCGAATCTGTTAACTATTGAAGGTGTCGAAAGTCTTGGAGGTTGCGTGCATAGAATTCTTCCAGATATGATTGAAATAGGGAGTTGGATAGGACTTGCCGCAATGACCAGAAGCGAAATTACCATTAAGGACGTGAGCTGGGAAAACCTCGGACTCATCCCGAATGTCTTTAGAAAATTAGGAATTACATTAGAAAAAAGAGGTGACGACATTTATATTCCTGAACACAAAAACGGTTACCAAGTAAAAACGGATATTGACGGTTCAATTCTTACCGTTTCTGATGCGCCTTGGCCAGGATTCACTCCAGATTTGTTGAGTATTGTTTTGGTTGTGGCTACACAAGCAAGAGGCGATGTTCTTATTCATCAAAAAATGTTTGAAAGTAGATTATTTTTCGTGGATAAATTGATTGATATGGGAGCCAAAATTATTTTGTGCGATCCACACAGAGCAGTTGTCATTGGTCACGACTTCAAATCACAACTGAAAGCCACAACGATGTCATCACCAGATATTCGTGCGGGAATTTCGTTATTGATTGCGGCACTTTCTGCAAAAGGAACGAGCACCATTCAAAACATTGAACAAATTGATAGAGGTTACGAACGTATTGATGAGCGTTTAAGAGCTATTGGAGCGAAGATTGTTAGAGCTTAGTTTTATATAAAAAACCAAATGACAAACGAACAAACCGCGGTAAGAGCCACATATTTTAGTATAATTGGTAATGTTGTATTGGCAATTATAAAAGGATTAGCAGGTTTTTTTGGTAATTCATATGCTTTAATAGCCGATGCAATCGAGTCTACTACCGATATTTTTGCTTCCTTCTTAGTACTTTTTGGAATTAAATATTCAAATAAACCTGCAGATGATAATCATCCTTATGGGCACGGACGAGCGGAGCCACTAATTACATTCTTGGTCGTTGGATTCTTGATTACTTCAGCGACAATTATTGCTCACGAGAGTATTAATAATATTGGAACATCACACGAATTACCTAAATCTTGGACTTTAATCGTCCTTGGACTAATAATCTTATGGAAAGAATATTCCTTTCGTTTGGTAATGAAAAGAAGTGTTGAATCTAATAGTTCTTCACTTAAAGCAGATGCTTGGCATCATAGAAGTGACGCAATAACATCGGTTGCTGCTTTTATTGGAATTTCAATTGCCCTAATTTTAGGAAAAGGATATGAATCTGCCGATGATTGGGCGGCACTCTTTGCTGCTGGGTTTATATTTTATAATAGCTATTTGATTTTTCGACCGGCTTTGGGCGAAATTATGGATGAGAATTTGTATGAGGATATCATTGTAGAAATTAGATTTGTTTCCCTTCAAGTAGACGGAATTGTTGACACCGAGAAATGTTTTATTCGCAAAGCAGGAATGAAATATCATGTTGACTTGCACGCTATTGTAAATTCAGAAATTACCGTAAAAGAAGGACACGAAATATCCCACTTGTTGAAAGATACTTTACGATTAAAAATCCCTGAATTAGGACATGTTTTAATTCATATTGAGCCTACTAGTTATTGAAATTTAAATTTTTTTACTCCAAAACATTCAAAATCTTCAATCCAAAAATGACCCCATTATTTTGAATGCCATTTTGATAGGAATGAACATAATCAAAACGGAATAACTTAAATTTTCCGAAACCAAGATTGTCTAGACCAATGGTAATTTCCGAATATGGCTTTCTGTCGAAAATTACTAAATTATGAAAACCAATATTTAATGTCGAATTCAATTTGTTCAATAAAGGGATTTTATTCATAATAAAACCTTTGTCATTGTGCTCAAAATGTGCTTCGAAATACGATTTGTTGGTGCTGTTTAAATAATAGGGCAATAAGTTAAAAACGTTTAAATATCGATTACTCGTTCCAACATAAGTTTGGTTTCCGTTGAAGTGCTTGTAATCGGCAAACGAAATGGTTGAACCATTAATGAATGTCCCCGCTTTTAAATTCATTCCTAAATTCCCTTTGTTTCCTAGTGATAAATCATATTTTATCTGACTGGAAATCTGTTGAAATTCATATTTTTTTTGATTTGAGGCAAAGGCATTTTCATAGTTTAAAATGATAGTTGGATATTTATCGTTTTTTATATTGAGTTTCCCATCTGGACGAGAAATGTATTTGTTTCCAAAATTTATTCTTGTCATTACATTTATTTTCGTTAGATGATGTATATCAAATATTGGAGTTATATAATCATTTGGCAATAAAGGATTATTTGATGTATAGGCCTTTTCTTTTTGAATGGAAGTATAATCAGTTGTGTTGAACAATGATTTGCGTTGTTGGTATTCTAAATTTCCTTTTAAATAAAAATTGTTTCCAATATCCTGTCCATAAGTAATTCCCGTAAATTCCTTGTCATACAACTTCATATAATTGCTTTTAAAAAAGGTAGTGCTGATTGTATTTATAAACATTGAAATGGGTTCTTCAGCATTAAACTGCTTCACTTCACTTCCTCCGTAGATAGATAATGAGGCATAATTTTGATGATTGAATCTATGATAGTAGTTCGCTGTTACGCGCAATCTGTCATCCGAAAAACCATAGTTAAACTTGGTGCTTATTGAAGTCGATTTTCCTTTTTCTTCTTCGTTTTTCCAAGTTCTGAACGAAAATCCTGAATCAAGATTCCAACCTTGTACCGTATTGAAAGTTAATGAAGCAATATTGGTCAATCCATCATAAGAAAAGGATTGTTTCTTGGTGCTGTTTTTCCAGTGATAACCCATAATTGGGCTTAAAAACTTGAATTTATTTGCTTTTTTGTCGATAGAATCTAAATATTTTTTTGAGGTGTGATGAATGTAAATACTGTCTTTCTTGGTGTAATCTATATTTTCCTCAATAGTTAAAGGTACAGGTCTAATTTTATTCCAAAAAACACTGTCTTTTTTATTGGCATTTTCTGCGAAACTTACAATTTCGTTACCAAAAGTTTTTTTGGCGAAAGCGGTAACAAAATTATAATTGGTGTAGACATAAGAGAAATTACCGTTGAATTTAATTCCAAAAATTCCTGCCGAGAAAACTAAACTTTGGGTGCTTTTCCCCCAAACTTTACTGATGGTATTGTAGCTAAAATTTTGTTTCAAGTTCATCGTTTCAATCATTTCTTGGTGCATTCTGTAGCCTTTAATATCCAAATCAACGGCATATATTGCCCAGGAATCGTCAACAATATAAATATAACCTTCAAAAACAGGCTCTGCATCGCGTTTTGCAATGACTTTGATTTTGTTAATCATTTGCTTGTTTTCATCCTGAAAAGTGCCTTCCATTTTATATTTATAATAGTTGAAAGCATTGTCTGCAATGGGCGAAATTATTTGACTATTAAAATTTAAAGTATTTTCATAAAAATCATAAGTTGTCGATAAGGCTGTATTGTAGCTAAATCCTTTGTTGTCTCCACTTACTTTTGAAGCCAAAATATTTTCTTTTAGTTTATTAGGTTTTTCAAAAGAGATTTTTGAAACCGTTTCTGATAGGTAAATGATTCCTGAACCAGTAGAATCTAAAGTGCTGCCAGTGGTGCCCATATCGAGCTTTTGACCTAATATTTTTTTTGGTAAATCTTTGACTTTCAATAGTCCTTTCGAGTAGAAATCAGCTTCAAAATGAGCTGTTTGTTCAGAATTTTTTTTTTTGCTGGCTATAGCTTTTTTAATTACGGCATTTGCTAGATTATCCTTCGTGTTGATTATAACCTCAGAAAGAGATAGGCTTTCTTCAGCTAATTTTATGTTTTGTGTATAAGGGAATTTGTCAATTGTCACTGAAATTTTCTGAGTTTTGAATCCTAAATATTGAAAAACAATGGTGTGTTTCCCTGTAGTTTTTATATTCAATTCATAATTTCCCTGCTCATTTGACGAGGTTCCATTATAAGTGTTTTCTTCCCGAATATTCACATTTGATAATGAATTTCCATTGTCGTCAGTAATTGTTCCTTTGATTTGTGCAAAATTTGTAATAGAAATGGTAAGAAGTAAAAAGGTGTAGTATATTTTCATACAATTTTTTTTACAAGAGTATGAAAATAAAAATAAGAAGGAATCTAAAGTTTCGTTAAATTCTGCTTCGCAAAAATTAAATTCTTGTTAAACTACAAAAACGACATCACCGCCAATTCATAGCTTTTCATTCCAAAACCAAGAATTACTCCCTTGGCATTTCCGGAAATATAGGATTGATGACGAAAACTTTCACGCGAAAAAGTATTCGAAATATGCACTTCAACCACAGGAGTTGTAATGGCTTTTATGGCATCGCCAATGCCGATGGAAGTATGGGTATAAGCGCCAGCATTTAGAATAATACCATCATAGGAAAAACCCAGTTCCTGAATTTTGCCAATCAATTCTCCCTCGATGTTGCTTTGGTGATAAGTCAGTTCTATTTGCGAAAATTTTTCTTTTAAAGTATTGAAATAATCTTCAAAAGTTTGTGAGCCGTAAACTTCTGGTTCACGTTTTCCTAGCAAGTTGAGATTTGGTCCGTTGATGATGGCGATTTTCATAATTCATATTTTTGTAAAAATAAAAAAACCGTTCCAATTATAAGAACGGTTTCGTTTAATTTAATTATTTTTTGTTAAAATAATATTCCGGCCGAAACTTGAACTACTGAGTTTTTTGTTTGTGCAGTTGTTGACACTTCGGTCAATCCTAGACCATACCGCCCTTGTATGAAGATGCTTTTTGTAATTTTCATTCCTAGTCCAGCTGCAATTGAAAAATCAAATGTATTTGAGTTGTTCACATCAAAATTTTTCTTTTCGCTCAATAAAAATGAAGCTTGTGGGCCAAGTTCAAGACTGAAAGTATCGCTCAAATAAATTTTTGCCAATACAGGAATAGCAATATACCCTAATTCGTTTTTGACGTCACCAATTACTGTTTTATATGAGGCACCTTGGGTAGAATAAAGTAATTCAGGTTGTATGGCAAATTTGTCTAGAAACTTGATTTCTGCAACTAATCCTGCGTGATAGCTGGTTATGGCATTGGTTTGAACATTTGAAGAGGAAAGATTCGCATAATTTAATCCAGCTTTTACTCCAAATTTCGCTATTTGTGCCTCAGTATTAGAGGACGTTGCAAAAATTAAAACTAGAATTAAAATAATTTTTTTCATGATTGTTTATTTTTAAAATTTTGTTTTTAATTTAAAACTCGTTTATCAAAACTGTTTATTTCAATAATTATTGCAATTTATATTTTTTTATTTATTAGAACTTGATATAATTTATGAAAATCATTTAGAGGACTATTATATAAATTTAAAAAATTTAAAAAAAATTACCACTTTGTTTCTTACAATTGATGTTAATATACTGATAATCAACATATTTTAATTGATTCTTAACTAACTTATTTATAATTTTGTTTTACTAATTTTAAAATAAACAATCATGAAAAAAATTATTTTATTGACGGTTGCTCTTTTAGCATTTAGTTTTACTAATGCTCAAGACAAAAAAGATGCGTATTTTGGTGTTAAAGGCGGCTTGAACATTTCGTCCGTTACTAACTCGGAACAATATGGATCAAGTTCAAGTTCTTTGGCTAGTTTTCATCTGGGTTTTTTTGGTGAGTTTATGGTAAGTGACGAATTTGCCATTCAACCAGAATTGTTGTATTCTGCCCAAGGAGTTAAGGTTAATTTTGACGGGATTAAAGGAGATGTGAAATTAGACTATTTCAATGTTCCTGTAATGGCTAAATATTATGCAGTTGAGGATTTTAGTCTTGAATTTGGTCCTCAAATAGGTTTTTTACTCTCAGCAAAGGCTAAATCTGGCGGATCAAGCGAGGATATAAAAGACTCGACTAAATCAATTGATTTTGGGTTAAATGTTGGAGCTGGTTATAATATTGGCGAAAACGTAACTTTAGGGTTGCGATATTATATGGGTTTAAATAAATTACAAAAAGATTTATCTCCAGGTGAATCATCATCTAAAAACTCTGTATTTCAGTTTTCTTTAGGCTACAAATTCTAATTTTTTAAATTATAATATTAAAAACCACGCAATTTGCGTGGTTTTTTTGTCTCTTAATATTTACTTTTTATAATGAATTTAAATTACAAAGAAATATCAAAATAATTTTTTTATTTTATTTTTGATAAGAAAATTTTTATACTTTTGTTTTTATAACTAACAATTAAAAAAAACAAAATGAAAAAAAATATCCTAACAGTATTATTAATCTTAGCATTTGGATTTGTAAATGCACAAAAAGCACAATTTGGAATAGCAGCAGGGGTTGATTTTGCTTCAGCTAAGGTCACAGTTCCTGGCGGTTCTGCTTCTGATTCGCAAACAGGTTTTTACGTGGGTGCTTTAGTCGATATAACGGCATCAGAAAAATTTCATCTGCAGCCAGAAGCGTTATTGGTATTTATTAAAGATTCTAAACAGTTACAATTGCCTGTTCTTGCAAAGATTTTTTTAGCCGATAAATTTAGTCTTTTATTAGGCCCAGATTTGTTATTTGATTTAGATAGTAATAGCAGTGGAACAAAATCTGTAGGTGTTGGTTTTGATTTTGGAGGTTCTTATGATATAGATAAAAACTTTAGCATAGAAGCAAAGTATAATTTAGGGGTGACTAATTTAATCAAAAATGCTCCAAACGGTGTTAGTGGTAAAATTAGTGGTTTGTTTGTGGGAGTGGATTATAAATTTTGATTTTTAAAATTGCTATATATAAAAC
>Ga0208262_1000240_pt1 | contig 21711 bp, 3 predicted proteins | sample LakWasMet15_LOW5_2_FD_183863 | JGI IMG/M metagenome (GOLD analysis project Ga0208262, IMG submission 183863) | Freshwater sediment methanotrophic microbial communities from Lake Washington under simulated oxygen tension - Sediment Metagenome... | ecosystem: Environmental > Aquatic > Freshwater >... | reverse complement strand
TTGGTCATGCTTGTGTTATTCAATCCCCAGCTGCAGCGAGAGAGATTGCTCCAGTAGCGGGTGGAAATATGAAAGTTGAGTTTAGCGCAGTGGCTTATCCAAACCCATTTGCAAACAACTTTGTGATTGATGTTAAAACAAGAAACGAATCAGCAGTATCATTAAAAGTATACGATATGATTGGTAGATTGGTAGATCAAAAATCAGTAAATGTTTCAGATTTACAAGCATCACCAATTGGAGATAATTATCCAAGTGGAGTATACAATGTAATTGTAACACAAGGTGAAGATGTGAGAACACTTCGTGTTGTGAAACGATAATAACATTTAAATTATAATTCAAAAATCCCTGCTTAACGGCGGGGATTTTTTTTGCTTATTTCTTTCGAAAGTTCTGGAAATAGATTTAGTTATGTTAATAATATTACAAAAGACTACTAGATGAAAGGTAAATTACTGGGGTTAAACTACATAGCTATTGCCTTTAAACGAGTTTTATAACTATTTAACGATTATGTTATTAAAATCCTACAATAATTTATTGCTTTGTTATAAAGTAATTACCCCATCTCTACAAAAGTTTAGTTTTAACATAACAATAGAAAAAATGGAAAAAATTCTACAATTAAGAAAAGGGAACTTCATTAAAATTAATGCAACAATAGTTTTTATTGTTACAATCTTATTATTTGGAGGAGAGAATCAAGCTTTTAGTCAAGCAGCTGCTACAGCTACTTGGAATTTAACTTCAAGTGGAAGTGGAAGTGTAACGGGATCGGTCACGGCTACTTCTTTAGCCATTGGATCCGGAATTAGTAATGCTACCTATGGTGCTACTAATGGAGTAACTACCAACGGATGGGCAAATGATGGCGGTAGTTTAAACAGTACTGAATACTATGAATATGAAGTAACACCAACTGCGGGTAATAAATTAACGGTTAGTTCAGTTGTCTTAAATCATAGTATATCTAATGGTAACTGGATTGGTGCTGTATATTATTCTTATGATGGATTTTCAACGGCTGGCGTACAAATAGGTTCAAATTTTACATCTAGTTCAACCTCGCAAACTTCTTTTAGCTCAACTGGTTTGTCATTGGCTGTTCCTGTTGGAGGAAGCCTTTCGATAAGAGTGTATGCTTGGGAATCAGATGGTAGTAATAGAAATTTTAGAAATAGAAACGTTGTAATAACTGGTACAACCTGCCAAATAGTTTCAATTAGCGCTCAACCGTTACCACAGAATTTATGTGCTGGTGCTACTTTGAGTTTTAATCCAACTTATAGTAATGCAAGTGGTTATCAATGGTACAAGAATGGTACTGCAATAAGCGGTGCTACATCTGCTAGTTATAGTAAGACTAATATAGTTTCGGGCGATACAGGAGATTATTATGTTATAGCTAGTGGTAGTTGTGGCGGGCCAATAGTTTCCAATAGTGTTGCAGTAACGGTTAATCCTATACCTACATCGGTTACAGCTAGTAGTAATTTAAGTACCATTTGTACAGGAGGTAGTGTTAATTTAACTTCTAGTGCTACAAGTAATTCTTCAACGAGACCCTTAATTAGTCAAAATTTTAATGGAGCTTTAAATGGTTGGACTACGATAAACAATAGTACAGGTGGAACTCCAGCCAATGCAGCTTGGACATTACGTGCTAATAATTATAATTATAATAATGGTAATAGTTATACTTTTAGTAGTAATGACGCTAGTCAATTTTATTTGAGTAATAGTGATGCGCAAGGTTCAGGAGGATCAACAGCAACAATATTACAGTCACCGGCTTTTAGCACGGTAGGATTAAGTGCTGCTAGTTTAACTTTTTATCATCACTATAATTATTATGATGCAACGGATTATGCTCTTGTGCAAGTTTCAACAAATGGGACTAGCTGGACAACTATTGATAGCTATACTAGTGACAAAGGGACGGTGAATGGATTTGTTTTGGTTACTTTAAATTTAGCATCCTATTTGAGTCAACCTACAGTTTATATTCGTTTTAGCTATGGTGGTGATTATGTATTTTATTGGGCTATTGATAATGTTGCTGTAACGGGAACTTTAACTGCTCCAGCAGCAAGTTATTCATGGACTTCTACACCGGCATTATATACTTCATCTACTCAAAATCCAACAGGTGTTGCTCCAACAGTAAATACGGTTTACAATGTAGCGGTTACAAATGCTTATGGTTGTAGTGATAGTGCTTCAACATCTAGTGTAACGGTTAATGCACAACCAATCGCCAATAATATAACACCGAATGTTGCCGCAGGGAATGTATGCGCAGGACAATCTTTGTCAGCTACTTTTTCAGGAGCAAGTGGTGGAGCAGGAACAGTTACGGATGTACAAGAATTTAGTATTAATAACGGAGGGTCTTATAATCCATATACAGCGGCTATAAATACTACAAGTTTAGCTGGACAAACAGTTATCATTAGAACGAGTCGTACTGCAACAGGAACAGGATGCTCTACTTCCGCATTTAAAACAGTTACATGGAATGTTATTGCACAACCTATCGCCAATGATATAACACCAAACGTTGCTGCAGGGAATGTATGCGCAGGACAATCTTTGTCAGCTACTTTTTCAGGAGCAAGTGGTGGAGCAGGAACCGTTACGGATGTACAAGAATTTAGTATTAATAACGGCGGGTCTTATAATCCATATACAGCAGCTATAAATACTACAAGTTTAGCTGGACAAACCGTTATCATTAGAACTAGTCGTACCGCAACAGGAACAGGATGCTCTACTTCAGCCTATAAAACAGTTACATGGAATGTTATTGCACAACCAATCGCCAATAATATAACGCCAAATGTTGCCGCAGGGAATGTATGCGCAGGACAATCTTTGTCAGCTACTTTTTCAGGAGCAACTGGTGGAGCAGGAACCGTTACGGATGTACAAGAATTTAGTATTAATAACGGAGGAGTCTATAATCCTTATACAGCAGCTATAAATACAACAAGTTTAGCTGGGCAAACCGTTATCATAAGAACGAGTCGCACTGCAACAGGAAGTGGATGCTCTACTTCAGCTTATAAAACAGTTACGTGGACAATAGATTCTCTATCAGTTGCACCAACTGGAGCAACAGGAACAACTACGATATGTTCAGGAACAGGTACTTTGTTAACAGTTACTGGCGGAAGCAAAGGAACTGGAGCACAGACTAAATGGTATACAGGTTCTTGTGGTGGAGCATTAGTGCATACAGGAGATACATTAGATACAGGAATCTTAGAAGCCGATACTACTTACTATGTTAGCTATTTGGGAACATGTAATGAAACATCATGTGCTTTAGTAACAGTAACGGTAACTCCGTTATCCACTCCAACTGTTAGTTTAACTAGTAGTGATGCGGATGATGATTTTGCTTTTGGTACTTCGGTAACGTTTACTGCTACCGAAGCTACATTAGGTGGAAGCACTGTTTCAAACTACAATTTCAAATTGAATGGTAGTTCTGTACAAAGCGGTGTGTCTAATGCCTATACAGTTAGTAATTTAGCCAATGGTGATCAAGTTAGTGTGGATATTACAGTAACAGGAGGAAGTTGTTTAACTGCTACAACTGCAACTAGTAACACAATTACTAATACGGTTACAGGAACTTATTATACAAGTGCTATCAATACTTATTGTGGAGGAACATTGCCTGCCGTTGATGCGGTAATAAGATGTACAGTACCAACAGGTGTTGTAGGGACTTTAGCGTATCGTTTTAAAGTTAAAAACAATATCACCAATACGACAGTAACTTATAATAGTTCAGTGCCCAACTTTAAATTAACAGCTACTGTTGTTTATGCTTATGGTACAAGTTATAATGTGCAGGTGGCACCTTTAGTTAATGGTGTTGAACAACCTTATAGTGGTTCATGTGTTATTAGTACGCCAGCTATTCCATTAAATCAAGTAGGGCCATGTACACAAACATTGACTACATTGAGTGATAGAATTTATGCGACGACTACTATATTCGGATCGCAATTGTACAGATTTAGAGTTGCAGAATCTACTGCGCTTACTACATATTATTATGCTACATCAGTAGGACCAAACTTTAGATTGACAAATGTTCCGGGATTACCACTTAATTTTGGTAAAACGTATTTGGTATCCGTACAAAATGATTTAACAAATAATGGCATTGCAGTTACTTCTGCATATGATGCTCCATGTACAGTTAATACACCAGCTGTTACTGCAGTAAGTGTTCTGGCAAATCAATGTGGGGAGAAATTAGTTACTATTTTGGATAGAATATTCATTAATGTAGTACCAAATGCAGTAAGTTATAACTACCGTGTTAAGAAAGGAGTATCAGGAACGGAGTATACTTTCAATAGTCCATACACCAATTTCAGATTGAATAGAGTAGAAGCGGAAGGTTTGTCATTAACGTATGAAACTGATTATTATGTGTCAGTACAATCCATAATTAGAATTGATAATGTGGATTATCCGTCTAATTTTAGTACACCATGTATTATTAGGACTCCTGATTTTCCAACGGTATCACTTCAAGCATCACAATGTAATGATGGTAATGAAGAAAACCCAGGGCCATATATGGTTCCTTCAAATTCAACACTAATATATGCTGAATTTGTATCGGGAGCAACTTATGAATTCAGTTTGCAAGAATATGATGGTGAGAATCCAATAGGTGATCCATTAACATCACTTGTTAGACCAACAAACAATTTCACATTACATCAGGTTGCAGGAGTAGAGCCAAATAAGATTTATTTAGTATCTGTAACATTGACTTCTTATGGAGTTGGACCAATTGGGCATGCTTGTGTTATTCAATCCCCAGCAGCGGCAAGAGAAATTGCTCCTATAGCAAATGGAAATATGAAAGTTGAGTTTAGCGCAGTGGCTTATCCAAACCCATTTGCAAACAACTTTGTGATTGATGTTAAAACAAGAAACGAATCAGCAGTATCATTAAAAGTATACGACATGATTGGTAGATTGGTAGAACAAAGATCAGTTAATGTATCAGATTTGGAAGCATCACCAATTGGAGATGATTATCCAAGTGGTGTTTACAATGTAGTTGTAACGCAAGGTGAAGAGGTGAGAACACTTCGAGTTGTGAAACGATAAATTATCTTTAACTAATAAATAAAAAGACCTTCGAGAAATTGAAGGTTTTTTTATGCCTCTTTTGTTGGTATTTAATTTTAAATATTTTTTATTAAAACTGATTTTAATTTGCTAAAAAAAAGACAAAGTCCTTATGATTTAACAATCAATAAATCAATTATTGAATTTATAAGAAAAAACAACAAAGGAGGATAGAGGCTAGTTTAAAGCCTTAGTGCATTTCATCGACAAAAATTGTAGTTCATCTAAAATTAATTAAATGTTAAAAAAAAGTTATAAAATAATAGTTTTAATATAAACAACTTAGCTACTTTTAGAGACTATAATTTTAAATAACATATATGTACAAAAATTACGCTTCTATGTTTTTGGGTAGGGATACCCAACTTAGAAAAGAAAAAACCACTGTCACGGGCTTATTGTCAAACAGTTGGTTGTTCGGTGTTGTGCTTTTATTCGGTATGCTTTTTACTGGGTTTAAAGCAAGTGCACAGATTACAGTTACCAATCCAGGCAATACGTCGCCTCCGATGTTGGGAACTTACGGTTCATTAGCAGCTGCGTTAGTAGATGTTAATAACAGAACCGCTATTTCGGGACCAGTTACTATCGCATTATCTGCAGCGGAAACCGCACCAGCTGGTGGGTATGTGCTTAATAATGTCGCTATTACTGGAGGTTCTAATACCAACCGGTTTATCTTTGATGGTGGTGGTAATACCATTACCGCAGCAGTACCAGCAGGTACAGCAGGTAACTTGAATGATGGTTTCTTCAAAATTGTAGGAGCCGATTTCATTACGATTCAAAATTTCGTAATGAACGAAAGTGCTTCTAACACAGTTACTACGGCAGCATCTAATACCATGATGGAGTGGGGTGTAGCATTATTGTATGCTTCTACTACCAATGGAGCACAAGGTTGTGTTATTCAAGGTAATACAATTACACTTAACCGTACCTACCAAAATACTTTTGGTATTTACAGTAACTCTACACACTCTGCAACTACTGTTGCAACTTCAGTTTCAGCTACAACTGCAACGGGAGGAAACCATGGGTTGAAAGTTTATAGTAATATCATAAGTAATGTAAACAATGGTATTGTTGTAGTTGGGCCAACTGCAGCTGCAGATGCTCTTACGGGACTTGAAATTGGAGGTGCTTCTTTAGGAAACACCATTACGAACTATGGTACTACAGCAACATTTTCAGGTTATGCTAACGTTTCTGGAACTGTAAACGGTGTTTTGGTTAGAAACGCTATTGGTTTTACAATTTCTAATAATACAGTAACTAGTTCGGTTGGAGGAGTAACGTCAGGTACTTTGAATGGTATTCAAGTTCCGGCTGCTTCTGCTGCACCAACAACAACTTTTACTAATAACATTAATAGTAATAGTATCTCATTAAAAAGTGGTGTTATTGGAGGGTTAATGAATGGAATTACTTATCCATCTGGTTCTGCAAGTGCTACTAGTATTTTAAATGTTAATGGTAATGATTTCAATAATTTTGGACATACTGTTGCAGGAACTGCAACTATTACTTTTATTACTGTGTCTAGTACAAACTTTACTACTAGTATAAGTAGTAACACTTTTACAAACATGTCTGTAAATACTACAGGAAGTGTTACTTTTATTTCTAATAGTATAACAGCACCAGCTGGTGGATCACAAACTATTAGTAATAACAGTATAGTAACAGGATTTACTAAAACAGGTGCAGGTGGAACAGTAACTGGTATAACAACTGGTGGAAGTTCAACAACAGTTACCTCTACATGGAATGCTAATAATTTTTCTAATATTAATGTAACAGGTGCTACAGCAATTACTTTTATTAACAATACAGATGGTGGTTCAGTAAATCATAATATTACTAATAACACATTTAGTAATATTGTTGGAGGAACTAGTACTATCATCGGAATTAGTTCATCGTTTGGTGGAGCTAATGGAGGAAGTGGAAACTTAATCAGTGGTAACACTGTAAGAAATATTTCAAGTGCAGGTGCTATTACAGGGATTAATATTGGTTCATCCGGTACTACTTCTACTGTGACGGGTAATACAGTTAATACACTAAGTAGTTCAGGTGCTTCTTTAGTTGTAGGTATTACTTCAGCAGCACCAACAAGTGCTTCTATTTCCAAAAATAAAATATACGATTTGTCAAGTAGTAATGCTTCGGGAACCGTTTCGGGTATAGCTGTTACTTCTGGAACATTGCATGATGTTTCTAATAATATAATTGGTGATTTAAGAGCAACAGCTGCTAATGCTGCTAATCCTCTTAATGGTCTTAATATTACGGGTGGTACTACTGTAAATGTTTATTACAATACGGTAAATATAAACGGAGCTAGTAGTGGTGCCTTGTTTGGATCAAGTGCTATTTCAGCTTCTACTACGCCAACGTTAAGAATGAATAATAATATTTTTAGAAATGCATCTACTGCTAATGGAGCAGGTTTGGCTGTAGCATACAGAAGATCATCGGCTACTTTAACTAGTTATGCAACTACTTCAAATAGAAATGACTTCTTTGCTTCGACTATCTATACAGATGGAACGGTGCCAAATACTTTCGCGGTTTTAGCTCCGTATAAAGCGCTTATGGTATCGCCAAGAGATGAAAACTCATTAAATGTAAATCCTACTTTCTTAAGTACGGTTAGTGGTGATGCTAACTTCCTAAAAATTGATACTACCGTTGCTACTCAACTTGAAAGTGGTGGTGCTACTGTAGCAGGGATTAATGATGACTTTGAAAACGATTTCCGTTTTGGTCATGGAAGTTATGCAGGAACAGGAACTGCACCAGATATGGGAGCAGATGAATTTGAAGGTATACCTGCATCAGTTTGTTCAGGAGCCCCAGCGGCTGCTCTTATTGTAGGAGCTACATCAGTTTGTTCTGGTAAAGGAACTACCCTTTCTTTAGATACAGTATACACTGATTTGTATATCTCATACCAATGGAATGCAGGTACTACACCAGGTGTATATGATATTCCTCTAGGAACAGGAATAACACAAGCTACAGGTAACTTAACTGTGCCAATGTATTATCAGTGTGTGATTACTTGTGATGACTCAGGATTTTCTACTTACACAGATGAAAAATCAGTAACTATTGATGCTTTACCAACGGTAACAGTATCTCCAACTACTGCTTCTTTCTGTAAACCAGGAGGAACGCCAATTAACTTAACAGCTGATGGAGCAGTTTCATACACGTGGTCAGGAACCAATGCGGGTCTTTCGGCTACAACAGGTACATCAGTTGTATCAACTCCGACTGCAAGTACTGTAGTAACGGTAGAAGGAACGGATGGCTTAGGTTGTAAAAATACAGCAACTTCAACTATTACAGTATCTACTTACCCAACAGGAGTAACAGCAACGGCTACGCCTGCAGTTGTATGTTCTGGTGCTGCATCATCATTAACAGGAACTGCAAACACAGCATCTCCTACAGTAGCAAATTTATACACCTTTGCGGGTTCAACAGGAACTTATACAACTATTACTGGAACTACATTAGGTGCATCAGCTATTGGAGATGATGTTGGAATTGGTAACTTACCAATTGGTTTCTCTTTCAATTATAATGGTGGAACAGAAACAGTTTTTGGAGCATCTTCCAACGGATTTATTCGATTAGGAGATACTGCTGCAACTCTAAGTGGAGGTTCAGCTAATGCTCTAGCATCTAATGCTAAAATTATTGCTGCATTCTGGGAAGATAACAATACAACAGGTGGATCTATTATATATGCAACTACTGGTTCAGTAGGTTCAAGAGTATTAACAGTACAATGGACAGGAATGCAAGTTGGTGGTGGAGGTGCTACAGGTCAACCAAGTATTAACGTGCAAATAAAATTATACGAAGGAAGCAATAAAGTTGAATTTGTATATGGTTCAACAAGTGCTGCACTTACTAGTACTACTGCATCTATTGGTATATCTGGAGTTTCAGGAAATTTCATAAGTGTAACACCAACAAGTGCTACATCTCCTTATGCTACAACAAGTATAGTGACTGAGAATACAAGTATAACATCAGCTACAAATATCCCATCAGGAACAATTTATAGCTTTTCACCAGAAAGTTTATCATTTACTTATGCTTGGACAGCAGCTACTAATTTAGTTAGTCCATCAACTATTTCAACAGCAACTACGGCATTAAGTGCAACAGAAACGTTTACACTTACAGTAAGTAATAATGGTTGTGATACAACAGCACAAACTAGTGTTACTATTTCAGCTTCTGCACCTACAGTTTCTGTAACGCCAGCTGGTCCAATATCTTTATGTGGAGCTGCTACTCAGGTATTGACAGCTAATCCTGTTGGTGCCAGTCCTTTTCATTATGCATGGACTCTTGATGGAAATCCTGTAGGAGGAGACACAGCAACTTTAACAACTAGCGGAAGTGGAAATTATGCAGTTACAGTTACTGATGCTTGTACTCTCCCAAGTACAGCAAGTAATACAGTAGCTGTGACAGTTTATTCAATTCCAACTGCTACAATTTCAGGTTCAGCTAGTGTTTGTCAAAATGAAACATCACCAATAGTAACCTTTACAGGAACAGGAGGTGTATCACCTTATACATTTACATATAGCTTAAACGGAGCTGCGGATGCTACTATTGTTTCAACAGGAGATGTTGCAACTATTGTAATACCTACGACTACTGCTGCTACTTATAGTTATGTATTAAAAAGTGTTGCTGGGCAAAACTGTTCACAATCACAAAGCGGAACGGTTACTGTTACGGTTAAACCTCAACCTAGTGCTGTAACGGTTACTCCTGCAACGACTACTATATGTTCAGGTCAATCAGTAGCTTTAGTAGCTAGTGGTGGAACAGTTGGAGGTGCTGCTAATGCAACACTTGGTAATGGTGTTGGTTTAACAGGAGCAACTGCTCAACCAACAGCTTTTTGTAATCGTTGGGCGCAATACTGGAATCAAACTATTTATACTGTTACAGAATTGCAAAATGCAGGTTTGACTGCGGGTAGTACTATTTCTTCAGTTACCTATACTACTACATCTCAAGGTGATGCTAGTAATAATACTAATTTTTCAATTAGAATTGCTAATACAGCTAGTTCAACATTGAGTGCATTCCAAACTACTGGTTTTACTACGGTTTTTGGACCAACAAGCTACACGCATGTTATTGGTACAAATACCATTACTTTCAGTACTCCTTTTGTTTGGAACGGTACTTCAAATATTATTCTTGATGTGTTACAAGATGGTGTAGATAATTTAAATAATGCAATTACTACATTTACTGCTGCTTCAGATAATAAGAATTTTGAGGCACATACTAGTACAACATCTTCTACGACACCAATTCAAACACTTGTTGCTAATGCATCAGTTACAGGAACAGCATCTACAACTCGTTTGAATATAGTTCTTGCTTATAGCACGATTGTAAATCCAACTTGGCAATGGACACCACCATCATCAGGTTTAGATGTTTATACAGGTGCGAATGTAAATGCAACTCCAAGTGGTACTACTACTTATACTGCCACTGCCACTGTAAACGGTTGTAGTAACTTTAATACAGCTGCTGTAAACGTTACTGCTAATTCAACTCCTACAGTTGCATTAACTAGCAGTGATGCTGATAACACTTTTGCTTATGGAACTACTGTTACGTTTACTGCTAATGCAGGAAGTTTAGGTGGTGGAACCGCTAGTTATGACTTCAAAGTGAATGGAAATTCTGTTCAAAATGGAGCTTCTAATACTTATGTTGTTAGTACTGCAAATGCTAATAATTTAGCCAATGGAAATCAAGTAAGTGTAGTTATTACAGTAACAGGAGGAACATGTTTAACGTCTCCAACTGCTACTAGTAACACGATTACTAATACAGTTACAGGATCTTATGCAAGTGCTATCAGTACGTATTGTGGACAAACAATGCCTGCTATTGATGCTGTTATCAAATGTACAGTTCCAACAGGTGTTGTAGGAACTTTGGCATATCGTTTTAAAGTTAAAAACAATATTACCAATACAACAGTAAATTATGATAGTGCAGTTCCAAACTTTAGATTAACAGCGACATCAGTTTATGCTTATGCTACTAGTTTTAATGTGCAAGTTGCGCCATTAGTTAATGGTCTTGAACAACCTTTCAGTGCAGTATGTGTTATTACTACACCAGCTATTCCATTGAATCAAATAGGACCATGTACACAAACATTAACTTCTTTGAGTGATAGAATTTTTGCTAACTACACTATTTTTGGAGCTCAATTGTATAGATTTAGAGTTGCAGAATCTACTGCACCTACAACCTATTACTATGCTACATCAGTAGGGCCAAACTCTAGATTGACAAGTCTTGTTGGATTACCAGCTGGCTTCCTTAATTTTGGTAAAACATATTTAGTATCAGTACAATCTGATTTGACCAATAATGGTATTGCAGTTACTACTTCTTATGACGCACCATGTACGGTAAATACACCAGCTGTTACAGCAGTAAATGTTACAGCAAATCAATGTGGTCAGCAGTTAGTTACTATTTTGGATAGAATTTACGTTAACGCTGTTCCAAATGCAGTAAGTTATAACTACAGAGTTAAGAAAGGTTTAGCAGGAACAGAGTATGATTTCAGTAGTCCATATACCAATTTCAGATTGAGTAATGTAGTTGGATTATCGTTAACGTATGAAAGTGATTATTATGTGTCAGTACAATCAGTAATTAGAATAGATGGTATAGATTACCTATCTAATTTTAGTACAGCATGTGATATTCTTACACCTGATTTCCCAACAGTATCACTTCAAGAATCACAATGTAGTGATGGTAATTTGGAAAACCCAGGACCTTACATGGTTCCAACAACTGCAACACCAATCTATTGTGAATTTGTTTCAGGGGCAACTTATGAATTCAGTTTACAAGAATATGATGGAGAGAATCCAGTAGGACCTGCATTAACATCACTTGTTAGACCAACAAACAACTTTACGTTGCACCAAGTTACAGGAGTAGAGCCTAATAAGGTTTATTTAGTTTCTGTAACATTGACATCATATGGAGTAGGACCAATAGGACATTCATGTGTTATTCAATCCCCAGCTGCAGCGAGAGAAATTGCTCCAGAAGTGGGTGGAAATATGAAAGTTGAGTTTAGCGCAATGGCATATCCAAACCCATTTGCAAACAACTTTGTGATTGATGTTAAAACAAGAAACGAATCAGCAGTATCAGTAAAAGTATACGATATGATTGGTAGATTGGTTGAACAAAAATCAGCAAATGTTTCAGACTTGCAAGCATCGCCAATTGGAGATAATTATCCAAGTGGAGTTTACAACGTAGTTGTAACGCAAGGTGAAGATGTGAGAACTGTTCGCGTTGTGAAAAGATAAATTATCTTTAACTAATAAATAAAAAGACCTTCGAGAAATTGAGGGTCTTTTTTTGTAAACAATTGTCTAAAAAAAGCGAATAATAAATAGAATAATATAAATATGAAATTGCTCTAATTTTTAATTATTTGTTAGAGATGAATGAATAATTACCCATATTAAATGCTAAATGCGTTATTTTACTTACCTAAATTTAATAAAGAAAACAAATATTACCAATACATTAACACAACATAACTTTAGTATTTCTATAAATATATTCAGTTAGGAGTATTAAACGATAACAATTAAATAAAGAGAAACCCTTTATTCACCTATTAATTTGAGCAGTCCTATTGAATCAAGTTTCTGTATAGTTATTATATACTTATAGCATTACATTTTTTTGATTCACTTCCCTATCTTTAAATGTCATAATTATATCAATTAATAAAATTAATTTTTAGATATATTTTTATTATCAGATGTAGTACTAAAGTCTTAAATTATAAAACCATGAAATCATTTTTATTTTCAATATTCCTCTTGCTTTTTGCATTCAATGTTAATGCGCAAGTAGGTATAGGTACTACTTCTCCTGATTCTTCCTCAATGTTGGAAATTAACTCTGCAAACAGTGGGTTACTGATTCCAAGAATTGATTTGACAAGTTCAACTGACATAGTAACTATTCCTTCGCCTGCTACTTCATTATTGGTATACAATACAGGCATTGGAGGATTAAGTCCAGCAGGTTATTACTTCTGGAATGGTACTACATGGACAACTTTAGCGGGGTCTGGTGGTAGCGACTGGACAATAACAGGAAACTCTGGAACTGCACCTGGTACTAATTTTATTGGTACAACAGATGCGGTTGATCTTAGAATAAAGACAGCAGGTGCTGATCGATTAAACATTTCAAATGCTAATGGACAGTTGCAATCTTATGCAACATCTGGTTCTGCTGCTACTCCGAGCTATTCATTTAGTGGCACTCAAACTTCTACTGGAATGTTTAACCCTACAACTGATAATTTAGGGTTCTCTACTGCGGGATCTGAAAGAGTTAGAATTGAAGCTGATGGTGATGTTGGTATAGGTACTTTCCCTCTTGTTCCTGATGCTTCGGCTAAATTAGAAATCAAAGCAGCAGACCGTGGATTATTGATACCAAATGTTGCATTATTAGCAACTAATAATAGTACTCTTCCAATTAATGCGCCTGCAACATCTCTTTTAGTGTATAATACAGCTACCGCTGGTGTTGCTCCAAATAATGTTCTCCCAGGTTATTATTATTGGGATGGTGCCAGTTGGGTTCCCTTAGCCACAGGAACAGTAACTCAAGATTGGACCATACTTGGAAATACAAACATCGTTGATGGCACCAATTTTATAGGAACAGGTGCTTCAACCAATATCGATGTTGCTTTTCGAAGAAATAATGCTGCCGCTGGAAAAATAGGTCCCTCAAGTACCTCTTTTGGAGTTGGAGCACTAAATGTTGGTGCCGCTACTACCAGTACCGCTTTTGGAACTAGTGCATTAATCGCTAATACTACTGGAGCCGCTAATGTTGCTGTTGGTAATGGTGCATTAGCAACCAATATTACTAGTGCAAATAATACGGCGGTTGGAACGAGTGCTTTGGCGGCCAATACAGCAACTGGAAATACGGCAGTAGGATTTAATGCACTATTATCAAACACTAATGCCACAAATAATACTGCTGTTGGTAACTTGGCATTAGGAGCCAATACTACAGCTACAGATAATACCGCATTAGGATTTCAAGCATTAAGAAATAATGGGATTGGAGGTACTACTAATACAGCTGTTGGGAGTAATGCTATGTTTACCAATACAACAGCGGCGGGAAATACAGCCATTGGATTTAGTGCTTTACGATTAAATAGTACTGCAGTTGGTAATACTGCGGTGGGTTCTCAGGCATTAAGAAATACCACAGCGGCTAATAATACTGCCGTTGGTTCATCTGCTTTATTAGCCAATACTTCAGGTACAGGTAACACTGCCGTTGGAGCTTCTGCATTGGCAGCTAATACTACAACTGCAAATAACACTGCTGTTGGAACCTCTGCTTTGTCAGTCAATACTGCAATAGGGAATACCGCTTTGGGTTTCTCTGCTTTGGCAGCAAATACTTCAGGTACTGGTAATACTGCCGTTGGAACCTCTGCTTTAGCAGCTAATACTACAACTGCTAATAATACAGCTGTTGGTTCCTCTACTTTAGCCGCTAATACATCTGGAGCAAGGAATACTGCTGTTGGTACCTCAGCTTTGGCAGCCAATAATTCACCAAGTGACAATACCGCTATTGGTTATAATGCTTTAAGTATAAATACATTTAATGCTGGTGGAGGCAATCAAAATACAGCAGTTGGAAGTGGCGCATTAGCAACGCTTAATGGAGGAGTAGGGAATACCGCTGTGGGATATAATGCTTTAACGGCTAGCGCTACTCTTTCTCTGAATAACACAGCTGTAGGGGCTTTAGCATTATCAGGAATAAATAACGCAGCTTCTAGAGATAATGTTGCTGTTGGTTATAGTGCGATGATACAAAATGGTGTTATTACTGAATCTGTAGCTATAGGATCGAATGCTTTGTATAGTGCTGCTAACACTTCAACAAGGAATACGGCTGTTGGTAAAAGTGCGGGATCTAATATAACTTCAGGAACGGATAACGTTTTAATAGGTACCAATGCCCAAACTTCTGCAGCAGGTTCTATTAGAGAAATTGTAATTGGTTCTGCTGCTACTGCGGGTACTTATCCAATTACGATTGGTGGTGGTGCTGCTTATAGTGGCGCATATGTAAATGCACCGAGTTGGTCTACTTCATCTGATAGAAGATTAAAATCAGACATTAAAGACTCTCCATTAGGATTAGATTTTATAAAAACACTACGTCCTGTATCCTATTTCCGTAAAGATGATATAAATAAAAAGACAGAGTATGGTTTTATTGCACAAGAACTAGAAGTTGCGCTTACTAATGCTGGATCAACCAATAATGGGATTCTTGGAAAAACTTCAAATGGAATGTTTGCTGTTCGCTACAATGATTTTCTTCCTATAACTGTAAAGGCAGTACAAGAACAACAAGAAGAGATTGAAGCTCTTAAAAAAGCCAATGAAGAACTTCAAAAAACAAATGCGGCTATCTTAAAACGCCTTGAAGCCTTAGAGGAAAAATAGGATATTCATTTTAGTTCCTTTGCAAAGATTACTCTTATGCTATAAAAATAGGACGCTCCATAATACAAATTCTAAATAAAAAAGTTGATTTCGCATAATTGTGTAATCATCAGCAAATATAAAAAGGGGATAAGTTAGTATAATTCTAATTTACCCCCTTTTTCTTTGCATTGCTTACAGCCAACAATAGTTTTGATGTTATGGGTTTCATATATAATGTTGTAATATAACTATTATTGCTAATGCTATAAATTATCAATTTCTCTTTTTTGTAAATCAATATTTAGTAATATTTTAAAAAATTAATATCTTTTTTGCGTATAGTCTTTAGTTATACATTAAATACATAAATTTTTCTTTCTGTTTTGCCGGCTTGATATTGATTTAACTTAAAAACAATGAAGAATTAACACAACAACACTACAACATCACATTATAAAATTACGAATTTACTTAAGTGTATTTATATCTACAAATAGAATTTATAATGCGAAAACGATTGTATGGCTTGGCCTTACGACTGTTTTGTGTTGTAATGTATTAGTTGTATGGTTTTTATACAGTAGTTTTTTGAATTTTAAATTATAGTTCTCATTTAAATTTGAGAACCCAAAATTCTAAGAACCTAATAGCCATTAACATGAATTAAAACTATTTAACATGAAAAAAATTTTCTTATTATTTTTCCTAATGACTATTTCATTAGGATATTCGCAACCTGGTGCTGGAGCAACAACTCCAATAGCTAGAAACACATGGGATGTGTTTTCTGTCTTTAGTGATGCATACACGCCAGTAGCAGGAACCAGGAATTATAACCCAGGATGGGGACAAGCTGGTTCAGCCAGTGTTGTTTCTATTGCAGGAGACAATGTTTGGCGTGCTACAAATCTTAATTATCAAGGACTTGATTTTGGTAGTAATATCAATGTCGCTGCAATGTCAACATTTCATGTTGATGTATGGACTTCGGATGAAACGTCATTACAGTTCTTTCAAATTAATAATGGAGGTGGAGAAAGATCAGTATCTCTTACGCCATTAAATCAAAACTCATGGAATAGTTATGATATTCCATTAACATCTTGGACAAGTCAATCAGGTTTTTCAGCAGCAAATTTATTTCAATTTAAAATTGTTGGATCTGGTGGGAAAACGGTTTATTTAGACAATATGTATTTTTGGAGAGCAGCAACTGTTCAACCTCCTACAATAGGAGCGTTTACTGTTCCTGCTAAACTAACTACAGATGCTCCATTTATATTGACAGCTCCTACTTCTAACAGCTCTGGTGCATGGTCATATGCTATCAGTCCCGCTGGTATAGCTACAATTAGTGGTAATACAGTAACAATTGCAGGTGCTGGTACAGCTACCATAACAGCGACTCAGGCTGCAGACGGATCTTTTGGCTCTATTTCAACTTCGGCTTCATTAGTCGTATCTATCCCGCCTCCTGCATCAGCAGCACCGCCTCCACCTGTCAGAAATGCTTGGGATGTGGTTTCATTATATAGTGGGGCATATACTCCCACAACTGGAGCAACATGGCAAAATGGAGCAGATGTTTCCATATCTGGAGATAACGCAAGATTTTTTAATGGTTTTACATTAGCTCGACTTGCTTTCGGTGCCAGAAGTATAGTAGGAATGACAACATTACACATTGATGTTTATACTGTTAATCAAAATCAGTTGTGGTTTGAAATAAATGGTAACAGAAAAGTAGTATCTAGTATCCCACTAAATGGTTGGGCTAGTTTTGATATTCCATTAACAGACTACGTTGGATTAAATTTAGCAAACGTTAGTTTTTTTGATTTAAATAACCCTACTGGAGCTGCAGCACCTGTCAAAGTTGTATATTTAGATAATATTTATTTCTACAGAGCAGCAACAGATAATCCTCCAACAATTGGCGCATTAACAGTTCCTAGTCCTAAAACATTTGGAGATGCTCCTTTTGTATTAACTAATCCTACATCTAATAGTTCAGGTGCTTGGTCGTATTCAAGTAGCCCAGCGGGCGTAGTAACCTTCAGTGGAAATACAGCAACCATCGTAGGTGGTGGCACCACAACTATTACTGCAACACAAGCTGCTGTTCCTGGTACTTTTGGTGCCGCAAGTACAACAGCTTCTTTAGTAGTAAATTTTCCAGCACCTGGAACGTCACCAATTCCGCCTGTTAGAAATTCAATTGATGTAGTTTCTATGTATACAGGTACACCAACAACATATGCTAATGGTACTACAGCTGTACAAGCAAGTTGGTCAACAGGTTCTACTAGTTCTAACTTTAGTTTTGCTAACGGTACAGATACTTGTATTCAAGTTAATAATTTAGGATTTTTTGGTTTGGTTACTAATGGCGCTAATTTTAGTGTAGCAGGAATGACAAAACTACATGTAGATATATACTGTAATACACCTATAACCAATATGATATTAAATCTATTGGCGCCAAGTGATAGAAATTATACAACAGGTCCACTTGTAGCAGGTTGGAATTCTCTAGATATTACATTAGCTACTGCTTATCCTGGAGTTTTAACAAATATAAACGGAATCAAATTTGAACAAAATGTAGGTTCTGCGCGACAAATATATATAGATAATGTTTATTTTTATTATGCGCCAACTACACCTACTATTTCTAATTTCTCATCTGTAGCCAAAGTTATGGGAGCGGCACCATTCACATTGAGTGCCACATCTGATAGTCCAGCTACAATTACCTATACCAGCAGTAATGAATCTGTTGCTACAATTATTGGCAATACTGTTACTGTTGTGGGAATAGGAACTTCAACTCTTACTGCTTCTCAAGTAGCTACAGGGTCATTCGCAGCAGGTTCGGCAACGGCTACCTTAACGGTAACAGGTTCCACTACGCCACTTGGGGGTCCTACGGCACCTCCTGTAAGAAATTCATGGGATGCATTTTCAGTATTTAGTGATGAGGCATCTTATACTGTAGTTCCAGGCACTAGGAATTATAATCCTGGATGGGGACAAGCGGGAGCAGGAGCTGTTGTTCTTGCCGGTGCAGATAATGTTTGGCGTGCTTCAAATTTAAATTATCAAGGAATTGTTTTTGGAAGCAACGTAGATGTTTCTGCTATGACACACTTTCACGTAGATGTTTGGACATTTGATGAAACATCTTTGCAATTTTTCCAAATCAGTAATACAACTGGCGAGAGATCTGTTAATTTAGGTTCTCCTTATCCTGCATTAACGCAAGGATCATGGGTTAGTTACGATATTCCTTTAACAGCATGGACAAGCCAATCTGGTTTTACGACTTCAGCATTAAAAGAATTCAAAATTGTAGGTTCTGGTGGGAAAACAGTTTATTTAGATAATATGTATTTCTACAGAGCTGCTACTACTCAGCCACCAACTTTAGGAGCGTTTACCGTTCCTGCACAAGTAGGAGGAGCAGCACCTTTTACCCTGACTCCACCAACTTCTAATAGCGCAGGAGCTTTTACATATAGTAGTAGTAATGAATCTGTAGCCACTATCATTGGAGATATTATCACAATTGTAGGAGCTGGAACTTCTACTATTACAGCAACTCAAGCTGCAGATGGAAGTTATGGTACAGCAAGTACAACAGCTACATTAACTGTGACTCCAGCTGCGGCACCTACACCGCCAGCCAGAAATACCTGGGATGTGGTTTCATTATACAGTGGGGCATATACCTCAACAACTGGAGCAACATGGCAAAATGGTACGGATGTTTCACTATCAGGAGATAACGCAAGATTTTTCAATGGGTTTACATTAGCTCGATTAGCTTTCGGTGCCAGAAGCATAGCTTCAATGACTACTTTGCACATTGATGTTTATACTCTTAATCAAAATCAGTTATGGTTTGAAATTAATGGTAACAGAAAAGTTGTATCAAGCATCCCACTAAATGGTTGGGCGAGTTTCGATATTCCATTAACAGACTACGTTGGATTGAATTTAGCAAACGTTAGTTTTTTTGATTTAAATAACCCTACAGGAGCAGTAGCACCTGTCAAAGTGGTTTATTTAGATAACATCTATTTCTATAGAGCTGCAACCGATGCACCACCAACCATTGGCGCATTAACAGTTCCTACCCCTAAAGTTCTTGGAGACGCTCCATTCACATTAACAGATCCTACTTCTGACAGTTCTGGAACATGGACTTACAGTAGTAGTCCAGCTGGTGTTGTAACCTTTAGTGGTAATACTGTAACTATAGTTGGAGGTGGTACCACCACTATTACAGCAACTCAAGCTGCTGTGCCTGGTTCTTTTGGTCCAGCTTCTACATCAGCACCTTTAGTAGTAACTTATCCTTTACCTGGTGCTTCACCAATTCCACCAGCTAGAAATCCTGCATCTGTTATTTCTATGTATACAGGAACACCTGCTACTTATACAAATGCCCCTAACTATATTATAGGAAGATCATCTTGGACTGGGGCTTCTACTTTAACAGAAGTTTCAAATGGAACAAATACAGCTTTACGTATTGACAATTTAGGTTTTATGGGATTGGTTGATACTGTTTCAGAAAGAAGATTAAATGTAACTGGAATGGATAATTTGCATTTAGATGTTTATTTGAATGCGCCAATCAATACTAATCCAGCATTATCAAGATTGTTTATATTTTTATTAGCTCCTGGAGATAATAACAAAAGTGTAGCAAACCTAGTGCAAGGATGGAATTCTATCGATATTCCATTAAGCGATTATCCTGGAGCAACTCTTTCTAATATTTATGGCTTAAAAATTGAACAGAATTCAAGTCAAACTGGAAATATTCAAATCTATTTAGACAATATTTATTTTAATAAAGCTTGTTATACACCATTAGCTACTATTGTAAGCAATGGCGGAGATTTTTGTTCTGGTTCTAATGCTACTTTTACAGTAAACGGTACAGAAGGATCTACTTTAGATTACACGATAACAGGTCAGGTAGGTACGCAACAATTAGCTTTGACGGGTGCTAATCAAACCATAACTGCAGTAAACCCTAGTGGTGATGTTACATTGGATTTGATTACTGTAACTAACGCAACATGTCTTACTGCTACAAGTAGTAGCACATTTGAAACAGGAAGTTCTACAGTTGCGATTACTACTGAGATTGATTTCAACAATATTGATGATGACTGTGATGGAAGCAAATTTAATGGTCATGCTCCAGTAGTAGTAGATCTTACTACTCCAAGTGGTGCTTTGTTTCCTATAACAACTCCAATTGATTGTTCTGTCGCTACTAATACGGGAGATTATTCAGGAGTAGATGTAAGCTATAAATTCAAAGTTACCAAAACAAATGCACCAACATCAGTTGCCTATGTAACTAGTAATTCGCCAAGTTTTGATTTGTCATTAGCTTCAAATGCAGCTTATTCTTCTACTTTTAGTGTTACAGCAACAGCTATAGTTAATGGAGAAGAGCAACCCTATAATGGAAACACAGTTATATATACAGTACCTTTAGCTTACTTTAGTAATGTTAATACATATTGTGGACAAACCATGCCTGCCATTAATGCGGTTGTCAGATGTACAGTACCAAGTGGTGTTGTCGGAACTTTAGCTTATCGTTTTAAAGTGAAAAACAATATTACGGATACCACAGTAACTTATGACAGTGCTGTTCCAAACTTTAAATTAACAGCGACATCAGTTTATGCTTATGCTACTAGTTATGATGTACAGGTTGCTCCATTAGTTAATGGTGTAGAACATCCTTATAGTGCAGTATGTGTTATTACTACACCAGCTATTCCATTAAATCAAGTAGGACCATGTACACAAACATTGACTTCTTTGAGTGATAGAATTTATGCTAACTATACGATATTTGGATCACAATTGTATAGATTTAGAGTTGCAGAATCTACTGCACCTACTA
>Ga0208262_1000225_pt1 | contig 23218 bp, 26 predicted proteins | sample LakWasMet15_LOW5_2_FD_183863 | JGI IMG/M metagenome (GOLD analysis project Ga0208262, IMG submission 183863) | Freshwater sediment methanotrophic microbial communities from Lake Washington under simulated oxygen tension - Sediment Metagenome... | ecosystem: Environmental > Aquatic > Freshwater >... | reverse complement strand
GCGTTGGGACATGCCAAGAAGCTGGGCGCCACCGACGCCGGCGCCGAGGCTTCCGAAGGCTGCGGCCTGAGCGTTTCGGTGCGCAAGGGCGAGCTGGAGAACGTCGAGCGCAACCGCGACAAGTCGCTGGGCGTGACGGTCTATGTCGGCCAGCGGCGTGGCAACGCCAGCACTTCGGATTTCTCCAGGGCTGCCATACAGCAGACAGTGCAGGCCGCTTACGACATCGCCCGCTTCACGGCCGAGGACCCGATGGCCGGCCTGCCCGATGTGCGGGACGTGCAGGCGGCGCGCGACCAGCGCAGCGACCTCGATCTGTTTCACCCCTGGGCCATCGACAGCGAACAGGCAGCTCAACTGGCCATGGCCTGCGAGGCCGCTGCGCTGCAGACCGACCCGCGCATCACCAACAGCGAGGGCGCGGCGGTGTCGGCCCAGCAGTCGCATTTCTTCAGCGCCCACACGCACGGATTTCGGGGTGGCTATGCGAGCTCGCGGCATTCCCTGTCGGTGTCGCCGATCGCCGGCAAGGGCGACGACATGCAGCGCGACGCCTGGTACAGCTCGCACCGCAGCGCCGATGACCTGGCCTCGCCGCAGGCGATTGGCCGCTACGCCGCCGAGCGGGCGCTGTCGCGCCTGCACGCGCGCAAGATCGCCACGCTGGAGTGTCCGGTGCTGTTCGAGTCGCCGCTGGCGGCCGGCCTGCTGGGCAGCTTCGTGCAGGCCATCAGTGGTGGCGCGCTGTACCGCAAGAGCTCCTTCCTGCTTGATTCGCTGGGCAAGCAGGTGTTTGCCAAGCACATCGACATTCTGGAAGACCCCTTCGTCAAGCGCGGCAAGGGCAGCTCACCGTTCGACGATGAGGGCGTCAAGGTGCAGCCGCGCGCGGTGGTCCAGGGCGGCAAGGTCCAGGGCTATTTCCTGAGCAGCTACTCGGCGCGCAAGCTCGGCATGAAGACCACCGGCAACGCGGGCGGCTCGCACAACCTGGTTCTGAGCTCCAGCCTGACGCGCGCGGGCGACGATCTCGATGCCATGCTGCAAAAGCTCGGCACTGGCCTGTTCGTCACCGAGCTGATGGGCAGTGGCGTGAACTACGTCACCGGCGACTACTCGCGTGGCGCCAGCGGCTTCTGGGTGGAAAAGGGGCGCATCGCCTTTCCGGTGGAGGAGATCACCATCGCCGGCAACATGAAGGCCATGCTCAAGGGCATCGAGGCGGTGGGGGCGGACACCTACAACTACGGGGCCAAGACGGTCGGCTCGATTCTGGTCAACCGCATGAAGGTCGCGGGCAGCTGAATGGTGCGCGCAGTGTTGGCTCGGATGACGACGGGGCTGGCCTTGGCGCTCGGGGCCGGCGCGGCCCTGGCGCAAGCGTTGCCGGCGGAGCGCGCCGAGTGGGCCGTCGAGACCGGTTACCTCACCAAGATCAAGCACAACAGTCCGCTGGACTACCGCGTGGTGCCGACCCAACTGGTGTGGCGCAGCCCGGCTGCGTTTGACCTGTGGCGTCATGAGGACGGCAGCCGGCTGCTGTTCCGCCACCGGCTGGCACTGTTGGCGGAGACGCTGCCGCGCGGCGCCGAGGACTATTACCTGGGATTCTCCGGCGCGCCCTCGGTCGAGCTGTGGCTGCCCAATCGGCGCACCGCGCTGTTCTATGCCATCGGCGGTGGTGCCGGCTACATCAATGCCAAGGGTGTGCCGGGCGGGCAGGGCCAGAAATTCACGCTCAACTGGTTTACCCAGTTCGGCCTGCGGCACCAGTTGAGCCAACGCACCGCGGTCGCGGGCTCGGCGTACTTCGTGCACCACTCCAACCTGGGCATGACCGATCCCAATCCCGGTATCGATGCCCTGGGCCTGAGCCTGGGACTGATCTGGAACTTTGACTGATTCCTGCCGGGAGTCAGCCGCCGCTCAGTGCGCTGAGCATCTGCTGCCGGGAGGTGTACACCATCACGATGTCGAGTTGCGCCACTTCGATGTCCTGCGCCGTCACGCTGGCCGCCACCTGCACCGCCATCGGAGCCATCTGGCGGCATTGAATGGTGTAGTCGACATCGCGCTCGGGCAGCACCGGGTGCTTGAACACGCATTTGCGCACCGAGGCCAGCACGCCCAGCAGGTCGCCCGTCAGGGACCGCACGTAGGGGTCACCGGCCAGCAGGCCGGCGCCGGCCAACTGGGCCATGGCCTCGATCAGCAGCACGCCCGGGACCACGGGCAGGCCGGGAAAGTGGCCCTGAATCACCGCGTTGTCCAGCGGCCAGCGGGCCGCGCCCTTGAATTGGTGCGGGCCTTCGACCGTCACGCGTTGGCAGACGAAGATGTCGCCGCGGTGCGGCAGCAGCGCCTCGATTTGTGACCGTTCCAGGGTGAACGGGTAGTGCAACGGCTCCTGCATCATGGTGCCGGGCGGCGCGCGATCAGGCTGGCATTGCTGCCGCCAAACGCAAAGGAGTTCGACATCACCGCCCGGACGTCGCAGCCATGCCGCGCCTGCAGCGGTATGAAGTCCAGATCGCAGCGCGGATCGGGCTGATCGAGGTGCGCGGTGGGCGGCAGCGAGCCGCTGTTCATGGCCATGACGCTGAGGGCGAACTCCATCGCGCCACCAGCGCCTATCAGGTGGCCGTGCAGCGCCTTGGTCGAGCTCACCGCCAGTTGCCGCGCCGACGCACCCCACACCGCGTGAATGGACTGCGTCTCGGTCACGTCGCCCGCATCGGTGGCGGTTCCATGGGCGTTGAGGTATTGCACGTCCTGCGGGGCGAGTTGTGCCTCCTCCAGCGCCTGGCGCATGGCGGCAACCTGTCCGAGCACGGTCGGGGCGGTCAGGTGCTCGGCGTCGCTGCTGCAGCCGTAGCCGCTCAGCTCCGCCAGTACCCGCGCCTGGCGTTGGTGGGCGCGGGCTTCACTCTCCAGCACCAGAGCCGCGGCGCCCTCGCCGAGCACAAAGCCACTGCGGTGCAGTGCAAACGGGCGGCAGCTGCGCGACGCGTCGACGGGGTCGGGCTTGGCCATCACGCGCAGCGCGTTCCAGGCCATCAGCGTGCCGGGCGTCAGCATGGCCTCGGTTCCCAGCACGATGGCGGCGTCCAGATAGCCGTGCCGAATGGCGCGCAGGGCCTCGCCGATCGCCACGGCCGATGAGGCGCAGGCCACGCAGTAGGTGTTGCTGGCGCCACGCAGTCCGTAGTGCATGGACACCGCCGCGGCCGGCGCATTGGACATCATGCGCGGGACCGATAGCGGGTGCAGCACCGTCGGGCTGCGGCTGCCCTGGCCGGATGCATGAACCGCCTCGAAGTGGCGCGCGTAGAGCTTGTCCATGGTGTGCGCGCCGCCAAAACCGATGCCGGCGAACACGCCAAAGCGTGCCGCATCGTCGGGCGGGGCCGCGATGCCGGCATCAAGCATGGCCTCCTGCGCGGCGACCAGGGCGAACTGCGTGGCGCGGTCCAGGCCGCCGAATTTCTTGTCCAGCAGTTGGTCCGGCTCCGCCGCGGCCGGGGCCACCAGCACCTGGGGCAGGCGCTCGGCAATGCTGGGCGGCGCCGGCCTGATGGCGCTGCGCGCCTGCAGCGCGCCAGCGAAGCTGCTGGCCTTGTCGGCACCGAGCGGGGAGATCATCCCCAACCCGGTGATGAGCACCCGCTTCACTCAGCCGCCAGCCTGTGCGGCGTCCAGCGCCGGCATTTGTCCATTGTGGTGCGCGCGCACCGAGGCTTCGATGTCCGCCACCATCTCGGCGAAGCTCATGCTGAGGAAGCGCATCGGCTCGGGGATCTGGAAACCGTACTTATCTTCCACCTCGAACAGCATTTCCAGCAGACCCAGCGAGTCCAGTTGCAGGTCGGCCACGGTCAGGCCAGGCTGTTTGAACTTCTCGGGATCAACCTCCGCCATGTTGATCAGGTAGTCTTTGATGATGTTTTCAAGCATATGCAATACCTCAGATGCCGGCAATTGTAGCGGCGGGGTTCACGCCACCGGCGCGTGCCGCGGGCGTCCGGGTCTGGCGTCATGGCCGCGGTATCGCCGGCCCCGCGCTGCCGAGGGTATAGACTGCGCGCTGGTGATTCGGCCCGTAGCCTGCCGTGGCGGTGCTTCGGGTGGTGGATCGACACAGGATCGATAGAGGATGGTTGACTTGTACAAGAAGAACAGTGCAGAGAGTTTGTGCGTTTGCTATGAGCCGGTGTCGGCGGCGAACCCCGCATTGAATCGCAGCCTGGGTGGCATCTGGCCATCGAGCAGCGATGAGCAGGGATCAGGGGACGAGGAGGGTTTGTGCTTCAGGACAAGCATGCAGTGCCTGGGCGGCGCGCAGTATGCCCGGCAGCAGTGGCTGGTGGACGGTCCATCCGTGCGCGCCCGCGTGACTGAATCGGCGGGCCTGAACCTGCGCTGGCGGCAAACGGATGAGTTCCTGTTTGCCGCCGTCACGCTGGACAGCGATGCGCTTGAGGCGCGCAGCCACGCGGCCTATCAGGCCTTGCTGGGCGTGCTGCGGGCGCAGCGCAAGCCGCATCTGCTGCGGATCTGGAATTTCGTGCCCGGCATCAATGAGCCCGACGGCGCCACCGAACGCTACCAGTTGTTCAACAGCGGGCGCCGCAAGGCCTTTGGTGAAGCGGGCTACACCTTGAGCGACGGGGCGCCGGCGGCCTGCGCCTTGGGTACGCACGCTGGCGGATTTGGCGTCGCCGTGCTGGCCGGCACACGTCCCGCCACCGCCATCGAGAATCCCCGCCAGATCAGCTCCTACCACTACCCACGCCAGTACGGTGTGGACGCGCCGATCTTCTCGCGCGCGGCCTGGCTGCCTCAGTCGGGGGCGCCGGACCTGCTGTTTGTCAGTGGCACCGCCAGCATCGTTGGTCACCAGACCTTGCACCCCGGCGACACACTGGCCCAACTCGAAGAGACGGTGCGCAACATCGATGCGCTGCTGCACAGCGCCAACCAGCGTGCGGGCACGCCTGCGTGGCAGCGTCAGGACCTGCAGGGGCGCGTGTACATCCGCCATGCCGCCGACTACCCGCTGGTCAGCGCCTACCTGCGCGAGCAGGGCATGACACGGTTCTGCCACCTGCAGGCTGACATCTGCCGCAGCGATCTGCTGGTGGAAATTGAGGCCGAAGGCCAGGCGCTGCATGCAGGCTGAAGCGTCACGGATGCGGCGCCTGGGCCAGCTGGCCCTGTTCTACCTGATGCTGCTGTGGCTGGGCGGCATGCTGCTTGCGGGCAATGCCGCCGTGCTGCCGTTGGTGGCGACGCCCCGGTCGTTTCGCGAGCCCATCGTGCAGCGGCTGATCAGCGCCCTGTTCCGCCTGTTCCTGCACGGCGCCGAGCGCTGCGGTCTGATGCAGCTGGACCTCCGCGGCCTGGACGCGCTCAACCGGCAGGATGGCCTGGTGCTGGTGGCCAATCACCCCAGCATGATCGATGTCTTCCTGATCGTCTCGCGCGTGCGGCAAGCGGTCTGTCTCATGAAGGCCAGCATTGGCGCCAACATCCTGTTCGGGGCGGGCGCCTACCTGGCGGGTTACGTGTCCAACCGGCAGGTCGACCGGATGTTGCGCGCCGCCAGCGCCGCCACCGGCCCGGGCCGGCACCTGCTGGTGTTCCCCGAGGGCACGCGCACCACGCGCCAGCCGGTCAACCCGATCAAGCCTGGTGCCGCGCTGATTGCCAAGCGTGCCGGGCGGCCGCTGCAGGCCATCATCATCCTGACCAACTCGCCCTATCTCAGCAAGGGCTGGACGCTGTTTCGTCCGCCCCAGTTTCCGCTGGTCTACAAGGCCACGCTGGGCATGCGTCTGCGCCCCAGCGGCAAGAGCGCAGCCACTGCGAAAGTGCTGCAGCGCTATTTCGAGCGGGAGATTGCCTGCTCTATCGATTCAAGTCTGCGAGTGTGATGTGACAACGCTTTCTTCCACCCATCTGGTCCTGATTCCCAGCTACAACCCCGGGCGCAAGGTGTTTGACACGGTGCGCGAGGCCCGGGCCCAATGGAACCCGGTGTGGGTGGTGGTGGACGGCAGCACCGACGGCACGACCGCACTGTTGCAGGAGATGGCCGCCCAGGACGACGGCTTGCGCGTGTTGGTGCTGGGCACCAACCAGGGCAAGGGTGCGGCGGTGCTGCATGGTTTGCAGGAGGCGGCGCGGCAGGGCTTCACGCACGCCTTGTGCATGGATTCGGACGGGCAGCATCCGGCGGCGCTGATCGGGGACTTCATGGCCCGTTCGCGCCAGACGCCCTCGGCCATGGTGCTGGGGGTGCCGGTGTTCGATGCCAGCGCGCCGGCCTTGCGCGTCAAGGGCCGCCAGGTGTCGAACTGGTGGGCCAATCTGGAGACGCTGTGGATGGGTATCGGCGATTCGCTCTACGGTTTTCGCGTCTATCCGATTGAGCCGTTGTGCCGCGTGATGCAGGGCCAGCGCTGGATGCGGCGCTTTGATTTCGATCCCGAAGCGGTGGTTCGTCTTTGCTGGAGCGGTGTGCGCCCGGTGAATCTGCCCGCGCCGGTCAAGTACCTGCGCGCCGACGAGGGTGGCGTGTCGCACTTCAACTACTGGCGCGACAACCGCCTGCTGACCTGGATGCACACGCGCCTGATGTTCGGTTTTCTGTTGCGCCTGCCGCTGCTGCTGTGGCGCAAGTTTTTTCCCTTACCCAACCCCCATCCATGACTGTCCCAAGCAAGCTGACTCCCTCCGGCGGCGCGCCGCACCTGCCGCTGACCGACTACTACCGTGACGAGCAGGCCCGGGCCGGTTTCGTGCGCGACATGTTCGACAGCACGGCCGAGGACTACGACCGCATGGAGCACATTCTGGGCTTCGGCACCGGCACCTGGTACCGGGGCCAGGCTCTGGAGCGCGCCGGCCTGCAGGCGGGCATGCGGGTGGTCGATGTCGGGGTCGGCACCGGCCTGGTGGCGCGCGAGGCGGCGCGCATCGGGGGGGAGCCCAGCTTGGTGACCGGCGTCGATCCCAGTCCCGGCATGATGGCCAATGCCAAGGTGCCCAGCGGCGTCGCCCTGGTGGCGGGCAGCGCCGAGGCGATCCCCTTTGCCGATGCGCATTTCGATTTTCTGAGCATGGGCTATGCGCTGCGGCACATCAGTGACCTGTTGGTGGCGTTTCGCGAATTCCATCGCGTCATGAAGCCCGGCGGCAAGCTCTGTCTGCTGGAGATCACCTGCCCCGAGAGCCGCTGGGGCCGCACGCTGCTCAAGGGCTACATGAAGGGCTTCGTGCCGCTGCTGGCGCTGCTGGTGGGCCGCAAGAAGAATACGCGCCAGCTGTGGCGCTACTACTGGGACACCATCGAGGCCTGCGTGCCGCCCGAACAGGTGCTGGCGATGCTTCGCGCGGCGGGCTTTACCGAGGTGCGCCGCCACATCGAGGTCAAGGGCATGAGCATCCTGGCCGAATACCAGGCCTGCAAGCCGCGCTAGGCGCAGCCGGCGGCGGCGCCGCGCAACATCATTGATTGACGGAGCAAGAGCAATGTCCGGACCGGCCATGTTGGCCCACTTGATACTGGAGCGACTGTCGCGTCGCGTGCTTGAGCGCTTCCCCGAGCCGGACCTGGTGATGCAGGACCCGACGCAGGTGGCGGCCTTTGTCGAGAGCGGGCGCGAGGATGGGATTCTGGCGTTCACCCACTTCTTTCACGCGGCGCAGATCACGCCGCTGATACGGCCGGGCGAGCGCGTGCTGGACCTGGCCTGCGGCCCGGCGAACCAGCTGGCGCAGCTTGCGGCGTTGAACCCGTCGGCGCACTTCACGGGGCTCGATGCCTCGCCCGCCATGTTGGAGGTCGCGCGCGCGTCGCTGGCCAGCGCGGACGTGCGCAACGTGCAACTGGTGGCGGGCGACATGACGCGGCTGCAGGGTTTTGCGGATGGCGCGATGGACTGCGTCATCTGCACCATGTCGCTGCACCATCTGCCCGACCAGGCCGCGTTGCACGCCACCCTGCGCGAGGCCAGGCGCGTGCTCAAGCCCGGCGGCGGTCTGTATGTGGTGGATTTCGGGCGGCTCAAGCGCGCCAGCACGCAACGCTTCTTCGCGTTGGACCGGCGCAATTGCCAGTCGGAGCAGTTCACGCTTGACTACCTGCAATCACTGCGAGCGGCGTTCAGCCTGGCGGAGCTGTCGAGCGCGGCGGCCCTGCTGGGCGATGGCGTACTGCGCTTTGTCACACCGTTGGCGCCCTTCATGGTGGTGTTCAAGAGCGCGCCGCGCCGCGCGCTCGATGCGGCTACCGAACTTGCGCTGCGCCATCAGTTTGCCCGTCTGTCGGCCACGCAGCAGCAGGACTTTCGCGTCTTCGCGCGCTGGTTTCGTGGCGCGGGCTACACCTTGCCCTGTGTGCTGTGAACGGCTTGGGCCACCCGCTGTTCCACCGCCGGGCCGCTCCCAAGGCGGAACGCACCCCCTCGGGGGGCAGCGAATCACGCAGCGGGGAGCGTGGGGGCCTAGTGCAGTGTTGCGCGCTATCTGGAACATATAACCGTGTCGATTGCCTGCAAGCTGTCAACCGCAGTCGCACCACGATCTACCTCCGAAGCTGCCCAATAGGTGCGATCCAGTTTGCCCGATAGTTCGTTCAGGGTTGCACTTTGCCTGCGGGACGCTCGCCGCGACGCCAGAGCCGGCAGCCCTCATGGTGCGGGTACGCACAAATCGGGCTACCGGCTCTGGCGTCCCGGCGAGCTTGCGTATCTGGTGCGGCCTTAGCTCAAAACCAGGATTGAAACCAGGACTGTCGCCACTACTGCTGCCGCCAGCATTGAGCGCCCATTACCCTGCGCGCGCCATTCCTTTCCGACTCGCCGTGACGAGGCTGGGCGGGGACCGATTTGTGCGTACCCGCACCATGAGGGCCACGGCCAGCCTCGTCACGGCAGGCACACACGCCAACCCGGCAACGGGAGCTGCACTAGATCATGCCGCCGTTGATCGAGATCACCTGGCCGCTGATGTAGGCGGCGCGTTCGCTGGCCAGAAAACCCACCAGATCGGCCACCTCGCTGGCCTGGCCGGCGCGCTTCATGGGCACCAGGCGCTCGATCGCGGCCTGGTCGAAGGTGCCCTGGCTCATCTCCGAGGCGATGATGCCCGGCGCCACCGCGTTGACGGTGATGCCACGGCTGGCCAGTTCCAGTGCCAGCGACTTGCTGGCCGCATGCAGCGCGCCCTTGGCGGCGGCGTAGTTGGTCTGGCCGCGGTTGCCGGTGATGCCGGCGATGGACGAGATCGAGATGATGCGCCCCCAGCGGCTGCGCACCATCGGCATGGTCAGCGGCTGCGTGACGTTGAAGAAACCGTTCAGGGACACATCGATGACGCGGCTCCACTGGGCGCGCCGCATGCCGGGAAAGGCCGCGTCGTCGTGGATGCCGGCGTTGTTCACCAAGACCTGGATCGGTCCCGCTTCCAGAAGCGGCTCCAGGGCCGCCAGCGTGGCCTCGGCGTCCACCACATCGAACTGAACCGCCTGCGCCGAGCCGCCGTTGGCAATGAGTTCGTCGCGCAGGGATTCGGCCAGCGCCACGTTGCGGTTGGCGTGCACGATGACGTGCAGGCCGTCGGCCGCCAGACGGCGGCAGATGGCGGCGCCAATGGCACCGCTGGCGCCGGTGACCAGTGCGCGCTTCATGCCGGTGGGGCCTTGAGCATGACACTGGCGCGACCGCGCAGCACGACGGCTTCGTCGGCACGCAGCTCGAACTGGTAGAGCAGGCTGTTGGCACTGCCGGAGATCCGCTGTGCGTGCACCATCAGGTCGCTGGCGATGTCGTCCAGACGGGGGCGCTGCCACTGCACTTCGCGCACGCTGGTCAGGAATCCGACCGTGGGCGCTGCGTCGTCGGCTGCCAGCAGCGCGCCATGCACCGCCATCGCCTGCGCGGCGAATTCGATACCGTTGGCAATACCCAGCCGATCGGCGGCGCGCAAGGGGTTGTCGGAGCGGCGGTGGCTGCTGGCGCGGCAGACGATGGCCTCGGCATCCCATTGCTCGACCGCGTCGAGCAGGCACATCGCGCCCTGATGGGGAATGTGCGCGGCAATCCAGGCCTGGTCGAGCTTCACGGCCGCACCTCGATCGAGAGATTGGGTGTGTCGAGGTAGTCGATCACCACGGTGCCGTGGCTGCCACGCGCCAGATGCTGCAGCAGGGGCAGGCTGCGCGCGGCCGGAATACGTAGGCGCAGCGCCTCCAGCGCCGGGTCCGGCATGACGGTGGCGGCGTCCTGGCTCAGTGTGATGGCCAGCGTGGCGCGCGCCGCCGCCGTGCGCTGCGGGTTCAGCAGCAGGCCCACGCCCATGGCGTAGGGAATGGGTCGCAGGGCCTGCAAGGGCTGCGGGTAGGCGGTGTCAAAGGCGATCAGCAGGCAGGGCTGGCCGCTGCTCACGGCCTGCACCGCGGCGTCCAGCAGGCCGGCGGCGAAGGTGGCATCGAAGGCGCACAGGCTGGTGGAGCTGGCCATGCAGCCGGTGGCAATGCTCCAGTAGCCGGCCGGCGCGTTGTGCACCGAGTTGTGAAAGCGCGTGGGCGACACGGCTCGGTCGTCGGACGCCAGGGTCTCCAGTATGTTGTGGCAGTTGTCGCAGTCACCGCCGGTGGAGGAGAACACCGTGGCCAGTTGCGCTGCATCGGCGCCCGCGTGCTGCACCGCTTCGAAGCCGCTGGCCATCGCCAGTTTGATGGCGGTGCCGACCCGGCGCCGCTCGGCCGGCGGCAGCGCGGCCACTGGCGGCAGCTCGGGCGCGCCCGGCAGCAGCGGCTCTTGCGCGCTCAGCACCGCGCGCGCCTGCGTCCATCCCGACATGCCGGGGCCGAACAGGCCAATGCCATCGACGTGGATTTGCAGCGGGCTCATTGTTCACCGACCCTGGAGAACACCAGGCTGCAGTTGCTACCGCCAAAGCCAAAGGAGTTGCTCAGCACGTGGCGCATCGGCTGGTCCAGATTGGCCAGCAGATAGCGGCAGGACAGGCGTGGGTCGAGCTCCTGGGTGCCCACGCCGGCCGGCGCGAAGCCGTGGCGCAGCGCCAGCGCGCAGATCACGGCCTCGATGCCGCCGGCCGCGCCCAGCGTGTGGCCGGTGTGCCCCTTGGTCGAGCTGCACGGCGTGCGTTCGCCAAATACGGTGCTGACGCCTTTGTCCTCGGCCGCATCGTTGCTGGGCGTCGACGTGCCATGCAGGTTGATGTAGTCGATGTCGGCCGGCTGCAGGCCGGCCATGCGCAGCGCCGCTTCCATGGCCAGGCGCGCGCCCAGGCCCTCGGGATGGGGGGAAGACATGTGGTGCGCGTCGCTGGACTCGCCGATGCCACCAAGGAGGATGTCGTCGGCGAGCGCTTGATCGGCGCGCTCGACCAGCACGAAGGCCGCACCCTCGCCCATGGAGATGCCATCGCGCTGGGCATCGAAGGGCCGGCACGGTTGGCTGGAGATCAGTTGTAGCGAGTTGAAGCCATACAAGGTGGTGAGACACAGCGAATCGACACCGCCGACGATGGCGGCGTCAATCAGGCCGCTGGCGATCATGCGCTGCGCATTGCCAAACACCTTGGCGCTGGAGGAGCAGGCGGTGGAGACCACGTGGGCCGGACCGTTCAGGGCGAAGTAGCGGCGCACGAAGTCGGCCAGCGAATAACTGTTGTGCGTGTGCTGGTAGTCGTGCCCGGCTGGCAAGGCGCCGGTGACCGGATCACGGTGGCGGTAGGCGATCTCGGAGCTGAGAATGCCCGAGGTGCTGGTGCCCAGAAAGACGCCGATGCGCGCGCCGCCGTAGCTTTGCACCGCAGCCTGCACGGCCTGCGAAAAGCCATCCTGCTCCAGCGCCAACTGGGCCAGGCGGTTGTTGCGGCAATCAAAGGCGTGCAGATCGGCGCGCAGCTCGACAGCGTCGAGCTGGTCGACCGCTCCGATGCAGGTGTCCAGATCGACGGTCTCCCAACGCTGGCGCCTCAGCCCGGAGCGCTTGTCGCGCAGGGCAGCCAGGGTGGGCTCCAGGCCGGCGCCCAGCGCGCTGGTCATGGTGAATGAGCTGAGTCGAAGTGGATGCACGCTAAGAGCGCCTGGGAGGGGTGGGGGATTTTGGCCAGCGCGCATCATGCCACACGGGCCAGCAGCAAGACGTTGGCAAACGGGGTACCGTGGCTCATGGGCAGCGCCTGCACCTGGAAGCCGCGCTGCACCAGCGCCTCGGTCCAGGCGCTGACCGGCCGGCACCACATGCGTTCGAGCCGGTGGCCCTGCGCGAAGGAGATGCCGGCATCGACCCACTGGCTGACCTTGAAGCGCCAGCCACTGCCTGCATCGCCGACGCGCGTAATGAACAGGCCGCCGCTGCCCAGCGCGGCGCGAATACGGTCGAGCAACTGATCCTGCTCGGCGTGCGGGATGTAGTGCAGTACATCCAGAACGGCAATGACATCGAGCCCGCGCAGGTCGGCCTGGCGCATGTCGCCGCCTTCCAACTGCACCCGGGCGCCGTAGAGGGGCTGCAAGGCGCGATTGCCGCACTGCGCCTCCCGGGCCATCAGTTCCACACCGCGAAAGCGCAGCCCGGTGGGCGGCGCGCGCAGCGTGCTGGGCCACTCGCCCTGTTTGGCCAGTTGTTCGGCCGCCAGGCACCACGCGGCCAGCAGACCGCGTCCGCAGCCAAGGTCCATCACGCGCGCGCCGTCGCTCAGCAGCGCCTGATCGAGCAGGGCGGCAAAGACAGGGTCGTGGCCCAGCTTGCCGCGCGCCCAGTGGTAGTTGAAATGCCCGGTCGGCCGGTAGGGCTCGCAGGCCAGGTCGAGCAGTCGCTTTTTCAGTGAGGCTTGCATGCGCGGCGAAGGGTAACGGGTGTGAGTTGGCGCCTGGCCAGTTCGTCCAGCAGGCCTGGCAGCACTGCCAGGATGACGGCCTGGCCCGAGGCTGTGCGGGCGGCGTTGCCGTCGTGCAGCAGCAGGATGTCGCCGGCGGCCAAGTCCTGCGTCAGGCGCGCGAGCACGCGCTCGGGGTCGGTGCAGCGGGTGTCGTAGCCACGGCGCGTCCAGGTCGCCAACTCAATGCCCAGGCGGTGCAGCACCGGATCCAGAAACGGATTGCGCAGGCCGGCCAGGGCGCGAAAGAATTGTGGCTTCTGGCCGCTGAGCGCTTGCAGCGTCTCTTGCGCGGCGCCGACTTCGCGCAACCAGCCGCGCGGGCCCAGCAGCGAGTAATGCTTGCGATGCAGTTGGCCGTGGTTCTCGACCGCGTGGCCGGCCTCGGCGATGGCGCGGCAGATGCCAGGATGCGCCGCGGCGCGCTCGCCGATGCAAAAGAAACTGACCCGCACGCCACGCTGCGCCAGGATGGCCAGCACCTGGGGTGTGATGTCCGGATCCGGACCGTCGTCGAAGGTCAGCGCCACTTCGCCGCGCTGCGCGGCGGCGCTCGGCAGGCGCACCAGGTTGGCGCCCAGCAGGGTGCTGCGCGGCCACAGGCCGGCGGCGCTGATGGCCAGGTGGTTGAGCAGCACCGCGCCCAGGGCAAGGGGCCAGAGCTCAGCGCGCACCAGCACCAGCGCCAGCGCGCCAACATGCAGGGCCGCGCTGAAGATGAGAAAGGGTGTCGGACGCCAGGCTGGCATGGTCAGTTCGCTCCGCGCTCGGCGCTCGCCAGCCTGGCCAGCGGTCCGTGGTCCAGCCAGTCTTGCCATAGCGTGCGCCAGGTCGGCCAGTCATGGCCGCCCGGCACGTAGTTCACCTGTGTGGCCGGCAGCAGGTCGGCCAGCATGCGTTGTCCGCGCAGAAAGCGGTCGGCTTCACCGGTGCCCAGGTATACCGGCGTCGGCCACTGTCCTGCCGCGCTGTGGCGGCACAGCCAGCGCCACCAGTTGCGCTCGTCGTCGGTCGCGCCGGCGGGCGTCTGTGCCCACGGCAGGGGGCCGCCGGCGGCGTTGATCTCCGCCAGCACGTCGCCGGTGCCCGGGTAGGGCGCCACCAGCGTGATGCCGGCCAGGTGCTCGGCATGCGTGGCCGCATAGTGCAGCGCGTTGAAGGCGCCCAGGGATATGCCGGCCAGCCAGATATGCCGGTAGCCCCGCTCCAGCGCGGGGCGCACCACTTGCTGGTGCAGGCTTGCGGTGGCGGTGTGGGCCATCACCTGCTGGTAAGTCAGCTGCGCCAGCAGCAGGTCGACCGGCAGCGCACGCTCGCGCACTGCGGCGACAAAGCCGTGCGCGTGGAAGTCGGCCAGTTGCGCCTGCGCCGGTGGCAGCAGTACCAGCAGCGTGTCGGCGGGGTCCGGCCCCTGGAACGGGTCAACGATCGTTTCCATGGCTTGGGGTGCTGGCCAGGATGGCGGAGAACACCAGTGCCAGCAAGGCGCCCGGACCGACCGTGGTGCCGATGGCCGAGAGCACCGGCACCTTGGAGAAGCCCAGCACGCCGAAGCTGCCGACGGTGGTGAGGTTGGCTACCATCAGCGAAGTCAGGGTCTGGCAGCGGTCCGCTTGCCCGCGGGGCTGCGCCCCGACATCGAAGAACAGCGCGTAGTTGGTGCCGACCGCCACCACCAGCAACAGGCCCACCAGGTGCAGGATGGTCAACTGCACACCGGCTGCCAGCAGCGCTGCAGTGACGCACAACACCGCGCAGGCCAACGGCGTGACCACGCGTAGCATGCGCGGCACCGAGCGAAAGGCCAGCAGCAGCAGAACGATGATGGCCAGGCAGCCCAGGCCGGACAGCAGCAGCGCCTCGTGCAGGTAGCTGTCGAACACTGCGGTGGTTTCCTCCAGGATGTCGATCACGGTCACTTTGGACAGGCCCTTGGCATTCAGCGCCGCCGTGACCTGGGCCACGTCTATCAGGTCGCCGCCACGGCCCACGCCACTGGAGCGCAAGGGCATCAGTACCAGGTAGTCCTTGTCGCGCTTGACCAGCAGCGAGTCCACCAGCAGCGCCGCCGAGGTGCCGTCCAGGTCGGCGCGGGTCAGGGCGGGCCGGGCCTGCGTGGCCTGCAGGTCGGCCAGAAAGCCGGCCAGTCGCTCGGGTTTGATCGGCAGCTCGCGCAGGGCCTGCTGCAGGGCCAGGCGGGCTTGCGCCGGCTCGGGGATGGCGGCCTGACGCGCGCGCTGCAGCGCCAGACTGGGCAGCACGAAGGCGGGTGAATTGAAGCCGCCCAACACCTGACTGTGCACCAGCTCCTGCAGCACCGCGGCGGCCTGTTCCGCGCCCTGCAGGGCGCGTTCCTGATCGGGTGCGGTGAAGCTGGCCATGTAGCGCATGTCGGGCGCGCCCAGGTCGCCGCGCAGCTCCATGTCGAGCTTGGCCTCGGCCTTGGAGATCGGGCTCAGTGCCGAGAGCTGGCGGTTCCAGATGTGGCCGGCATGCAGCGCGACGGTGGCGCCGGCGGCGATCAGCATCACGGCGATCAGCCAGCGCAGGCGTCGGGCGCCGGCCACCAGTCGATCGAGTGCGATGCCGATGTGCGTGAGGTCGCGCAGCGCCAGATTCTGCGGCATCAGCAAGGGCAACACGAAGCGGGTGACCAACGCCGCGGCCACCAGGCCGCTGATCGAATACAGGCCGAGTTGCGACAGGCCGGGAAAGCCCGAATACAGCAGCGCGGCAAAGCCGGCGATGGAGGTCAGCACGCCGAGCCGGATGGTGCGCCAGAACGCGCCTGGATTGTCGCCACCGGCGCGTTGTACGAACAGGTAGATCGAGTAGTCCACCGCCTCGCCGATCAGGGTGGTGCCAAATCCCAGCGTCAGGCCGTGCACATGGCCGAAGCCCAGGCTCACCGCCGCGACGCCCACCAGGGCGCCGGAGGCAACCGGCAGCAGCCCAAGGGCCAGCAGCCGCACCGAGCGGTACACCAGCAGCAGCAGCGACACCACCAGCATCAGGCTCATGGCGGCCAGGCGGCTGACTTCGTGTTCGATGGTGGCGCGCGCGGAAACCGAGAACACGCTGGTGCCGCTCAGCAGCAGCCGGGTTGTAGCACTGCGTCCCTCAAGCTGCTGGAAGCTCTGGCGGATCGCCTCGATGGCGTGCGCCTGGGCTTCGGTGTCGGAGCCATCGATGCGGGTCTGGGCCAACAGCAGCGCGCGCTGCCCGTCGCGCGAGGCCCAGGCGCCGTCCAGGCTGCGGGGCTGGCTGTTGCCGGTGAACTGGCCCAGCAGCTGCAGGGTCTCGCCGGTCGGGTCCCGCGGCAACAACTGCTTGAGAAGCAGGCCGGCATTGCCGGTGAGGGCGTCGATCGACGCGCCGATCGCCTGACGCATGCCGGTGTCGGTGAAGCGCTGTGGCGTGACGGTGGGGCTCAGCAGGTAGCGATGCTCGAAGAAGTAGGCGCGGTCGCGCTCCTGGGTGCTGGCGTCGCCGTTCTGCACGCCGACGAACGCCGGGTGCGTGCGCAGCTTCTGCGCCAGCGCAATCGACAGGCGCGCGCGCTCGGGCGCGTCGCCGCCTTCGATGCCGATCATGATCAGGCGCGCAATGACGCCGTCGCGCAACTGCTCGACCAGCAGTTGCTGGCGCTGGTTGGGCATCTTTGGCATGAAGGCCGACAGGTCCGCCACGAAGCGGGTCTGCACGACCACCGCCAGGCAGGCCGACAGCGCAAGCAGCCACAGGCCCAGCGGCAGCGCGAGGCGGCGCCAGGTCATTTGGCGAGGACTTTGGTGATCGCCATCTCGGAGCGGTCGCCGTCGGCCTGCTCGAAGCTGATGGCCTTGACCTCACCCTGTGTTCCGCCGATGCGGATGCGGCTGATCAGCCGGCTCATGCGCGCCTGCGTGGGTGTCAGCACCAGCTGCCATCTCTCCATCGAGCCACTCAGTTCCAGCGCGAACACCTTCTCCAGCGCGAGCCGGTCGCCAGCCAGCGTGCCGCGAATGCTTTCGACGAAGGCGGCGACCTCGGGGTGTTCCTGCAGCCGGACCGTGAGCCGGCGCTTGTCGGCCTGCTCGATGACCAGGCTGTCGCCGTCCAGCAGCAGTGCCTCGGGTGTTGGTTTGACGGTGCGCTTTTCCAGCCGGTCGGGGGCCGTGAACGCCAGTTCGCCCGAGGACACCAGCGGCTTGTCGACGATGCCGATGTACTTCTTCTCGACGAAGCTGGCGCGACCCTCCTTGGTCAGGGCCAGCACGCGCATCAGCTCGGTCACATTCCATTCGCTGGCACAACTGGCGCCAGCGGCCAGCGTCAGCAGCAGGCCGGTCAGCAGCCTGCGCGCTGTTGAACCCGTTGAATTAGGCTTGGTCACGGCGATCGAGATCCCAGAAGTCATAGAAGTTGAACCAGTTGTACGGCGCGCTCTGGCAATGGCGCTCCAGCGCCGCGACGTAGCGCGCAAGAGTTTCACGCACCAGCTCGTCGCGTCCGCGTCGCTCGGCGGCTGAGAAATCGGCCAGCAGCTCGAAGTGAACATCGTAGCGGTTACCGCCGCGGTACAGCCCGGCCATGAAGTAGACCGGGTGGCGCAGCATGGCAGCCATGCGAAAGGGACCGGTCGGAAAGCGCGCCGGCGCGCCGAGGAAGGGCAAGGTCAGGTATTGGTCGGGCCCGGAAGAGCGGTCGGCCAGGATGCCGACCATGGCACCTTCTTCGAGCCGGCTGTGGATAGTCAGGATCGCATCGACCTTGCCCAGGGCAATGATGTCCTGCATCGCCCGCGGGTTGATGGCGGCCAGCGTGTCGTTGATCTGGCGCGCATTCGCCGGGTACATCGCCATCGCGACCTTCAGGCGCGGCTGGTCGCGTGCCAGCGAGCGCAGCACCTCGAAGCTGCCCAGGTGCGCGCCAAACAGCAGCGAGCCCTGATTGCCGGCGTGCAGGCCATGCAGCGCCTCGGTGCCGTGGGTGCGGAGGTCGAACAGTTCGTGCCGGTCGTTGAGCAGGTACACGCGGTCGTGGATGGTGCTGGCAAAGGTGAAGAAGTGGCGGTACACGTCAAGCCAGGTCGCGTCGCGGCCCAGGCTGCGCGCCAGGTAGTGGCGCGAGGCCTGGCGGGCGGTGCTGGCGGCCAGCACGAAATACAGTGCAATGCCATAGACGACGATGCGCGACGCACGCCGTCCAAGGGTCAGCGACAGCCAGCGCATCAGGCGCAGCCAGAACAGGTTGCCGCGCTCCTGGTGGCGCATCCAGTCCGGTTTGTCGTCGCGGTTCATGGTGATGCCAGCGGGGCCACGTCGAAGCGTCCACTGGCGACCTTGCGCGTGTCGCAGCGAATCTCGAAGCGCAGGGCCGCATCGTCGAGTTCATAGTCCAGCGTCAGCGCCTCACCGGGCAGTGCCGGGCTGAGGAATTTGGCCGCGGCCAGGCCCTGTGTGACCACGCCGGCGGCCGACTCCAGCGCCAACACGGCGGTATCGAGCAGCACTACACCGGGCACGATGGGCCGACCAGGGAAATGACCGGCGAACGCCGGGTGATCGCTCGCTATGCGCAGGGCAAGGCTGGGCATGTCAATCGGTGGCGGGAATGTGCGCGGCAATCAGCGCCTGCAAGGCCGCTGCCGGGATCTTGCCGTTACCGTCGCGCGGCAGGCTGTCCACCACAACGATGGGGCGTGGCAGGAACACCGGGTCCAGGTGCGGGCGCAGCGCCGACAGAATCTCGGCCGGGCTCAGCCCGGGCGCGACGACAAAGGCCGCCAGCCGCGCGACCTCGGTGTCGGTGTCGCCGCGCGGCAGGCAGAAGACGGCGTCGCGCACGCCGTTCAGGCTGGTGATCACGTGGTTGAGGAAGCCGAGCGAACTGCGCTTGCCCACCACGTTGACCATGTTGGCGTTGCGATCGATCAGCCGAAAGCGCGACGGGCTGATCAGCTCCACCGTGTCGTTGAGCGCCTGCTCGCCTTCGAGGTGGCCGCCCGATGCGATGGTTACGTCATGCTGCTGGCGCAGCGTGATGCCGTCGAAGGCTTCCCATTCGGGCTGCCGGGTGGTGTGCCGGGTGGCGAGCTGGCCGGTTTCCGTGGCGCCGTAGATCTCCATCACCGGCGCCCTGAGTTGGGATTCGGCGCGCGCCGCCAGTTCGCGCGACAAGGGAGCGGTGGCGCTGAGCAGCGCCGCGATCGGCGGGACCTCGAGCTCGGCATCGAGCAGCGTGCGCAGGTGAAACGGCGTCGTGACCAGCAGCCGAGGCGCGCTCAGCTCGGCCAGCGCGCTCACCACGTCGGCGGGAAAGAAGGGGGTGCGCGCGCTCAACTGGCCGGCGCCCAGAATCGGCAACAGCACGGTCGACTCCAGACCGTACATGTGTCGAAACGGAACCGTGCCCAACACCGCGCACGGGCCGCCGGTGGTGGCCCACAGGCGGGCGGCCTCGGCGAGAACGCTTTGCCGCAAGCGCCCAAAGGACTTGTAGTGCGGCTGCGGCTGGCCGGTGGAGCCGGAGGTGTAGACGCAGGCCACGCGCTGATCGAAGGCAATGCGCGGCATCGCCAGGCTGGCGCTGGCCTTGGCCGGCGCGCCGTGGCCAATGCGCAGGTAGGGCAAGTGACTCAGGGCCGGGTTGGCCTGATCGCCAACGCAGACCAGGCTCGACACGCTGGCGCCGACCGAAGCGATGTGTTCGGGCGCCGGCGAGTTGGGCAGCAGGCTGGTCATGCCGCGCGCCACCGCCGCGAAGAAAGCCACGGCGAACCAGTAGCGGTCCATGCACAGGTTGAGCACGTGCCCGGTGTCGGGCAGGCGCTCGGCCAGCGCCAGCAGGTCGGCCAGGAATTCGTCGCGGCCCACCGGCTGTGCGTTGCGGTAGGCCAGCACCGCGCCAGCGGGGGCGTCGGGCAGCAAAGGCAGCGTGGTCATGGGGAACTGCTCGAGCGTGCTAGCGGCGTCGCGAATAGTCGCGGTAGGCCTGGATGGTCTCGGAAATGCTGAAGTGGCTGCGGCCCGGCATGACACGCAGACGGATCAGGTACTCCCCCGCAAACATCACGCCCAGCAGCACCGGTGTCAGCACGTTGGCAAAAATGGACCACACTTCGACCGGCCCAAAACTGAACAGCAGCACCGACAGGATGGCGCTGGCGAGAAAGTACAGGGTCCAGGCCACCGTGACTTGCCAGGTGTAGCGAAGGTAGTCAGCGTCCAGCGGCGCGCGCTGCATCAGGCTGGCGATGCGCGAGCACAGGGCGTCCTGGTGCGCCGAGCCGAGGGTGCTGCCGAAGGTGATGGTCAGCAGCGCCATGGCGCCGGCGTGCTGTACGAAGTAGAGCCATGCGGCGTGCTGGCGCAGGTTGTCGAAGTTCAGCGCCAGCGCCAGCACGCAGGCCGTGCACAGCAGCAGGGCCAGCGCCGGTGCACGCGAGTTCCAGGCCGCCACCAGGGCAATGGCGCCAAGCGGCAGCAAGCCGACCACCAGACCAATCACCGGTGGATGCTCGGAGGCCGCCGTGAAATGGCTCAGGCCGAGATAGAGAGCGCCTGCGGTGGCGATCAGACCAAGTCGCAGGGCCTGGCGAAGGGTGATCACTTCGTGCGGTGTTCGCCGATGTAGGCCGCCAGCGTGCGCAGCGAACTGAAGATCTGGAAGTTGTCCTCGCTGTCGGCCTTCAGCTGGATGCCGTAGTGCTTGGACACCACCAGCGCCACTTCCAGGATGTCGATCGAGTCCAGTCCCAGGCCGTCGCCGTAAAGCGGGTCAAGTGGCAGGACTTCGTCCGGGCTGACTTCCAGATTGAGCGCGGAGACGATCATCGCCGCCACTTCGCGCTCAAGCCGCGTATCGGGTTCCACTGTTGCGACGGGTTGCTGTTCCATGGTGTTATCAAGCGGGTAGGTTGGGTGTGCGCCACGCTCCGCAGCGATGTACATTGCGGGCGCGCGCCGGGCGCGAAGACGGTCAGAGAATGATTCCTGACCGGGGCATGATTGTAATGGACACGATTTGCCGCCAGGCGGCGGATGGCGGGCGGGCTTGCGCTACATTAGCCCCGGTATCAACAGATGGGGCGAGCCGGTGTTATCGACAGTCAGGGCACATTTCTGGTTCAAGTGCTTTGGCACCATGGGCTTCACCTTGGTCTTCTTTGCCGCCTACATCTACCTGTTGAAGAACCCCGCGTCGCAGGTGCTGGTGATGCCCCTCACGGTGTTCGACCACTGGGTGGGCTTCGAGCCTTGGGCTCTGCCGGTGTACCTGTCGCTGTGGGTCTACGTGTCGCTGCCGCCGATGTTCATGCGCACGCGCCGCGAGATCCTTCGTTACGGTGTCTGGATCGGCTCGCTGTGCCTGGTGGCGCTGGGAATCTTCTACCTCTGGCCCAATGCGGTGCCGCCCGCCAACATCGACTGGGCGCGCTACCCCGGCGTGGCGTTTCTGAAAGGGGTGGATGCCGCCGGCAACGCCTGCCCGTCCCTGCATGTGGCCACCGCCGTGTTCTCCGGGTTCTGGCTGCACTGGCTGCTGCCGACCGTGGGACTGGGCGGTAGAACGCGTCTGACAAGCGCCGTGTGGTGCACGGCGATCGCCTACTCGACCATGGCGACCAAGCAGCACGTGGCGCTCGACGTCGCGGCGGGCGCGGCGCTGGGCTTCACGCTGGCCTGGCTGTCGCGGGCGAGCACCCGGCAGCTCGCGTTCTCAAGCGTCGCCGCGCACTGAGAGCTTGAGAGGCAATCCAACATGACCGCTCATTCCCCGCAAAAGGCCCCACTCTGCGTTGCAAATGCTCGCCATAGCCCGAGCTATGTCTGTGCTTTGCGCCTTGATTGGAACCATTTGCGGGGCCTGCTCGGCCACGCCGGATTGCCTCTCAAGCTCTGAGCGCAACGCCGGGCGCGGGCCGCGCGGCGTCAGCCGGCCAGGGCCGCCTTGACTGCGGCCGAAACCTGGCCCATCTCTGCCTTGCCAGCCAGGCGGGTCTTCACAACCCCCATCACCTTGCCCATGTCGCCCGGCCCCGTGGCACCCAGTTCGGCGACGATCTTCCTGACCTCGGCCAGCACTTCGTCGGCGCTCAGGCGCTGCGGCAGGTAGGCCTGCAGCACCTTGATCTCGGCGCTCTCCTTGTCGGCCAGATCCTGCCGAGCCGCCTGCACAAAGGCGGCGACCGAGTCCTTGCGCTGCTTGATCAGTTTGTCGACGATGGCCACCACCGCCGCGTCATCGAGCACCACCCGTTCATCGACTTCCTTTTGCTTGCAGGCTGACAGCAGCAGGCGGATGGTGCCCAGGCGATCGCTGTCCTTGGCGCGCATGGCGGCCTTCATGTCTTCGGTGATCTGGTCTTTGAGGGTCATGTTCTGGATTCCTGATACTTTGCGGGACAGATCTTTAGCTCTGTCCTCAACTGATTGTCGGATGTGCCGGGGCGGCCCACAATGCAAAAAGCCCGCCTGAGCGTCCTCGGCGAGCTTTTTTGGGGCCGAACAAGCGGTACTGGATCAGTACATCTTCTTGGGCAACTGCATGGCGCGAATGCGCTTGTAGTTGCGCTTGACGGCGGCGGCCTTCTTGCGCTTGCGCTCGGCGGTGGGCTTTTCGTAGAACTCGCGGGCGCGCAAGTCGGTCAGCAGGCCCAGTTTTTCGATGGTGCGCTTGAAGCGGCGCAGCGCCACGTCAAAGGGCTCGTTTTCTTTTACACGGATCGTTGTCATTACGTAATGGTGTCCAAAATGTGCAGTCTTCGGTCCAGGGAAGATCGGGCCACTGGGTGAACAAGCTGCGATTTTCCCCGCTTAAATCTGATCAGGCAGCGGGGGTTTGCCAGCAAAGCCTTGAATTATAGCGCTATTGCGTCGGATTTCAAGCGCCTGTGCGTGCCGCGTGGCGTGCCGGCTTAGAGTTGGTAGAAAGTCCGGATGGTGTCCCAGGCCAGTTGCGGGTCGTCCACATACTGAAACAGCGTGAGGTCTTCGGGCGAGATCACGCCTTCTTCGAGCATCACGTCCAGGTTGAACAGGCGCTTCCAGTAGTCGGAGCCAAACAGGATGATGGGCACCGGCTTGGCCTTCTTGGTCTGCACCAGGGTGATCACCTCGAACAGCTCGTCCAGCGTTCCGAAGCCGCCGGGGAACGCCACCAGCGCCTTGGCGCGCATCATGAAGTGCATCTTGCGCATCGCGAAATAGTGAAACTTGAAGCTCAACTCCGGCGACACATAGGGGTTGGCGTGCTGTTCGTGGGGCAGCCCGATGTTCAGACCCACGGTCGGCACGGCCATCTCGTGGGCGCCGCGGTT
>Ga0208262_1000222_pt1 | contig 23396 bp, 17 predicted proteins | sample LakWasMet15_LOW5_2_FD_183863 | JGI IMG/M metagenome (GOLD analysis project Ga0208262, IMG submission 183863) | Freshwater sediment methanotrophic microbial communities from Lake Washington under simulated oxygen tension - Sediment Metagenome... | ecosystem: Environmental > Aquatic > Freshwater >... | reverse complement strand
TGTTCTTTACTAATAAAATTTTCAACTCTAGTTACTAAAATTTTAAATGGTTCATCAACATTGTCAAAAGGCCCTGTTTTTGTCACGAATAGCATTTTTTCGTGTTTTAGGGTTTCACTAGTTGTTCTATATTCACTCCATTTTTCTTGAAATTTCAAAAGTCCTGAAACGCCTGAAATTATTGCAATAGAAGTTCCTAATAAACCAAGAATGATATTTTTCCATATGTTACAAAATTCAAGACCAGCAATTAAAGGTATTGAAGCAGAAAAAACAATTATCAAAACTTTTGTCCAATGGTGAAGTTGTTTGTTGATTGTTGCTTTGTCGCTATACCATTTAATTTGGTCATCAATTCTTGTTTTTATGTATTCTTCTTCTGTCATTATTATTTCAGTTTGTAGGTTTTCTACGGTTGCAGCCAACGTTTCGCAGCCTTGTACTGACGCCTATGCGGTTGCGAGATTTTGGCGGTAGTTCAAGACTGCTGTTATCAGCATACCACTTAACACAATTTTCAACAATTTAAAAACTAAATAAAATGAGTAACATAAGAGCAACACAAGAACAATTAATGAGGGCAAAAGAGGATTTCTTAAAAAGAACAAAGCCTTATTTTGATGTATTAAACGCAATAGCAATAAATAAAAAACCTGTTATTGAATATGATTTAACGACTGATTTTTATTCTATTTCTTACGGAGAAGATACAGATGGAGAAAAGGAATTGAAAAGAATAATAAGCGACATTAGAGATGATTGTTCTATTAATTTGCACAAATATTAGCGACTCCAACGGTTGCTGATAACGGTCGATGATATGAGAGGATTTTCGGCAGGATAAATCCCAAAACTTTCAGTTAAAGACCAAAGTAAAAAAGTATAAACCCAAAAATTAAATTTATAAACCAAGCCGAAAATCTCTTATATCATTTGTTATGAGATGGCTTTTAAACTAAAGTTATGAATTACGAATTATCACAAAAAGCGTGGGAATTGAATTTATTTAGAATTTATGACCCTTATCATTTAAGCGGAATTATCCATTATGGGAAAACTCGTGGAGAAGCAAAAAGCAAAATATATTCCGAAGCAATGAATGAAAATTTAAGTTTAACAGATGGTGAACTTACTTTTTTAAATATCCCTATTTTAAGATGCAAAAGAGCTGACTTATATTTTTTTGAAGGAAAAGAAGTCCCCTTAGAGCAAATTCAAAAAATAGAAAAAGAAAAGATTAGAATTATTGAGTTAGATAAAATTCTAAATGATGAATCTATTTCTTATTGCTACATACGAAAAGGAAGTTATTACAGACCTAATTCTTGTGGTTATACTGATTTTAGATACAGAGCGGGAGTTTATACAAAACAAAAAGCTGTTTCAAGTGCAAAATCTTGTGATGATTTGGATATTGTTCCGATAAACATAGAAGAGCATAATTCAATGATTCAAAAAGAAATAGATGAATTGAAAACGAGAGTTCTTGAAGCTATCTCATAACTCGTTTATAGGTCTGACAAAATCAGACCTATCACTCCAATTTTGGGTGGATAGGTCTGACTGCTATTAGTCTTTATTTTTTATCAAATATATAAATAAATCTTTACAAATCATCAAATGGACTTTTTATTTCATAAACATTAAATCCATCATTCCCTCGGCAATAAAATAGTAGCAGTAATATGTTCTAAAACCTCAAATGCTGTCTCGGCCATTTTATTTCCTTTGTTGTCCAAAAGTGGATTTACTTCTACAAATTCAATACAAACTACCTTATTAGTTTCGATAATCTGGTCGATAATGGCGATGATTTCATATTGGTCAAAACCTCTGGGAACCGGCGTTCCTGTTCCGTAAGAAATCAAGTCGCAATCCATAGAATCCACATCAAATGATATATACAAAATATCGCAATTAGAGAGCTTGTCCAAAGCTTCTTTCACACAAGTCTTGAGACCGCGAAAGCGAACTTCGTCAACCTTATAATTCCTAATTTTCAGCTTCTCTATTTGCTTGTTTTCGGCTTCCTGAGTATCTCTCACACCAAAATAGACTATATTTTCAGCCAAAACTTTGGCACCTTTGATACCAATATTTTTCATTTCTTCCCAATGTTTTCGGGTGTCAGGCGCAATTTCATTAATCTGACAGTCCAAATTATCATCGGCAATTGCGGCCGCTAATGGCATTCCGTGAATATTTCCTGAAGGCGAAGTGTAAGGCGAATGCAAATCGGCGTGAGCATCAATCCAAATAACACCTAATTTTTGTTCTGGATAAACGGCTTTAATTCCACTTATCGTTCCCAATGCCGATGAATGGTCGCCTGACAAAACAATAGGAAAAAAATTAGCTTCCAGGTTTTTCTTTACCGAAGTACAAACCCGAGTACATTGTTCTACAACGTGCTCGATTCTTTTGGCAAACGTGCTTCGGTTTTTGTCATAAATAGATTCGTTGTGCGTCTTGACATCTTCAAAAGGGAACTGATTAAAATAATCGCTGTTTTGGTTGATAGCCGCTATTTCTATGGCATCAACTCCCATATCAGAACCCCTTGTTCCTGCTCCAATATCCGACCGATTCTTTATTAATTTTATCACTGGTTCCATACAATTCTAATGTCTAAAATCATTCAACGCTTTTTCAATAATGGCTAGACAGTCGTGAATTTGACTTTCGGTAATGACCAATGGTGGCGCCAATCTAATTTTGTTTCCGTGTGTTGGTTTTGCCAATAATCCGTATTCGCTGAATTTCAAACAAATATCCCAAGCCAAATCGGATTCTTCGTCACAGTCAACAACAATTGCATTCAATAATCCTTTTCCTCGAACTAAAGTAATCAAAGAATTTCTTTGGGCAATTTCGTTGAGCCCTTTTCTAAGAATAATTCCTAAACGTTCTGCATTTTCTGATAAATTTTCCTCACGAATGACCTCAAGCGCAGCAATGGCAACCGCGGCTGCAATTGGGTTTCCGCCAAAAGTGGAACCGTGTTGTCCCGGTTTAATCACGTTCATAATCGCATCATTTGCCAAAACAGCCGAAACCGGATAAACGCCTCCAGAGAGTGCTTTTCCTAAAATTAAAATATCGGGTTGCACATTTTCGTGATGTACGGCCAATAATTTTCCTGTTCTGGCAATTCCGGTTTGTACTTCGTCGGCGATGAATAAGGCATTGTGTTGTTCACAAAGCGCTTTGGCTTTCGCCAAATATCCATCGGAAGGCACATAAACTCCGGCTTCACCCTGAATAGGTTCGACCAAGAATCCTGCAATATTGGTTGTTGATTTCAAAACATTTTCCAAAGCTTCAATATCATCATAAGGAATCTTGATAAAACCCGCCGTGAAAGGACCAAAACTTTTACGGGCAGTTTCATCATTCGAAAATGAAATAATGGTCGTGGTTCGACCGTGAAAATTATTTTCACAAACAATTATTTGCGCCTGATTTTCGGGAATTCCCTTTACTTCATACGCCCATTTTCGGCATAATTTAAGGGCTGTTTCTACAGCTTCGGCACCAGTATTCATTGGCAAAACTTTATCAAAACCAAAATATTGGGTTACATATTCTTCGTAATTTCCCAATTGATTGTTATAAAAAGCACGTGAAGTCAAGGTCAAAGTTTGCGCTTGTTTGATCATTGCATTCACAATTTTTGGATGGCAATGTCCTTGATTGACCGCGGAATATGCCGAGAGGAAATCGAAATATTTTTTACCGTCCATATCCCAAACAAAAACACCTTCACCCCTTTCGAGAACGACAGGCAGTGGATGGTAATTGTGGGCTCCATATTTATTTTCTTTTGCTATCATTTCTTCAGCTTTTGAAGAAAGAGTTTGATGTAGTAATTCCATTGTAAACGGTTTTTAAAATATTCGATTACAAAAATAATAATATATTTTATTTTATCGTAAAAAACAATTATTTTGACTTACTTTTGTTTAAAATAAGTCAAATTTAATTTATTTACGAAATATTAAGTCAATTTAATTTTAAATACTATGGAAATACTCGACGAATTCGATACAAATATCATAAAGGAATTGGAAAAAGATGGACGAATGGCTTACTCGACAATCGCCGCCAATTTGAAAATTTCGAACACAATGGTTCATCAGCGTGTAAATCGATTGATGGAACAAGGAATTCTTACTGGAATAAAACCGGTAATCAACGAGAAAAAAATTGGTTATGACTGGGGTGCTTTCACGGGAATTACCCTGAACAAAGACCAAGATTCAAGCAGAATTATAGAAGAGTTGAAAAAAATTCCTGAAATCACGGAATGCTATTATATCTCGGGTTTATACACCCTTTACATCAAAATAATTGCCCGAAATCACGAACATATGCGCAAGGTTCTTTATGAAAAAATCGACAATATTCCCGGCATTTCAAAAACCGATTCCATAATGGAGTTGGGTTGTGCTTTTAAGCGAAATGTTACACTATAAATTTATAATTCCATATTAAAAATAGCTTAAAAAACAGATAATTAAAGTATAAATTGCTGTTTTATTTCAGATATTTGTCAAATCAAAATCAAATACTACCAAAATATGATTTATATGAAAAAATTCCTTTGTCTTTTCTTAATTGCCACAACCATTTCGTGTTCCTCACAAATGGCAAATATTGTTGACGTAAGTCCCACAAAATATATCAATACCATAACTTCTAAAGATTTAATCAAGCACCTTTATATTGTTTCATCTGATGAAATGGAAGGTCGTCAAACTGGTTCAACAGGGCAGAAAAAAGCAGGAGATTATCTCATTAGTCAATACAAAGCCAACAAGATTTCTTTTCCTAAGGGAGCTACGGATTATTATCAAAGAATTCCCGCCAGTTTTTTGAATGCCAAACGGAATGATAACTTGCCTGATTCAGAGAATATTTGGGCGTACATCGAAGGTTCCGAAAAGCCTAACGAAGTCATCGTGATTTCGGCTCATTATGACCATATTGGTACAAAAAATGGTGAAGTTTACAATGGTGCTGATGACGATGGTTCGGGAACCGTGGCTTTGCTTGAAATTGCGCAAGCTTTTGAAATAGCCAAAAAAGAAGGTCACGGCCCAAAACGTTCCATTTTATTTCTTCATGTCACTGGCGAAGAACACGGTTTATTGGGTTCTAGCTTTTATTCTCAAAACCCCTTATTTCCGTTGGCAAACACTATAACCGATATCAATATTGACATGATTGGACGTCATGATGAATTTCACAATGATTCCAGCAATTATGTGTATTTAATTGGTTCTGATTATCTTTCGACAGATTTATACAATATCTGTGAAGATGCCAATAAAAACTATGTGAACTTATTTATAGATTACAAATTCAACGACCGAACCGACCCAAATCGTTTCTATTATCGCTCAGACCATTATAATTTTGCCAAAAACGGAATTCCTTCGGTTTTTCTTTTCAACGGTGTTCACGCCGATTATCATAAAGCAACAGATGAAATCGACAAAATTGAATTTGGTGCTTTGGCAAAAAGGACCCAACTTGCTTTTGTTATTGCCTGGGAACTAGCGAATAGGGAAAATCGTCCTGTGGTTGATAAAAGCGGAAATTAAATTACAGTCGAAAAAATAAAAAATAAGCTTTGAAGAAATTCGAAGCTTATTTTTTTTAAGACCTATGAAAAAATTCAGATAATTTTTAATAAAAAGTGCTGAAATTTATTTCAATAAAAGTTTTTTCCACAAAAAAAGCCTCGAATTTCTTCGAAGCTTTTGCATTCTGGGTGGCTGACCGGGTTCGAACCGGCGACCCTCGGCACCACAAACCAATACTCTAACCAGCTGAGCTACAACCACCATTTTTAACGAGTGCAAATATAGTACTAAAGTTGGCTTTTGCAAAGAAAATTATCAAAAAATTATATCAAGTCGCCTAAACTGTTGACGGCCAAATATCTTTCGACAGTAAATCCTTCGGCATAATCAGTGCCAATTAATCTTCCCAAATCTTGTGCGCGATAACTCAGGCTTTCAAGGAAGTTTTTTGTGGCAATAAGTGTTTCCGGTTCATCAGAATTTGCGTTGTAAAACTGAGAACTGTATGCTAAAATTGCTTCTACCCTTTTTTCATTAAAACCTGTAATATCAACCACGAAATCTGGAGTCAAATTTTTCCATTGCATATAATGATATACCAATTTTGGCCTCCAACTATCTTGTTTTTTTCCATTTATTTCAGTTTCTATTTTTATCAAACCTGATAAAAAACAAGCGTCAGAAACTAATTTGCTACCCTTTCCATGATCGATATGACGGTCGTCAATAGCATTACACAAAACAATTTCGGGTTTATATTTGCGAATCATTTTAATAATTTCCAGTTGATGTGTTTCATCGTTCAGAAAAAAACCATCACGCATATCTAGATTTTCTCGAACGGAAACTCCCAGAATTTTTGCAGCATTGTCCGATTCTTGATTTCTAATTTCGACTGAGCCACGGGTTCCTAATTCGCCACGAGTCAAATCGATGATTCCCACTTTTTTCCCCAAGGCTATTTCTTTGGCTATTGTTCCGCCGCAACCTAATTCAACATCGTCTGGATGTGCTCCGAATGCTAATATGTCTAATTTCATTTGATTCTAGTTTCAGGTTTGTTGACTAAATTTCAATTTTTCTTTTTTTATCCAATATCATTTTCATCGTTCCAGATTTGTTGATGCTTTCCTCCCACTCTTTTTCGGGAATACTATCTTTTGTGATACCACACCCCATAAATAAATGAGCTTGAGAGTCTCTAATTTCCATACAGCGCAAATTTACAAACAAATCGGATTTATTTTCCATATTTAATTCACCCAGAAAACCCGTATAAAAAGTTCTTTTGTAATTCTCGTTTTCTAAAATAAATGCTTTCGCTGTATCCTTTGGCAAGCCACAAACGGCAGGTGTTGGATGCAATAATTGAATCACTTTTTCGAGACTTGAATCCGATTTCAAAACCCCTGAAATGTCTGTTTTAATGTGCCAAATACTTCCAGCCTTGATGCTATAGGGTTTAGAAATCGACACTTTGGAAGTCACTTTTTCGAGCTTTTCAACAATATAATCAGTGACAAATTGTTGTTCTTCTTTTTCTTTTGATTGCCAAATTACCTCGTTAGAAACCTCATCTTTTTGAGTTCCCGCCAAAGCTATGGTTTGAAACGAATTATCTTTCATTTTCAATAATTGTTCAGGTGTGGCACCAAGCCAAGTTCCTACTTTTGGATGAAAAAAGCAATAAACAAAAGTGGATGAATACAACTGGGTCAACGTTTCGAAACCTGAAACCAAATCAAAATTGGCCAAGTCAATTGTTTCTTTTCGCGACAAAACTACTTTCTTGAATTCTTTATTTTCAATGGCTTGAATTCCTTTGGAAACTAAATTTTCAAAATTATTTTTGTCTAATTCATTTAGCAAATTATTTTCTTTTTCTAAAATTTCATCGCTTTTTTTATGCCAAATAACGTTAATTCTTTCAGATTGATTTTCGGGAATTACCACTGTTTTATTTCCGTCGAAAGAAGCAAAAACAAAACCTTTTTCTGTAAAATCTTCTACTTCAAACAAGGTTTCATTTTTTTGAAACAGCCCAATAACATTGGATTGGTCAGGTTTTTTATAAATCACAAAAGGAAGATTTTGTTCTATTTGTTTTGTGACTTTATTAAAAATTATTTTCATTTTGAATCTTGGCTTTTTCGTTTTGGCAAGACCATATTGGTCAATTTGCAAAGAGATATTAGATTGTCATTTTCATCTGTTATCCTGATTTCCCAAAGATGGATACTTCTCCCTTTGTGGAGTATTCTTGCTGTTCCATAAACAATTCCTTCACGTTTTGCTTTCAGGTGATTTGCCGATATTTCGATTCCGCGAACCTCACTGAGTTCTGGATTGATGTATAGCATTGATGCGGCACTTCCCACGCTTTCGGCCAAAGCCACAGAAGCGCCACCGTGCAACAAACCCATAGGTTGGTGAACTGAAGAATTTACGGGCATTTTCGCAATTAAGTAATCTGGGCCGGCATCTATATATTCTATGTTTAACGTCTGCATCAAAGTATTTTTCGAAATTTGATTGCAGTATTCAAGAATTTTATCTTTATCGAATGTCATGGATTTTGCTTTAAAAATGTAAATTTATATAAAAGATAAGAGACAAAATAGTAAAAACCATTGTTATTAAAAATTCAAATTTAAAAATCGTCTATCAATGCTATTAGATTTTTACTATTTTTACAAAAAATCTATTGAAATGCGTCAGTTAAATTTTCTGTTTTTTATTGGACTAATTATATCCTTTTCTTCTTGTCGAACTGATTTCGAAAGCGTTGCAAGCACTGGCAATTTAGGGTTTTCAAAAGATACCGTCTACTTAGACACCGTTTTTACCAACATTGGTTCAAGCACTTACACCTTAAAAGTGTACAATCACAGTAAAAATGACATAACGATTCCAACAATAAAATTAAGCAAAGGCTTAAGTTCAAAATATAGAATGACTGTTGATGGAATGCAAGGAAATCAAGGAAAATCTTTCGACAATGTCAATATTTTGGCAAAAGATAGTATGTATATTTTTATTGAAACCACTGCGGGTATTGCTGATGCCAACCCAACCGATTTTCTTTATACCGACCAAATTCAATTTGACAGTGGAGCTAATCTTCAAAATGTTGAATTAGTAACACTCATTCAGGATGCGGTTTTCCTTTATCCGAAACGTTTTGGAGACGGAACGGTGGAAACACTTCCTATTGGAGATCAAGAAATTTATGGCTTCTTTTTAGATGAAAATGACCCCGTAAATGGCAATGAACTAAAATTTACAAACGAAAAACCCTATGTAATTTATGGTTATGCAGCGGTTCCCTCAGGAAAAACTGTATCTTTTGACCCGGGAGCAAGAGTCCATTTTCATGCCGATTCAGGGTTGATTTTGGCGGCAAATGCATCTATAAATGTGAATGGTACTCTATCTACAACAGACAAATTAGAAAATGAAGTAATTTTTGAGGGTGATCGATTAGAACCTGATTTCTCGGATGTTCCAGGACAATGGGGAGCAATCTGGCTTACAGATGGCAGTACAAACAACAAGTTTAATCATCTAACAATTAAAAATGCAACCATTGGATTATTGGTTCAAAATAACAATGGCACAAAAGTTCAAATTAAAAATACACAAATCTACAACTCCTCAAATTATGGGATTTTGGCACAAACCGGAAAAATTGTTGGGGAAAATATTGTTATCAACGATGCTGGGCAAGCCAGTTTAGCCTGTGTTTATGGAGGAACTTATTCGTTTACCCATTGTACATTCAACAACAATTGGAATAGTTCACAACAAGTGGCGGTTTTAATAAATAATTATTATATAGGTGCAATACCTGAAGAAAAGGATTTGACGTCCGCAACGTTTAATAATTGTATTATTTATGGCTCTTATTCGAATGAAATGATTTTAGATAAGAAACCAGGTGCTGCTTTTGAATACCAATTCAACAATTGTCTTTTAAAGTTTGATAATTTATCAAATAAATACACTAGTGACCCTCTTTATCAATTCAACACAGACCCAATTCACTATAATGCAATAATCCAAAACAAGGATCCAAAATTCTTCAAAGTATCATTAAACAAATTGAACATTGATAATACATCTGCAGCTTTTGCCAAAGGAAATAACACTTACCTTATCCCTTTGGACATCATAGGAAACACCCGAACTTTACCTCCAGATTTGGGCGCTTATCAAAGCAAATCATTTCCTAAATAAATGTTGATAACTTAACATTTTACTGTAAAAATATTCTTGATTTTTGTATATTTTTACCGACCAAAAAATTATTTCCCTATTTTAAAATTAATAACCTAAATGAAACAAAAATTACTTTTTCCATTATTATTACTTTCCCTATTTTCATTTGCACAGATTCCGGCTGGATATTACAGCACTGCAACAGGAACTGGCTACACATTGAAAACACAATTATACAACATTATTAAAGGCCATACAGACAAAGGTTATGCTGGTTTATATACAACCTATCAAACCTCCGACAGGGATTATTACTATGAAAACGACGGAACGATTTTAGATATGTACTCTGAGAACCCAACAGGAACCGACCCCTATAATTATTCTGCTGGCTCAACCCAAAGATGTGGTAGTTACTCTACCGAGGGAGATTGCTACAATAGAGAACATATCATTCCACAATCTGTATTCAATTCAAATTCACCAATGGTTGCCGACGCTCATTCTATTACACCAACGGATGGTAAAGTAAACGGGCAAAGATCTAATTATCCTCACGGAACTGTTGGAAGCACAACTTGGACATCTCAAAATGGAAGTAAACTTGGGTCAAGTTCTGTGTCCGGATATACTGGAACCGTTTTTGAACCTATCGACGAATTTAAAGGAGATATTGCAAGAATGTACTTTTATTTTGCAACACGTTATGAAAATACAGTTGCGACATATTCATACCCTATGTTTGATGGGACAAACAACCAAGTATTCACTACTGCTTTTTTAAATATGTTGCTAACTTGGAACGCTCAAGATCCTGTTAATGCAAGGGAAATTGCACGTAATAATGCTATTTACAGCCAACAAAATAATAGAAATCCTTATATTGATCACCCAGAATATGTGCAAGCGGTTTGGAATCCAACTGCAGATACTCAAAACCCTACAGCTCCTTCAAATTTAACTGTAACAGGAACAACTTCAAGCACAGTTTCTTTGAGTTGGACAGCAGGAACAGATAATGTTGGAGTGACAAGTTATGATGTTTATATGGATGGAATATTAAAAACATCTGTTTCAGGTTTAACTTCAACTATTTCGGGACTTACTTCCTCAACAAGCTATTCTTTTTATGTTATTGCAAAAGATGCAGCCATTAACTCATCACCTCAAAGTAACACTGTAAATGGCACAACAACAATTATAGTTCCAGATGTTGAATCTCCAACTCCCGCTACAAGTTTAACAGTAACTTCAACTACATCAGCAACAGTTTCATTGAGTTGGAACGCTGGAACAGACAATATTGGAATATCAGGATACGACATTTATATGGATTCCGTTTTAAAAGCTAGTGTATCCGGAACTAATTCCATAGTAAATGGCTTAACCCCTTCGACAACTTATTCTTTTTATGTAATTGCTCGAGATGCAGCAGGAAATTCGTCTACTATAAGTAATACTGTTAACGGTACAACGATAGCCGCATCAACAACTTGTGCTAACGAAAGTTTTGAAAATATTCCTAATGCTACTCCTACAACCCCGGCTTCCCAATACTGGACAAGAAACTGGACAGGAGATTCTGGAGTTGATTGGGCGGCAACTGATGCTCGTACGGATCAAACAATAAACACAAAAGCAATTTGCATTAGAAATGGTTCGCTATCAGCTACAGTATCTCCAAATGGAATTGGAAGCCTTACTGTTACGACACAGTTAAAATTTACTGGAACTAGCGGTACATTTAATGTTCGTGTCAATGGAAATATTGTTGGTACGATTCCTTATAGCGCAACTGTAACGACCACAACCATTCCTGCTATAAATATAGCTGGAGATGTTATCATAAGCTTTACTGACAATAGTACTACGTCAAACCGTGTAGCTTTTGATGATGTTTCTTGGTCTTGTTACTCCGTTCCATTAGGTCTAGAAACATTGAATTCGGATGAATTTAAAATATTTCCTAATCCATCTAATGGGAATTTCAATGTCATTTTTAATGATTCAAATGAAAATCATTCAATTGAAATATATTCACTATTAGGACAAAAAGTTTTCCAGAAAATAAATTCGAAAAACGCATCAATATCGGTAACTAATTTACAAAAAGGAACTTATTTCATTAAAGTAATAAAAGAATCAAAATCAATTGTTAAGAAAATTATTATCAATTAATTTTAAAGCGTTTGTTAAAACAAACGCTTTTTTTTTATATTTGTCTCAATTAAACCCAAATCTTTAAAAAAAAAACTATGAAAAAAAACCTACTATTTTCAGCATTACTATTATTTTCGCTCGTATCTTTTTCTCAAATTCCAACCGGATATTACAACACGGCAACTGGTAGCGGATATGTTTTAAAAACACAATTGTACAACATCATCAAGGGGCATACAGACAAGGGTTATGCAGGTTTGTACACAACTTATCTAACATCTGACATTGATAATTTTTATGAAAATGACGGAACAATATTAGACATGTATTCAGAAAATCCATCTGGAACTGATCCTTACAATTATTCTTCAGGATCCACTCAAAGATGTGGAAACTACGCTGCAGAAGGTGATTGCTACAATAGAGAACACATTATCCCGCAATCTACTTTTGGTTCAGCAGCGCCAATGGTTTCTGATGCGCATCACATTACTCCAACCGATGGAAAAGTAAACGGGATTCGATCTAATTATCCTCACGGAACTGTCGCCACCGCCACAACTACTTCATTAAATGGAAGTAAACTTGGGTCAAGTGCTGTGGCTGGATATACAGGAACAGTTTTTGAACCCATAAATGAGTTCAAAGGTGATATTGCTAGAATGTACCTTTACTTCGCAACACGATACGAAACCACTATTTCAGGATATTCGTTTCCAATGTTTAATGGCACAAGTAATCAAGTCTTCACGACTGCATTTTTAAATATGCTTTTGGCTTGGCATAATCAAGATCCTGTAAGCGCAAGAGAAATTGTACGCAACAATGCGATTTACGCTCAACAAAACAATAGAAATCCATATATTGATCATCCAGAATATGTTCAAGCAATTTGGAATCCAACTGCGGACACACAAGCACCTACAGCAGCATCAAGTTTAGCAACTACATCAACAACCATAAATTCGATTTCGTTAAGTTGGATCGCTGCTACTGATAATATTGCGGTAACTGGTTATGACATTTATATGAATGGAGTTCTAAATTCTTCAACATCCGGTTTAACGGCAACAATTACTGGACTTACATCTTCTACAACCTACTCTTTTTATGTAATTGCCAAAGATGCCGCCGGAAATTTTTCACCAATTAGCAATACGGTAAATGGAACTACAGCTACACAAGTTACTGACACACAATCTCCAACTGCTCCAACAAATTTAACAGGTTCAGGAATTACATCAAGTGCGGTTACTCTGAATTGGCAAGCGTCTACAGATAATATTGGAGTTACTGGATATGATGTTTATATGAATGGTGTTTTAAAAGCATCTGTTACAGGATTAACAACATCAATTTCGGGACTTACTGCATCAACAGCTTATTCATTTTATGTAATTGCGAAAGATGCAGCTGGAAATTCATCTCCAATAAGTAACACTATAAATGTGACCACATCTGCCGCAATTATTACAGCCACTGACCTAATATTCTCTGAATATATCGAAGGTTCATCTAACAATAAAGCATTGGAAATTGCAAACTCCACTGGAGCTCCTGTAAATTTATCAATTTATAAAATAAAAAAACAGACCAATGGATCTGGTGCCTGGAGTACAGGTTTAAGCTTGTCAGGAACACTTAACAATGGTTCAAAATTTGTAATAGTAAATAGTTCAATCGCATTAGCTTGTTACAACAAAACTTCGACAAATATTTCAACTTCAGCAACGGAACTAACTTTTAATGGAAATGACGCCGTTGGTTTGTTTAAAAACGGTGTTTTAATTGATATCATTGGAACTTTTAATGGCGGAACAGCAAATTTTGCTGCCGATGTAACGTTAAGAAGGAAATCTACCGTGACATCTCCTAGCACTACTTTTAACAAAACTGCACAATGGGATTCATTCACAACTGACACCTGTAATAACCTTGGAAGCAAAATGGCAAACAATCAATTAAAAGGAAGCCCAAACAGCACAAGTACTGATTTCAGAATTTATCCAAACCCATCAAACGGCGATTTTAACATCAGCTTTGATAACGCAAAAGGAGATTATTCTATTGAAATCTACTCGCTAATTGGTCAAAAAGTTTACGGAAAAGAAAACACGACAAGTACAATAATTTCGGTTCCAAACCTACAAAAGGGAATATACTTAGTCAGAATAACGAAAGATTCAAACTCAACGATAAAGAAAATAGAAATTAACTAACGATAAAGCGTCCCGATTTTCGGGACGCTTTTTTTTTAAATCTTAATTGATTAAATTTGCAACCGCAAACAACACTAACTATACTTTTATAATGATTCATTTCTTTGAAAACCAAAGCAAGACCCTTTTTGCAGTGCAAACGCAAAACCTGCTTTCAACAGAAGACATTTCAAAACTCAACTGGCTTTTTGCCGACTCCAATAAAATAGAAAAATCCGTGTTGACGGATTTTTTTGTTGGCCCTCGCGCCACAATGGTTACACCCTGGAGTACTAATGCCGTAGAGATTACCCAGAATATGGGAATTTCAGGAATCATTCGAATAGAAGAATTTCACAAAGCCACTGATGATTCATTTGATTTTGACCCAATGCTTTCGCAAAAATATTCTGAATTAAATCAAGATATTTTTACCATTAATATCAAGCCCGAACCTATTTTGGACATTGATGATATTGCAGCCTACAACAAATCGGAAGGATTATCATTGAGTGCTGAAGAAGTAGATTACTTGGATAATTTGGCAACAAAATTAGGTAGAAAATTAACCGATTCAGAGATTTTTGCTTTCTCTCAAGCCAATTCAGAGCATTGCCGTCACAAAATATTCAACGGAACTTTTGTCATTGATGGAGTAGAAAAAGAAACTTCTCTTTTCAAGTTAATCAAAAAAACATCACAGGAAAATCCCAACGACATTGTTTCGGCTTACAAAGACAACGTGGCTTTTGTAAAAGGACCAAGAGTTCAACAATTCGCTCCAAAAACCGCCGACAAACCTGATTTTTATGAAATAAAAGAATTCGATTCCGTTATTTCATTGAAAGCAGAAACCCACAATTTCCCAACCACGGTAGAACCTTTCAACGGAGCTGCAACAGGATCGGGAGGAGAAATTCGCGATCGTTTGGCAGGAGGTCAAGGTTCTTTGCCAATGGCAGGTACGGCAGTTTATATGACTTCTTATTCCCGTTTAGAAGAAAATCGTCCTTGGGAAGATGCAGTAGCCGAAAGAAAATGGTTGTATCAAACGCCAATGGATATTTTGATAAAAGCATCGAATGGAGCTTCTGATTTTGGAAATAAATTCGGACAACCGTTGATTACAGGCTCGGTTTTGACTTTCGAATACGAACACTTCGACGAGCTCAGTGTGACGGGTAGAAAATTGGGTTATGACAAAGTAATTATGCAGGCGGGCGGAATTGGTTACGGAAAAATAGATCAAGCCATCAAACATAAACCACAGGAAGGCGACAAAATCGTAATTCTTGGCGGTGAAAATTATAGAATTGGAATGGGTGGAGCTGCTGTTTCTTCCGCAGATACCGGAGCGATGAGTTCTGGAATCGAATTGAATGCAGTACAACGTTCGAACCCTGAAATGCAAAAACGTGCTGCCAACGCCATTCGTGGTTTAGTGGAAAGCGACCATAATCCAATTGTTTCCATTCACGATCACGGTGCGGGAGGACATTTGAACTGTCTTTCGGAATTGGTGGAAGAAACTGGAGGATTAATCGATTTAGATAAATTGCCTGTTGGCGATCCTACGCTTTCGGCAAAAGAAATTATTGGTAACGAATCCCAGGAAAGAATGGGATTGGTTATTGCCAAAAAAGATATTGATTTACTTCAAAAAATTGCGGACCGCGAACGCTCTCCAATGTACCAAGTGGGTGACGTTACAGCGGATCACCGTTTTACTTTCGAGTCTAAAACTACCGGTTTAAAACCAATGGATTATGCTTTGGAAGACTTCTTCGGAAGTTCGCCAAAAACCGTAATGACGGACAAAACCATCAATTACAACTATCCTGCCTTAGAATATAGCGTTAAAAATATTTCGACTTATTTGGAGCAAGTATTGCAACTGGAAGCTGTTGCCTGTAAAGACTGGTTGACCAACAAAGTCGATCGCTGCGTGGGCGGAAAAGTGGCCAAACAACAATGTGCCGGACCTTTGCAATTGCCCTTGAACAACTGTGGCGTGGTTGCCTTGGATTATACAGGAAAAGAAGGAATTGCCACCTCAATCGGGCATTCTCCCATTGCCTCTTTAATCGATCCAGTAGCAGGAACAAGAACGGCCATTGCCGAATCCTTGTCGAATATCGTTTGGGCTCCAATCAAAGACGGAATGAAAGGAATTTCATTGTCGGCCAACTGGATGTGGGCTTGTAAAAACGCAGGTGAAGACGCTCGTTTGTACGCTGCCGTTGAAGCTTGTTCCGACTTTGCCATCGAATTGGGAATCAATATTCCAACCGGAAAAGATTCACTTTCGATGAAACAAAAATATCCAAACGACGAAGTGATTGCGCCGGGAACGGTAATTATTTCGGCTGGCGGAAACTGTATTGATATTCGAAAAGTGGTGGAACCAGTTTTACAAAAAGATGGAGGTTCAATTTATTACATCAATTTGTCGCAAGATGATTTCAAATTGGGAGGTTCTTCATTTGCCCAAATTCTGAATACTATCGGAAACGAAGCTCCAACTATAAAAGATGCCGCTTTTTTCAAAAAGGCCTTCAATACCATTCAAGAATTAATTTTGGAAGACAACATTCTTGCTGGACACGACATAGGAAGCGGCGGTTTGATTACTACTTTATTGGAAATGTGTTTTGCTGACGTGAATTTGGGAGCCAAAATTGATTTCTCTGTTTTCGAAGAAAAAGACATTATCAAATACTTATTTTCTGAAAATATTGCGATTGTTTTCCAAGCTAAAGGCGATACTGTTGTAGAAAGCAAATTGAACCAAAACAATGTGGCTTTCTATAAATTAGGAAAAGCTACCAACGAAGCAACTTTAGACTTTGGGTCTTGCAAATTAGATATTGCCAAGTATAGAGATATTTGGTTTAAAACCTCTTTCCTACTCGACCAAAAACAAGCCAAAAACGGAACGGCACAAGCCCGTTTTGAAAACTACAAAAACCAAGCATTAAACTATACTTTCCCATCATATTTCACGGGAAAATTGCCTGTCATCTCGAGCGCAGTCGAGAGACCAAAAGCAGCCATCATCCGTGAAAAAGGAAGCAATTCCGAGCGTGAAATGGCCAACGCGATGTACTTGGCAGGATTTGACGTGAAAGACGTTCATATGACCGATTTGATTTCGGGACGTGAAAATCTGGAAGATATTCAGTTTATCGGTGCAGTTGGAGGATTCTCGAATTCCGATGTTTTGGGTTCTGCCAAAGGTTGGGCTGGAGCATTTTTATACAATGAAAAAGCCAAAACAAGTTTAGACAATTTCTTCAAAAGAGAAGATACTTTATCGGTTGGAATCTGTAATGGTTGCCAATTGTTGATGGAATTGGAAAAAATAAATCCAGAACACGAAGTACACGGAAAAATGTTGCACAACGACAGCCACAAACACGAAAGCATCTTTACATCAGTAACGATTCAAGAAAATAAATCGGTGATGTTGTCCACATTGGCAGGAAGCACTTTGGGAGTTTGGGTTTCACACGGAGAAGGAAAATTCCATTTACCAATGGGAGAAGAAAACTACAACATCGTAGGTAAATACGGTTATGATAGTTATCCTGCTAATCCAAATGGTTCCGACTTTAATACGGCAATGCTTTGTGATACGACAGGACGCCATTTAGTAATGATGCCACACATCGAACGTTCTACTTTTCAATGGAACTGGGCCAATTATCCAAAAGACCGAAATGATGAAGTTTCGCCTTGGCACGAAGCCTTTGTGAATGCAAGGTTGTGGTTGGGAAAATTGTAATTAAAATAGTAAAAATACTTTTTATAAGCGTTCATTTATGATGAGCGCTTTTTTCATTTGAAAAATTAACAGGATAAAATTTCTAAATTAAATGTAGATTAAAAAACATTAATTTTAGATATAAAATCAATACTGTCCCAAATACCCATTTGTGGGTATTTTTTAATAATACTATATAACCTAAATTTGTAAAATAATAGTTAAAAAAACACAATATCAAATGAAGAGCAAACCTATTATTATTGTTAAAATACTGGTTTTACTTTTTTAAATTTTATGGACTACAAATTCAAATGCCCAAACCGAATTCTTCCGTTACAAGATAAATTTTACAGAGAATCAATTAGACAAATTGTCTTTTTTATAGTATTAATAATACATAAGTCTATGCCAATGATTATTATATTTTTGATTTCAATAGGAAAAAGAAAATTTTAAATGGTCGTACTTTCATTAAACAGAGTCCAGCTACTGTCAAAAACGGGGCGATATCGAAAAGCCAAACGAATAGAAAACAAATAAATATCTATATATGAAAATTTTAAAAATTAGTACAATTATTGTAAGCTTATGTTGTTTAGCATCAACAAATTCATTTAGTCAATCTGCTAAAGACTATTTTTACCGCGGTGTTGAAAAAATGGAAAAGGAGGATTATTCTGGTGCAATATCTGATTTCACCAAATCTATACAAAATAATGGATCTGTACAGGTAGTCTTTTTTAACAGGGGACTTGCTAAACTAAAAAATGAAGATTATAGTGGAGCTATTACTGATTTTACAAAAGCCATTCAATTGGATCCAAATGATGGGGGAAGTTATTCAAGCAGGGCGAACGCCAAACTCTATATGGAAAATTACACTGATGCCCTAAAGGATTACGAAATTGCCATTCGTTTAGATCCAAAAGATGACTTGGCTTTTTCAAACAGGGCAAAAACAAAATTAAATCTAAAAGATTATGCAGGAGCACTAACAGATTATACTCAAGCCATTAAACTAAATTCAAAAAACAGCCAATCATTTCAAAACAGAGGTATTTGCTATTATGCTACAAATGAAATAAAACTAGCTTGCAATGATTTTAAAAAAGCAAAAAAATTAATGGAAGAAGACGGTGAAAACGATTTTGAAGACATAGAATATCTAATTGAAAATTCTTGCAATAAATAGTTCGGCTTTTCAATAGAAGTGGACTCATTCTTCCAAAGATAGAAAAGATGACGTTTCATCTTGGCACGAAGCCTTTGTGAATGCAAGATTGTGGATTGAGAAAACATAATTCCATAAAAATAGTTAAATTAAGCGTCCAATTTGTGACGCTTTTTTTAGCATAAATAAAAAAAAAGGCTACATTTATTTTTTTATAATTTTTTATGCAAAAAAACATAATCATTTGTGACGATCACATCCTTTTTTTGAGTGGGATTTCCGAGATTTTAAAGAAATTTGGAAACAACTACAATATTGTTACTTTTAGTGACTCGATTTCATGCAAAACACATATACAACAAAACAAGGTTGATGTTTTTATTTGTGATTTAAACATTGACAACACAGATGGATTCGTATTGATTAAAGAATTAAGAGATGAATTGATAAATTCAAAAATTGTAATTCTTACAGCCTATTTTGAAGATTTTTTGATTCAAAAAGCGGAAAAATTAGGTATTCATGCCTTTATGAGAAAAGAATCAACATCAGAAGAGCTTATTGCTGTTATTGAATCCGATTTAAACGTTCCATTTTACACCAATAAAAAAGTTACAAAATCTATTAATTTTTTTACTAATAAAGACGAGTCTGTTGTTAGTAAATTCAGATTGTCAAGGCAAGAAAAAGGGATTATTAAACTGATTATTGACGGAAAAACAAGTAATGAAATAGCTTTGATTTTAAATATTAGTAAAACTACTGTTGACACTCATAGAAAAAACATCAACCGAAAATTAGAAATTTCAAATAGTAGTTCTCTTATAAAATTTGCCCATGAAAATAATTTATTTTCTTAGTTTTTTATTTATTTTCAACCTTACGTTTGGCAAAAACACCACTGGCTTATTGGTTGATGCCAAATTTGCGATAGATAAAAATTCCAACTGGAACAACAACCCTTTGAAGCACAAATCCTTCTATCCTTTTAACAAATTCCAAAATCTAAATATCGGTTATAACAAAAACACTACGGTTTGGTGTTGGTTCAAAATAAAAAACATTGATTCTATAAAAACAAAAAAAACTTGGCTTTGTTTTGACAACAATCATATTGATAGTTTAATAGTTTTTGATGGAATCAAGCAACGCATCTTAGGAGACAGGACCCCTTTTTCAAGCCCATTTATAGATTGTCAATCCTTTGAAATCAACCTAAATCCCAACCAGACCAGAACCTTTTTTGTTAAGGTAAAAAAAGGAATTTCTTTTTTTGAGTTTACTTATAAATTTGAAGATGAAAATAAATTAATCGAACAATCCAGATTAAAAATTGCGGTCATCTCCTTTTTTCTGGGATTCATATTCTTATTGGTTTTATTCAATTCAATTCTGTTTTATATTTCTAAGAAAAAACTGTACGCCTATTATATTTTGTACTCGATTTTGACTGCAATCTATATTATGATTTCATCTAATTATGCCAAACATATTCTATTTACTGATTTTTTATATTTTAGTGAGTTCCGTATTTATACCGCCAGTTTATGGTTCATAAGTTTGAGTGTATTTCTCACTCATTTTCTTGGGTTAAAAACGGCTCAGCCTTTCAAATATAAAGCCATTAACATACTCAATATAAATAACTTATTTCTTATAGTTTTAACAATTTTTTTACTGGCATTAAACCAGTTAAATCCATTAAAACTATTTCTAATTATTGGCTATATTAACTTTCTTATTATTATTATTTTAATCGTTTGGGCAACTATTTCTCATCTTAAAATTGACAGAAAATTGGCTATTTATGTTTTAATTGCTTTTTTTCCTCAATTTGTTTGGGGTGCAGGAATTATTCTAAAATCATTTCAAATCATCCCAAAAAACCTTCATGAAGATTGGTTGGTTATTATCAGTTTGTATGAAGTATTCCTTTTTGGTTATGTACTAACCAAAAACTACATAGATACCTTTCAAAAAAACAAGGAATTGATTGTAGAAATTACAGCAGAAAAAGAAAAATCAATAGAAGCAATAACACAAGTACAAATCCGCGAACGCAGAAACATTGCTACTATAATTCATGATGATTTTGGTTGGAAAATCGCCCATATTCAACAGCTTTTAGAACTAGAAAAGATTGATGTTGCACAAAAAAGCGTTCAAGAACTGGCCTGTGACATAAGAGAAATTTCACATCAAATTCTACCAAAATCGCTTGATGATGGCGCATTGATTGCCGGTATTCAAAATCAAATTACTACATTGAATTCTGGATTGAAACAATCAAAAATTGAACTTTTTGAGTATGATTTTCCAAAAAAAATTGATGAAATATGGATTTATGATATGTATTTAATTACCTTGGAAATTATAAATAATGCATTAAAGCATGGAAAAGCAAACAATATCTGCATAGAATTATTTGGCTACCCCAATGACTATCTTTTACAATATACGGATGATGGTGTTGGTTTCGACTCATACTTGACTCCAAAAGGTTTTGGGCTTGAAAATATTGAAAAAAGAGTATTGCATTATAAAGGCACTTTTGAAATAAACAGCATCCTCAATCAAGGAACAATTGCTCAAATAAGCATTCCAAAAAAATAAATTTCGTACTGTCAAATACCCATAAATGGGTATTGCACTATATTTTACATTACTCTTTCTTTGTTTGTGCAATAAAAGATAAGTAAATGTATAGCCCCAAAAACATTCCTCCTACAGTTTTCAAATTTCTATTTTGTGCAATTATATTATACTTTAATAACTCTTTTGCACAAACTGAATTCTTTAACTCGAAAATCCTTATTTCAGAAAATCATTTATCCAATTTTTATTCTTCCCTGAGTATAGATAGTTCTCAAGTTTATTTCAATGCAAATGACTATAAAGTTTATGCTTACGATAAGAAGACGGGGAAATTAAATTGGTCTTTTGATTCCTATTTTAAATCTAATAATGCTCCCAAATTCAATCAAAACAATTTATTTGTTGGCATCAATGATGATAAATGGGTACAGTTGAATACTAAAGCTGGCGATACCATCCAGACCTTAAAAATTGAAAATATCACAACCCAACCATTTTTCAAAGACGGAATTATGTATTATGCAGCCATTTCGCCTGAAATTGGTGGAGCTATTTTGGCATACGATTTAAATAAAAATGAAATCGTTTGGCAGAAATACATAGGTCACGGCGTTTCCTATCAACCCTATTTTTTTGAAAATAAAATAGTAGCCAATTATGAGAATCAGTATTGGTTTGAATTGGATTACAACGGCAATGCGCTGGATAAAAGCGGAAATTGCTATTCTAAAAATACCGAACGTCCGTTTGAAGAACGATTTTGCAACATTCATTATGACTTGCTAAATCAATATAATAAAGATGTAGCAGTAAAAAATGTTACCATCGAGAGAACGAAATACCATTATGCCCCAAACGCTACGGTAATTTTAGAAGGAAACAAACTCAAAATAATCAACGAAAAGAACAAAGTAAAAAAGGAAATTATCATCGACAAAATCCTAACCCTGCTAGAAACAGGCGTAAACGACTATTCCGAAATTTTGAAAGTAGAAGAAAACACCGTTTGGTTTATGTATGAAAATATTCTCGGCGTTTACGATTTCAAAAAGAGTAAAACTCTAAAATCCTACGATTTAAGCTCTTGGAATCCACATCAGGTTGTTTTGAATGGGAATAATTTATGGCTGATTTCTAGGAATGATGGGGAATTGGTCGGATTGAATCTGAATTAAAAAAATTTTAAACTAAAATTATATACTAAAAATTAAAATTTGACAAAATGAAAAAAATCGTATTAACATCAACCTTTCTTTTTTTATCCTTACTAATAAATGCCCAAGAACTCGATGGAGTTTGGAAATTTGAAAAAATGAAACTATTTGGATATGTCGTCTATTTTGATGATACAGCCAAAGATAAAGAAAATGCCATAAATGGGTACCTGAAAGCAGTTAAAACTGGAATGGCTACGGATGAGGAAAAAGAAAGTTCAATAAAGGGTATAAATGAAAATAAATCAGCAATTTATGCAAGTTTTAAAGAGCAATATAGTTTTAATATTGAATTTAAAGACAACAAATTATTCTACAGAATTTTAAATGATGATGGAAAAATGGAAAAAACGGAAGCAGAATTAAATATTGAGGATGATATTCTCAAATTATACACAACTAATTATTTGTATGATGTTTTTGACTTCAAGTTTTTGGTAAAAGATGGTAAACTTAAATTAACCGAAATCAACGAGTGGGCAGGAT
>Ga0208262_1000217_pt1 | contig 23701 bp, 14 predicted proteins | sample LakWasMet15_LOW5_2_FD_183863 | JGI IMG/M metagenome (GOLD analysis project Ga0208262, IMG submission 183863) | Freshwater sediment methanotrophic microbial communities from Lake Washington under simulated oxygen tension - Sediment Metagenome... | ecosystem: Environmental > Aquatic > Freshwater >... | reverse complement strand
CAGTTCATATCCACTTTTTTAAGGTATTGATACGCCGCAAAAGAAGTTCCGCTAAATGCCGGTATTTTTAACGTGCCTATTACTGTGGAAACGGGAAGATTAGGCAGCGCAATCAATCCAACAGGAGTTTGAATCAATCCACCGCCACCCACGATGGCATCAACAAATCCGGCAGCAAAAGCAGCCAAACAAAGTATAACAATAATGTAGGTTTCCATTTTTAATAAAATTTTACCAAATGTAATCTATAAGTTTATTGGTTTATTCGTTAATTTGCCTTTGGTTAATAAAATTTTAAAATCACAATGGATTCAACACGAATAATAGAATTAATAAGTTATACTTTACCTACAATAATAATGGCTTTTGTGGCTTATAATTTCTTTGAATTGTACACAAAAAATGAAACTGAAAAAAGAAAATATTTGCTGCAAAAAGATACAAAACCCGATACTTTAACGCTTCGTTTACAAGCCTATGAGCGAATGACATTATTTTTGGAGCGTATTAATCCATCCCAATTATTGGTTAGAATCACTCCTATTTCTAATGATAAAATTGATTATCAAAATTTTGTAATTGCACAAATCGAACAGGAATTTGAACATAATATTACCCAACAAATCTATATTTCGGATGAATGCTGGTCAATAATTATGACTGCCAAGAACGCCACAATCCAAACCATACTATTGGCTGCCCAAAACGAAAAAATTAGTGATGCTAATCAGTTGCGAGAGCTTATGTTAAAAGATTTATTTGATAAACCATCACCAAGTAGCGCTGCATTGGCATTTATCAAAAATGAGGTAGCACAATTGTGGTAAATTACAATTCTTTTAGTAATCGATTCAATTGAAGCTGTTCGTTTATATTTAAATTAGGCAAAAGTCTTTCAAAAGAAACACGCATTTCCTGATTTTTTAACAACATTCGGATATTGTCTCTTCCAAATTTAGAAAATTGCCACATATGATGTGTCGTCGCATTTACCAAATTTTTCAAAACCAAGTCATTAACCAGATGAAAAGCAATCAGTTTCTCTAATGCATTTTGGCGCGTTATAGCTTCAAAATTAGGCGAAGAATAAGCAATCAATTCGTTGATTAGGATTTCTTTGTTCACCGAATATTCTGGTGTGGACAATGCTAGCGATAACCATAAAGTTCTCAAATTATAATCATTAAAACCAATCCAATTCTTTGATTTTTCCAAATATTGAAAACGATGTTCAGGAAAATTATTCCAAAGATTATACAAGGCTATTTCCTGAGTTTGATAGGATTTATCGTCTAATAAACTTTCATATTCAATTCTGAAATCTTCAGGAATTTTGGTCAAAATAGCGGCAACCGTTTGACGAATTTGCAAGTTATTAGTTTTCAATGCGAGTTCCAATAATTCTTTTTTATCTTCAAATTTTTCGTATTTCAGTTGGTAAACCAATATTTCTTTCGCTGAAGAATACACATCAGATTGAATAATTTCTGCAAAAAAAGCTTTCTTTTCAGCTAAGGGTTTATTTCTCGATTTCTCAATTTCAAAAAGCACTTGAATATATTTATTTTTAGAAAGTAAATCATTGACAATTTGACTGTTAAAACTTGAAGATTCAAGCCATACTTTACTAAAATTATCCAAATCATAGTTAGAAACCTTCTTGATTTCATCAAAGAAATCCTGTGTATTTACACTTTCGAAGGAATGTTTTTTCAAATAATATCGCACCGCTTTTTTAAAGGCTTCTTCTCCAATTCCTTCTCGCAAAATGTGTAATGCCCAAGCTCCTTTTTGGTAAAAACTCAACGAACTCGCTTTCTCATTCAAAACTGGAATTGTGTCTGTTTTAGATGCTTGTTTGAGCTGTTGTGCATATTCATATAATTTGGAGTAAAAATAATCTTCTCCATAAATTTCCTTTTCGGCAAGCAAAGCATAATAGGTTGCAAAACCTTCCTGGAGCCAATGATGCTTGCCACTTTCGGAAGTTACTAAATCGCCAAACCACTGATGTGCCAGTTCGTGTGCATTGACATTGGTATAATTTTGATCTTCAAAACCTGTCGAATCCACAACATAACGACTCGAAAAAAGCGTCGCTGAGGTGTTTTCCATTCCGGCATACAAGAAATCCCGAACAGGAATTTGTTTGTATATTTTCCAAGGATACTTCACTCCTATTTCCTTTTCCAGAAAGTAGAAAATTTGTCTAGAATAACGGTAAGTTGGTTCAAATTTGGTTTTATCTTTTGGTTCATAGTACATTTCCAAAGGAATTCCAGATTTTGAAAACTCAATCTTCCCATCAAATTTCCCAATGGCAAGCATCAATAAATAGGAGCTCATTGGTTTTTGCATTCTGTATTCCCAGTAAATATTATTGTTATTTTTGTATTTTTCTGTCAAAATTCCGTTCGAAATAACCTGATAATTGGCATCGAAAGTAACTCCTAACCTAAAAGCAACTTTTTCGTTCACATCGTCAAAACTTGGAAACCAATTGCTGGTATATTTCCCTTGACCTTGTGTCCAAATTTGCAAATTATTTGTCGCTTCGGAACCTATGAAATACATCGTCTGTTTTGGTTTGGCGGTATATTCAAAACTCAGGCAATTTTTTCCTTTTTGGAACGGAAAAATCAATTGCAATTCCTTGCCTGTGTTGACAAATTTAATATCCTTCTCATTAATTTTTACATCTGAAAATGCCATATTCTGGGCATCAATTTTGACAGTATCAATGGGTTTTAAAACGTCAAAAAAGTAATTTACTGCTCCGGAAACCAATCGCTCTTTGGGATCAATGGCAATTTGCCCCAAAACCGATTTGAAATCGACAGATTTCGTCTGCTGAGCGAATGTGATGGCAGAAATTAAGAGGAAAAAATATTTCATTCTAATCAATATTTATGGAATCAGTATTCCAATTTTTGGGATTGTCCTTTATGTAATGATAAATGGAATCTAACGAATTATAGTTTCGAACGATATGATCGTGATAATTAGGTTGCCAAATTGATTCTCCATCATTATTTCCGATCAATATATTGATTTGTTTGGTTGTAACCGATTTAAATGCGGCAACAAATGACGAAATGGATTTGGGTTTTCGAAATAATTTTGGGGATTGTAATTCGGTTTCACGTTCACGTAGAGACGCACTGCAGTGCGTCTCTACAATGTGCGTCTCTACAATGTACGTCTCTACAATGTACGTCTCTACAATGTGCGTCTCTACGTTGGATGATGGAAAAATAATGGACGAATCCATTTTAATTTCAATCAACAAATGAATATGATTAGGCATAATAACCCAATTATGAAAAAACCAGCGTTCCCGAATTCCAATTGATTTTAATAACTCCTTTTCTATAATTTTTCCATTTTCGTTTAAAATCATTTTGGTATCTTCAATTGCACCAAAAATACATTTCCTGTTTTGAGAAACCATCGTAATAAAATAGATGGCTTCATTGGAATAATCCCAGTTTTCCAATCGGTTGGATTCTGTTCTGTATTTGCTTTTGAATAATGACATAAAATGAATTATAATTGATTTGTCTTTATCTTTCTTCAAATAGTTGTAACAATTGCGTCACGGTATTCCAATTGCGAATGGTTGCCGTTACGTTCAGTTTTTTCTCGATATATTTCTGGTCAAACCTTGTTTTTCCGGCTCCAACGGCATATTTAATGTAGATTCTGCTTTCATCAATACTGGCTTCATCTGGTTTAAATTGGCTAATCTTCAAATCATTGATACTGTTGCTTCTCAAAGCCATAGAAACAAAAGCCACATATAATTTTTTTGAATCAAAATCTTTCTCTTTCAAAAAAGGATTGTTCTTCAAACAGGCTTCTAAATCTGCTTTGCCAATAACAACAACCGGAACTTCGTGACCAAAAACCTTGAAAATTTCCTGCTTGATTTTGAAACCAACGGCAGCAGCATTATCTTCCTCACTGTCAACAAAAACATTTCCCGATTGAATATAGGTTTGCACATTTTCGAAACCAATGGCTTCCAATGTAGTTTTCAAAGCTTCCATTTTTATCATATTGTGACCGGAAACATTGATACCACGAAGCAATGCGAGATGGGTTGTCATTTTATTGAAATTTTAATTCCTCAAAAATACCAATTTTATAACTTCATTTTCAATTTATCTCATTTCCTATTTTCCAAACAAAAAACTATCTTCGCTTCATCAAATTAAGAATCCGTATTTATCAGTGTCTTTACTAAGTAAATCCGTGTCATCCGTGTCCAAATAAACAATATGCAACACAACCTCCTAGAAACTCCCATCGAATACCTCAAAGGCGTCGGTCCCAACCGCGGGACTTTGCTGCGTAAGGAATTGGGAATTCACAAATACGGTCATTTGCTCAATTTTTTCCCCAATCGATATATTGACAGAACGCGATATTACAAGATTAACGAGTTACAAAACAATATTGCCGAAGTCCAAATCATTGGCAAAATCATCAACATCAAAACCGTTGAATTTGGCAAAAACCAAAAACGATTGGTCGCCACTTTTGTGGACGAAACGGGGCAAATGGAACTCGTTTGGTTTCAAGGTCACAAATGGATTCGCGAAAGTTTGAAGCTCAACGAAATGTGTGTGATTTTCGGAAAATGTACTTCTTTTGGGAACACTTTCAATATGGCGCATCCTGAAATCGAATTGATGGCAGAACACGAACAAAGTCTTCGCTCGGCGATGCAACCTGTTTATCCATCGACAGAAACCTTGGCAAACCGAGGTATTTCGAATCGTGCCATTAATAAAATGATGCAACAATTGTTTATTGAAACACAAGCCAATTTCTCTGAAACCTTACCCGATTATTTGACTGCCGAATTAAAACTGATTCCGAAAAACGCCGCTCTATTCAACATTCATTTTCCAAAAAGTGCCGAGGCTTTGGCGAAAGCCCAATTCCGATTGAAATTCGAGGAATTGTTCTATATCCAATTGCAATTAATCACGAAAAACCTGATTCGGAAACATAAAATAAAAGGACATCCTTTTACCAAAGTGGGTGATTATTTTAATAATTTCTATCAAAATTACCTGCCTTTTGAACTGACCAATGCACAAAAAAGAGTCATTAAGGAAATCAGAATTGATATGGGAAGTAACGCCCAAATGAACCGATTGCTGCAAGGTGACGTGGGTTCAGGAAAAACAATCGTGGCGCTGATGAGTATGCTGATTGCCTTGGATAACGGTTTTCAATCCTGCATAATGGCACCAACAGAAATCTTGGCCAACCAACATTTTAACGGCTTATCAGAATTAGCCAAAGAATTGAATATCAACATAAAAATACTCACTGGTTCAACCAAAACTGCCGCTCGAAAAATCATTCACGAGGAACTCGAAAACGGAACTTTACATATTTTGATTGGTACGCACGCCTTATTGGAAGATAAGGTGAAGTTTCATAATTTGGGCTTGGCGGTGATTGACGAACAACATCGATTTGGAGTGGAACAACGTTCGAAATTGTGGAAGAAATCAACCCCAGATCCCTCCAATGGAGGTGAAATAATACCACCACACGTTTTGGTGATGACCGCCACTCCTATTCCACGAACTTTGGCGATGAGTTTGTATGGCGATTTGGATATTTCAGTCATTGATGAATTGCCTCCGGGACGAAAACCCATTCAAACCGTGCATCGATTTGACAGTAATCGTTTGAAAGTTTGGAAATTTATTCGGGACGAAATTTCCATTGGTAGACAGATTTATATCGTTTACCCGCTAATTGAAGAATCAAAAACTATGGATTTCAAGGATTTGATGGATGGTTACGAAAGCATCTCCCGAGATTTTCCGTTGCCTCAATATGCGATTTCCATTCTTCACGGAAAAATGAAACCGGCAGATAAAGATGCTGAAATGAAACGCTTTGCCGAAGGAAAAACCAATATTATGGTTGCCACAACCGTGATTGAAGTTGGCGTAAATATTCCGAATGCGAGCGTAATGATTATCGAAAGTGCGGAACGTTTTGGACTTTCGCAATTGCATCAATTAAGAGGAAGGGTTGGCCGTGGTGCCGAACAAAGCTATTGCATCCTGATGACGAGTCACAAATTGAGTGCCGACAGCAAAACCCGAATGGAAACGATGGTGCAAACCAATGACGGCTTCGAAATTGCCGAAGTCGATCTCAAACTCCGTGGACCAGGAGATTTAATGGGAACGCAACAAAGCGGTGTGCTCAATCTCCAGATTGCCGATATTGTTAGAGATAGAGATATTTTGATCTTGGCACGAAATTATGCCTTGAAAATTTTGAAAGACGATGCACCGATGCAAAAAACAGAAAACGCCATTTTGAGAGCCACTTATATTGAATTGACGAAAAAGAAAAACATTTGGAATTATATCAGTTGATATTCCAATTCTAAAGGCTAATTTTGTTTACAATCAAAAAAGAATCTTTAATTCTTACTTTATATCTAATAATTTATGAAACTAAAACATATTGTTTATACCATACTAATAGCCGGATTTGTTGCCTTCATAGCTTACCGAGTTACTTCCAATAAAAACAAAAACGAGGATTCTAAAGACAAAGGCGGAAAAAACAAAACGATGATCCTAACAGGAATTGTCGTCCAGCCTCAAACTTTCGATAATAATCTTTCGCTTTCGGGATCGTTAGAAGCCAATGAACAAGTGGAAATTCGTTCTGAAATTTCAGGAATTGTCGAAGGCATTTATTTTAAAGAAGGAAGCAATGTGACCAAAGGCCAATTGCTTTTCAAAGTAAACGATATTGAGTTAAGAGCACAATTGGCTCAAGCCAAAACTAAAGAAGGATTGGCTTCGGAAAATGAGAGAAGAGCTAAATTATTGCTTGAAAAAGAAGCCATAAGCCAAGAAGAATATGATGTTGCCCGAGCCGATTTAAAATTGGCGCAAGCCCAAATTCAGTTAATTCAGGCACAGATTGCCAAAACTTCGGTAAAAGCACCATTTTCCGGAAAAATAGGATTGCGTTCTATTTCGCCTGGGACTTACATCACTCCTAGCCTTTTGGTTGCCAAATTAGTCAACATCAACCAATTAAAAATCACTTTTTCTATTCCCGAAAAATATGCCAATCAGGTAAAACCCAATTCTAATATAACTTTCACGGTTGCCGGTTCAACCGAAAATTATAGTGCAAAAATATTCGCCATTGAACCCGAAGTTGAAATTTCGACAAGAACATTACAAGTTCGTGCCATTACCGAAAATAAAGATGGTAAACTATTGCCGGGCACTTTTGCCAATGTGGAACTTCCTTTAGACATAATTAAAGACGCGATTGTGGTTCCAACCGAAGCCATCGTTCCTGTACAAAACGGGAAGAAAGTTTTCATTTCTGATAATGGCAAAGCCAAAGAAATTATGGTTGAAACCACTACAAGAACAGATGCTTCAGTCCTAATTTTATCAGGATTAAATGCTGGTGACACTCTCATAACTAGTGGCGTAATGAGTTTGAAAGCGGATGATGACATTAAAGTAAAAATAAAATAGGTGGCAGATTTCAGGTGTCAGTTGGCAGGAAATCCTAAATCTAAAATCCTAAATCTAAAATCTAAATGAGTTTATCCACATTAAGCATAAGAAGACCTGTCCTAACAATAGTAATGAACTTGACTATTATCTTGTTCGGAATTATTGGCTATACTTTTTTAGGTGTACGTGAATTCCCTTCGATTGATCCGGCACAAATTTCAATTCGAACTAATTATACTGGAGCAAATGCCGACATTATTGAATCCCAAATTACGGAACCACTTGAAAAAGCGATAAATTCTATTGATGGAATCAGGAATATCACTTCATCAAGCAATCAAGGCAACAGCAATATCACAATCGAATTCAATTTAGACAAAGATCTAGAAGCTGCGGCAAATGATGTTCGGGACAAAGTTTCTCAAGCTATTAGAAATTTACCACAAGATATTGATTCGCAACCCATTGTTTCGAAGGCTGATGCCAATAGTGAAGCCATTATTTCTATGACTGTTCAAAGCGATACTCGAAGCGCTTTGGAATTGAGTGATTACGCCGAAAATGTTATTAGCCAACATTTAGAAACGATTCCTGGAGTGAGCGGAATTCAAATTTGGGGACAAAAAAGATACGCTATGCGCTTGTGGATTGATCCCGAAAAACTAGCTTCTTATGGCATTACCGTTGCCGATGTTCGAAATGCACTCAACAAACAAAACGTAGAATTACCTTCTGGAAAAATAACAGGGGATAATACCGAACTGACTGTTAAAACGGTCGGAAATTTGACTTCTGCCGAAGAATTTAATAATATAATAATTCGCTCTGACGGTGAAAAAATTGTGAGATTAAGCGATATTGGTCGTGCAAATCTTGATGCAGAAAATCTTGAAACCCAAATGACACAATCAGGAACACCACTCGTTGGTGTCGCCCTTGTGCCACTTCCGGGAGCTAATTATATTGATATATCCAATGCGTTTTATAAAGAATTTGACAGATTACAAAAAGATTTGCCAAAGGATATTAAACTCAATATTGCTATTGACAATACTATTTTTGTAAAAAAATCGGTTCTTGAAGTGGCAGAAACACTGGGAATTTCATTGCTTTTGGTAATATTGATTATCTATTTATTTTTTAGGGATTGGGCCATCGCCTTCCGTCCGTTAATTGATATTCCGGTTTCATTGATAGCAACATTTTTTATAATGTGGCTTTTTGGATTTTCGATAAATGTCTTGACTTTATTGGCAATTGTTTTGGCAACGGGATTGGTCGTCGATGATGGAATCGTGGTCACAGAAAACATTTTCAAAAAAGTAGAACAAGGAATGACACCCATTGAAGCAGCAATCAAAGGGTCGAATGAAATATTTTTTGCCGTGATTTCCATTTCAGTCACCTTGGCTGCCGTGTTTCTGCCCGTAATATTTATGGAAGGATTTGTCGGACGATTGTTCAGGGAGTTTGGTGTCGTCATTGGAGCAGCAGTTTTAGTTTCAGCCTTTGTTTCCTTGACATTGACACCAATGCTGAATGCTTACTTAATGAAAGGTGGCAAACAAACAAAATCAAAATTTTATATCAAAACAGAACCATTTTTCGAAAAATTAAATACTACTTATGCTAATGCTTTGGAGCGTTTTATGAGAAGAAAATGGATGAGTTTTCCCATTATAATTGGGTGTTTCGGTTTAATCTATTTGTTTTTCAGTGTAATTCAAAAAGAAACAGCTCCATTAGATGACCGTAGTGGATTTGTGCTGCGAATGGCAACTCCAGAAGGTTCTTCTTATGCCTACACGGATCGATTTATGCAAGAAATTTCGAAATTAGTTGATGATTCTATTCCGGAAAAACAAGTAAGTCTAGTAATCACTGCACCCGGATTTGCCGGTGCAGGTTCAGTAAATAGTGGTTTTATTCGAGTTTCTTTGAAAAATCCAAATCAAAGAAAGCGATCTCAAATGGAAATTGCGGATCAATTAACTAAATTGTCGAAAAAATATCCTGATGCCAAAACATCTGTGATGCAACAACCCACAATTGCAGTAAGTCGTCGTGGGGGTTTGCCAATTCAATATATTATCCAAGCTACCAATTTCGAAAAATTGCAAGAAAAAATTCCTTTGTTTATGGATGAAGCTTCAAAAAATGAAACTTTTTCCATTACCGATGTAAATCTAAAATTCAACAAACCCGAAATTAATGTAACCATCGATCGTGAAAAAGCTGAAAGTTTGGGAATCTCGGTTATCGATATTGCTCAAACTTTGCAACTTTCGTTAAGCGGACAGCGTTTTGGCTATTTTATGAAAAACGGAAAACAATACCAAGTCATTGGACAGTTTGACCAGAAAGACCGATCAAAACCATTGGATTTGACTTCGATGTACGTCAAAAATAATAAAGGTGAATTGATTCAAATGGACAATGTTGTAAATATTGAAGAAAAAAGCAATCCACCGCAATTATACCACAATAATAGATATATGTCGGCAACGGTTTCGGCAGGTCTTTCACCAGGCAAAAGTATTAGTGACGGAATTAATGCAATGAACGAGATAAAAGCCAAAGTTCTGGATGATACATTTACCACCGATTTAGGTGGAGAATCACGCGATTTTGTCGAAAGTAGCTCGAATACTTCCTTTGCTTTTGGACTTGCCTTGTTATTGATTTTTTTAATTTTGGCAGCACAATTCGAAAGTTTCATCGACCCCTTAATCATTATTTTGACAGTGCCAATGGCGGTTGCCGGTGCTTTATTTTCGCTTTGGCTGTTTGACCAAACCTGGAATATTTTTAGTCAAATTGGAACCATTATGCTCATTGGTTTAGTAACCAAAAACGGAATTTTGATTGTGGAATTTGCCAATCAATTACGCGAACAAGGAAAGTCTAAAATTGATGCCATTCTCCAAGCTTCTGAAGAAAGACTTCGACCAATTTTAATGACCAGTTTAGCTATAGCTTTGGGAGCTTTACCTATTGCAATGTCTATCGGAGCTGCTTCAAAAAGTAGAATTGGGATGGGAGTTGTTATCGTTGGAGGAACCATTTTCTCCCTAGTTTTGACCTTATTTGTGATTCCAGCTTTGTATTTAATGTGGTCGAAAGCCAGAAAACACCATTCAGAATTTGACCATATCAATGAATATGAAAAAGAAAGTAAATAACTCATTAGCCACGAATTCACAAATTTAAATCACTTTAATTCGTGGATACGCTGCAAAAGAAAAACAAAATATGAATACTAAAATTTTATTCCGAAGTTTACTTTTATTCTTCTTTTGCATTCTAAAAATGAATGCCCAAGAAATCCTGACTATCGAAGATGCCGTGAAAATTGCATTGGAAAATAATTATGAAATCAAAATAGCATCAAATAATTTAAACATTGATAAAACCAATGCAACCACCGGAAATGCTGGGATGTTACCTAAAGTAACTGCAAGTTTAGTCGACAATAATGGCATCCAAAACCTTTCGCAAACAAGAGCCGACGGAACAGTAAATACGCTTGATAATGCCAAAAGCAGCAACTTGAATTATGGGGTTGGTTTAGATTGGAACATTTTTAACGGTTTTAAAATGTTTGCCAAATTAGATCAATTAAAAGAATTGCAAAAACTGGGTGAAACCCAATTAAAACTGACCATCCTAACAAAAATAAGCGACTTAAATACCGTTTATTTTGAATTGGTTAACCAACAGCAACAATTAGCTGCATTAGATACAACCATCGAAATTTCAAATCAACGTTTGGCTTTAGCAAAAAACCGATTTACCATTGGAAAATCTTCTAAACTTGAAGTCTTGAATGCCCAAGTCGATCTCAATACGGATAAAACCAATTTGCTGAAACAAAAAGAATTGTATGCCAACACTAAAATTTTATTAAACCAAGTGATGGCTCGTGATCCAAAAATTGATTTTAAAGTGGTTGATGTAATTGAAGTTGATAAAAATTTATTGCTTCCGGAATTAACCGCCTTGGTCGAAAAGCAAAATCCAGAATTAGAAACACAAATTATCAACCAAAGAATTTCGGAACTGCAATTGAAGCAAATAAAAGGCGACCGATATCCAACTTTAAATCTGACCAGTGGTTATGTTTTTTCGGAAAATAAATCTGGACTTGGTTTTACGACACAATCTTCGGCGCGAGGAATTAATTACGGATTTAAAGCATCACTAAACCTATTTGATGGATTTACACAAAATCGAAATGAAAAAATTGCCAAAATTGAAATCGACAATGCTAAATTGGCCGTTGAAGAACAAAATCAAAAACTTAATTCGCAATTAACATCTCTGTATCAAACCTATATGACCAACTTAGATTTGATTGATTTAGAGTTTGAAAATGAGGCTATTGCCAAGCAAAATTTGGAGATTACGATGGATAAATTCCGTATTGGAACCATAACTACATTAGAATTTAGAACGGCACAATTGAATTATGTCAATGCCAAAGTGAATTATAGCAAGGCTCAATTTCAAGCCAAATTATCCGAGATTTTATTGAAAGAATTAGCCGGAAGTCTAACGTTTTAAAACCTATTTTTGAGAAAAACAGATTGAATAATTTACAAAAAGACCTTCAAGTTTGTCCCTCTCTAACTTTGTCCCTCAAGAAACAATGATTATATTTGCACCTTTGAAAATTTACTATAAATACAATGAAAATATCTTACAACTGGTTAAAACAATTCATTAAAATAGACTGGAAATCCGATGAAACGGCGGCTTTACTAACTGATTTAGGTCTTGAAGTAGAAGTGATTGAAAAATATGAGTCAGTAAAAGGAGGATTAGAAGGTATTGTTGTAGGGCACGTTCTTACTTGTGTTCAACATCCTGATGCTGATAGATTAAAAGTAACAACAGTAGATTTAGGTGATGGCATTCCTGTTCAGATTGTTTGTGGCGCACCCAATGTTGCTGCCGGTCAAAAAGTATTAGTTGCAACCATTGGAACTACTTTATATGACAAAGAAGGCGTTGCTTTCAAAATAAAAAAAGGAAAAATACGAGGTCAAGAAAGTCACGGAATGATTTGTGCCGAAGACGAATTAGGTCTTGGAACAAGCCACGAAGGGATTATGGTTCTCGACAGTTCTGTTATTGCAGGAATAAAGGCAGCAAGTCTTTTTAATATTGAAAATGACGAAATTTTTGAAATTGGGCTAACTCCAAACCGAGCTGATGCGATGAGTCATCTTGGAACCGCTCGTGATTTAAGAGCCGGTTTATCGCAAACTGGTATAAATGTCGAATTCATTACGCCTTCTGTGAGCAATTTCAGAGTGGATATGAGAACGCTTAAAATTGACGTAAGTGTTGAAGATTCTACCCTTGCGCCAAGATATTGCGGAGTTACCATTTCTGGAATTAAAGTGAAATCATCCCCAAGATGGTTAAAAGACAGATTGAAAGCCATTGGAATCAACCCAAAAAACAATGTTGTAGATGTCACCAATTATGTTTTGCACGAATTAGGACAACCACTTCACGCCTTTGATGCTTCAAAAATAACCGGAAAAATAATTGTAAAAACACTTCCTTCAGGAACCAAGTTTACCACACTCGATGATGTAGAAAGAACTTTGCACGAAGAAGATTTAATGATTTGCGACGAGGAAGGACCTTTGTGTATCGCTGGAGTTTTTGGCGGAAAAGATTCTGGTGTGACAGAAACAACCACTTCTATTTTCCTTGAAAGCGCTTATTTTAATCCAGTAAGCATCAGGAAAAGTGCCAAAAGACATCAACTAAACACTGATGCTTCATTTAGATTTGAAAGAGGAATTGACCCAAGTATTACAGAATATGCTTTAAAACGTGCTGCTTTGCTAATTCAGGAAGTTGCCGGAGGTCAAATTACATCAGACATTGTTGATATTTATCCAAAGAAAATTGAGGACTTTCCGGTAGTTTTAAATTTCAATAATGTAAAGAAAATTATTGGTCAGGAACTGCCAAAGGAAATCATCAAGAATATTTTGGCTTCATTGGAAATCAAAATAAATAGTGTTTCTGAGACAGGATTAGGCTTGGTTATTCCGTCTTATCGAGTTGATGTGCAAAGAGAAATTGATGTCATCGAAGAAATTCTTCGGGTTTATGGCTACAACAATATTAATTTTTCGGAGAAACTGAATGCCACGGTTTCAATTGCTCCCCGAACTGAAGATTACAAAGTTCAAAATGTTATAGCAACCCAACTGAATTCTCAAGGATTCCACGAAATGATGGCGAATTCCTTAACTACTTCTAGTTATGTTCAATTATCGGAGATGCTAAAAGAAGAACATAATGTAATGATTTTAAATCCTTTGAGCAATGATTTAGCGGCTATGAGACAATCTTTGTTATTCTCTGGATTAGAAGCTATTTCGTATAACATAAACCGAAGAAATGCAGATTTGAAATTGTTTGAATTTGGAAAAACCTACCATAAATTTCCTTCTGGGTATGAAGAATACAAACATTTGACAATGTTCATAACCGGAAACAGAAATCAAGAAAGTTGGACAAATACACAAAAACCTTCCGATTTCTTTTTATTCAAAGGTTATGTAAATGGAGTTCTTTCGAGATTAGGCATTCAAAAAACACAAAATATTCCAGTGACCACTGATGTTTTTTCAGAAGGAATCGCAATAGGTCTTGAAAACGAAATTCTTGTAGAATTTGGAGTAGTGAAAAAATCTATCTTGAAACATTTCGACATCAAGCAAGAAGTTTTATTCGCCGATTTTAATTGGGCATTGATTTTAAAACTGCTTTCCAATAAAATCAAATATGTCGAGATTCCAAAATATCCTGAAGTTCGCAGAGATTTGTCCTTGTTGCTTGATGACAGCGTTTCATTTGATGCTATATACAATCTTGCCAGACAAACGGAGAAATCATTATTAAAAGACGTCAATTTGTTTGATGTGTATCAAGGCAAGAATCTTCCGGAAGGCAAAAAATCGTATGCGGTGAGTTTCACCATTCAGGATAATACAAAAACCCTGACCGATGTTCAAATTGACAAAATTATGGGCAAGCTGCAAAAGAATTTTGAAACGGAATTGGGTGCCAGTTTGAGGTAATTGATTAACCATATAAGGCAGTTAAGGTCATTTAAGAATAGATTAAAAAAATGCCAATCCTGATTTTAGGATTGGCATTTTGCTTTAAAAACATATCTTTTGATATTTCTCCAAATTAAGAATTGAATTCCTAATTTGGATGAAAACAATCAACCTCAGAGCAAAACCAATGATGTGTTGATACTTTAAAAAAACAAATTTCCATAATCAAAAAATCCGTCAAAATCTGTGAAATCTGTGGCAAAAAAAATACGAAGCAGAGCTTCGAGAAATTAAACCACAAAAAAAATCCCCACATTGCTGTGAGGATTTCTATATTCAAACAATTAAAAGATTATTTCTTTTTTTCGTTTTTTTCCATTTTAGCTTTAAGACCTGCAAGAATATCATTTGCATCACCTAAAGTTGAAGCTGGTGCATTTGTAGATGCAGCTGTAGCAGTTTCAACAGCAGCTTTCACATTTTTCTCTTCTTCTTCACGGAAGATAGCAGTGTGGGAAGCAACTACTCTTTTGAATTCTTTGTTGAATTCGATTACTTTGAAATCAGCAGTTTCGCCTTTTTTCAATTTCTTTCCGTCTTCTTTTTCAAGGTGACGTGTAGGAATGAAAGCAACGATATCTTCACCAAATTCTACAGTAGCTCCTTTGTCAACAATTTCAGAGATTTCACCAGAGTGGATAGTTCCCACTGCGAATGAATCTTCGTATTGATCCCAAGGATTAGCAGTAGTTTGTTTGTGACCTAAAGATAATTTACGTCCTTCAACATCTAATTCTAATACAACTACGTCAAGTTTTTCACCAACATTTACAAATTCAGATGGGTGTTTGATTTTCTTAGTCCAAGAAAGGTCAGAGATATAAATCAATCCGTCGATACCTTCTTCTAATTCTACAAAAATTCCAAAGTTTGTAAAGTTTCTAACGATACCTGTATGTTTAGAACCTACTGGGTATTTAGCAGTGATATCAGTCCAAGGATCTTGAGTCAATTGTTTGATACCTAATGACATTTTACGGTCATCTCTATCCAAAGTAAGGATAACAGCTTCAACAACATCTCCTACTTTTACGAAATCTTGAGCAGAACGTAAATGAGTTGACCAAGACATTTCAGAAACGTGGATCAAACCTTCAACACCTTCAGCAACTTCGATGAAAGCACCGTAATCAGCGATTACAACTACTTTACCTTTTACTTTATCACCAATTTTCAAATCAGCATTCAAAGCATCCCAAGGGTGAGCGTTCAATTGTTTCAATCCTAATTGGATTCTTGTTTTCTCGTCATCAAAATCAAGGATTACCACGTTCAGCACTTGGTCTAATTCAAGAACTTCAGATGGGTGGTTGATTCTTGACCAAGAAAGGTCAGTAATGTGGATCAATCCATCAACACCACCAAGGTCAATAAACACACCGTAAGAAGTAATGTTTTTAACAACACCTTCTAATACTTGTCCTTTTTGTAATTTTCCGATGATTTCTTTTTTCTGTACTTCAATATCCGCTTCGATAAGCGCTTTGTGAGATACAACAACGTTTTTGAATTCGTGGTTAATTTTCACCACTTTGAATTCCATCATTTTGTTTACATATACATCGTAGTCTCTAATTGGTTTAACATCAATTTGAGAACCTGGAAGGAAAGCTTCAATTCCGAAAACGTCAACGATCATACCACCTTTAGTTCTGCATTTTACAAAACCATTAACGATTTCACCTGTTTCGTTAGCCGAAATAACTCTATCCCACGATTTGATAGTACGTGCTTTTCTGTGAGATAATACCAATTGACCTGTTTTATCCTCACGGATGTCAATCAATACTTCTACTTTGTCACCTACTTTTAATGCTGGATTGTAACGGAATTCGTTTAAAGAAATAACACCTTCCGATTTTGCGTTGATATCAACGATAACGTCTCTATCAGTGATTCTAACAACGATACCTTCTACTACTTCTTCTTGATCTGTCGCGATAAAAGTTTTTGAAACTAGGTCTTCGAATTCTTGTAAGTTTTTCTCATCTACTGCATCAATACCTTCTTCGAAGTTGTGCCAGTTAAAATTCGCTAAAAACTCTTCTTGTGATTTTAAAATTTCAGACATGCTGATTAAAAATTTGTATTCTGTATTTTCTCGAGTTTCATAACGTGCTAGAAAACAACAGAAGTTGTTTGTATATTTTGTTGATACCTAAAGGAAACTCTTATTCACCAAAAGGTGTGCAAAAGTAATTCTTTTTTATTTATCTACAAAATAATTCTCCAGAGATAATGGATTGATTTTAAGGAGCAAGACATTTTGGGGTTTTTACAGCCTCTGCTCCCGCTTTTCGTTACAATCTCCCGAAAAAATCGGGAGGATTTCCACTGCAAACGAAGTTCACTGAACTCCAATTAAAATAAAAGTTAAGTGAAGTAATCGGGGCTAATTATGACTTTTGGGATTTCAAAACAAATACATCCTAAAAATCAAACCATTAGACAAAAATAAAAAACTAATTTTTAAAATTTTGTAAGAAAAAATAATTATATTTGATTCTTAATAAAACAAGAAGACGGTTAGACAAAACGACTCAATTTAGGAATGATAAGTCGGATACCATTAGTCTTTTTTATATAAAAAAACGTAATAAAATGACTAAAGAATTTACATTTGAAATACTTATAATTGACCAAAGTGGTAAAAGTGAAATACTTTCTCCAAAAAGTTTAGTTTATGGACTTTTGTCTACTGAAAAGATTTGGGATAACGCAAAAAGTATTGAAGAAAAAGATAAACTTTCAATTATCGATGGTGATTTGTCTCTAAAAATAAAACCTTTAGATACTAGTTCAACTCTTTATGACTTAATCGAGTCAGGTTTTTTAATCAATATAAAATCTAATAATTTTGAAAAAATTGAAAGATTTAGATATCCGTTAATTTTACATTTAAGAAAAAGACTGGCTTTTGAACATATAAGAATTTTAACAGATGATGTATCAACAGATATTTCAAATAAAGCATATCCTTTGATTAATGAATTAGAAAATTTATTAAGAAGATATATAGCTAAATTCTTTACACAAAAAATTGGAATTGATTGGTGGGAAAAAGCCGTTCCTGATAGAGTTATTGATAAAACAAAAATTAGAACAGGAAATGAATCTGTTTTTTCAAATGTTGTCCAAACCGATTTAACTTTAATTGATTTTGATGATTTAGGAGAAATAATTTATAAACATAAATTAGGCTTTAATAGACCTCAAAATTTAGCAGATAGCATTTTAAAAATTTCAACAACGGAAGAACTAGATAAATTAAAAGCTGATTTAGATAGTAATTATAATCGATTTTTCAAGCAAAATTTTAAAGACCTAGACTTTGATAAAAAATGGAAACAATTATTTTCAATAAGAAACAAAGTTGCTCACAATAATTTATTTGTTCAGGAAGATTTAGATATAACAATAAAATTGCACGAAGAACTAAAGCAAATTATATTAAAAGCTGAAGAAAAAATTGATGATTTCAAATTTTCTGTTGAAGAACAAGTTGCAATTAGAGAAATAATTACAGAAACTAAAAAGGATGAGAATGCAATTGACTTCAAAATAAAGATAGTTGACCAAATAGATTTGTCAAGTTTTGACAGTAAAAACAACTTTAATGATTATGATATTATCCCAGAACAAATTTTTCTTGAAGAATTAGCAAAAGCAGAAAGGTCATTAAAATTCAATAATCTAAAATATGTAGGTTTAAAATCTTTTGTTACTAAAATATTAGGCCAAAAAGGATATTCATATGGCCCAACGTATGCGTTAGTAAATATTTTAAAAGAACAAGGCAAAATAGATATTTACGATATTGAAGACAAAACTTCTTTTTGGCCTATAAAAGCAATAAAAAAGATTAAATAAAAATACCCGATAGCGCGGATACATAATAAATTTCATCGTGAAGAATAGAGCGGAAATACTTTCCGTGCCCACTAACGAGAGCAATGCAATACAATTTTATTATTATAAAAATGTTGTGGTTTTGGTTTTGTTGCCTATTGGAATAGGCACGGATCGCAAATCCCAAAGCTGGCGCGAGCGTCACGCTCGTGAACACAACAAATATAACAATTAAAAAAAACCCGACAGGTTTCAAAAATCTGTCGGGTTTGTCATATAAAAACAATCCTTAATGACTCACTTTCGCCACTTCCTCAGGATTGTGTTTGTGCTTGAAAAGCACTGAAAACGCAATTGCAATTACCAAAGCATAACCGGCAAAACTCAACCAGATATTGTGCCAATCTCTCACGCCATCGTGGGTAAAAAACGCATCAATTACCTGTCCGCTAATGATTCCGCCAAAGAAAGCGCCAAAACCATTGGACATCATCATAAACAAACCTTGAGCACTGGAACGAATCTTGGAATCTGTTGTAGTTTCAATAAACAACGAACCCGAAATATTGAAGAAATCAAACGCCATTCCGTAAACAATACAAGACATAATGATTAAAGCTGTTCCTCCAAAAGAAGGGTCGCCATAAGCAAATAATCCGAAACGCAACACCCAAGCCAACATAGAAATCAACATTACTTGCTTGATGCCAAATCGCTTCAAGAAAAACGGAATCGCCAATATAAATGCGGTTTCAGAAAACTGAGAGATAGACATTATTAAAGTAGATTTTTGTACCACAAAACTATTTGCATATTCGGGGATATTTCCAAATTCAGACAAATATACATCACCATACATATTGGTCAATTGCAAAGCTCCGCCTAAAAACATAGAGAATATAAAAAATACCGCCATTTTGTAGGTTCCAAATAATTTAAAGGCATCCAACCCTAATTTTTTGGCAAAAGAAGATTCCCCGTCAATGCTTTTTTGTGGTGGACATTTGGGTAATGTAAAAGAGTAAATTCCCAAAATAAAAGCAGCAACAGCAGCTATGTAAAACATATTGGCAGAAGCTTTGTTTCCAGATAAATTAGTCAGCCACATCGCAGCAATGAAACCAATGGTTCCCCAAACCCTAATAGGCGGAAAAACCTTGACAACATCGTAATCGTTATTTTTCAAAATATTGTAAGCCACAGAATTCGACAAGGAAATCGTAGGCATATAACAAAGCATTGCTCCAAAAATAACCCAGTAAAATGTTATGGGATTATCAACTTGAGGAATATAACACAGCGCCAACCCTCCTAAAATATGTAAAATTCCGTATAATTTTTCTGCATTTATCCATCTATCGGCAATAATACCCGTCAGGGCTGGCATCAAAATAGAAGAAAGCCCTAGGGTTGAAAATATGGCCCCAAATTCGGCACCGCTCCATTGTTTTGTTGCAAACCAATAATTCCCAACGGTAATTAACCAGGCTCCCCAAACAAAAAATTGAAGGAAACTCATCAGTGTTAGACGATTCTTAATATTCATAATAATCACGCTTTAGTTTTAAATTTATTATCTAATGCGTAAATCTAATAATAAATTAAGTTATTCCATACAAAACAGAAAATAATTCAAAAAAAACATTGGATAAACAGTCAATATTTCGGGAATTTTAGCAGGAAGTTCAATACTTTCCGTAAGTAATGATATTTCCCGGCGGAGAAATTTTCGCTAACATAGCACCCAATGTTTTTATAGTATCAAATTCACTATTTTTACAAAAAAAATAATGTTTCGTCATAAAGGAAAAAACAGAACTTTTGCACATAATTTAAGATTGGCAACTTTGTTGTCGTTTGTAGCGGGATTGGTTAATATCACGGGAGTTTTTGCTGTAAAAACTTTGACAACGAATGTAACTGGACATTTTGCTTTTTTTGCAGAAGAAATTACTAAACATGACTATGTCGCTGCTATTGGCTTTTTCTTTTTCACTATTTTCTTTTTGATTGGTGCTTTCACTTCTAGCTTTTTGGCAGAAATAGTTTCTAGAAAAAATACGGAATTTTCACATATAATTCCTATTACTTTAGAAATAATAGTTTTGATTAGCATTGGTATTTTTGGAGCTCAATCGGGAATATCATCTTTAGAAGGGAAATTAACTGCATTTTTTATGCTTTTTGCAATGGGAATCCAGAATTCATTGGTGACAAATATTTCTAAAGCAACCGTTCGAACCACCCATTTGACGGGTCTTTTTACCGATTTAGGAATCGAATTATCACAGCTCTTTTTTTATAAAAAACCAGAAGAAGTCAAAAAATTGAAAACCAGCATTTATTTGCGATTATCTATTATCACATTCTTTTTTGTGGGTTGTTTTTCGGGAGGTTTTATGTACCATTTCCTTGAAATAAAGACACTTTTTATCGCTGCTTTTTTTCTTTTTATTGCCCAATGGTATGATTATTTACGACTAAAATTTCACGTAATCAAAAGGAAAACACTTCACCATTGATTATATTTTTTGATTAATTTCAACACATAATAATGGCATCATATTATGTGTTGAAAATCAACCGTTAGCTTATTATTTTCCTAATTTATTTAAAATCAGCTAGTCTATTTAATTTGCCAAGTCAAAAACCCCTTTCACAAGTATTTTTGAAGAAGCGGTAATTTGATCATTAGGAATTATTTCTACATTTTTTTCAGTCTTCTCGCCTATGGTCACTGCTACTTTTTTAAAGGAAAAGCCGTTAGTATTTCCATTTTCTAATACAAGCACGAAATTTTTATTGTTTTCAAGAATTAAGGCTTCTGTAGGAATTGATAAACCCTTTTTTGAACTTACAATTATTTTGGCTTCAACAAACATTCCCGAGAGTAATTTTTGTTTGATGTTATCTTCTAAATGTCCGTGAACATTAATAGTTCTGTCGTCGCTTTCTATTGATTTCCCGACTAAATGTACTTCGGCATTAAAAACTTCTTTTGATGCTTCTGGAACTGTAAAATTTATTTTTTGGCCTATTTTAATTTTCAAAATATCTTTTTCAAAAAGGGCTAATTCCAAGTGGAGATGGCTGGTATCAACAATTTCTAAAATCACGTCAGATGGAGAAACATACATTCCCGCATTGCCACTCATAATGACAATATCACCAGAAATTGGAGCATAAATATTTATGGTCGATGTTAGTTTTCCCTTTTCTACATTACTTGGATTTATGTTTAACAGCAATAATTTAGCCCTTAAACTTTGATACATTCCTCGTGTTCTTTTGTATTCGCTCTCCGCTTTCAGGTAATTTTTTTGTGAGGTAATTTTCTCGTCATAGAGCGTTTTCTGTCTTTCAAATTCTGATTTTAAATAATCGATTTGTTCTGCAAGTTCCAGATAATCTTTCTGAATATCGAGAAACTCGGTGTTTTCCATAGTTAGCAATACTTGCCCTTTTGTTACTTTATCTCCAACTAAAAGCTGGGTCGATTTAATATATCCTCCAACAAACGAAGTCACCTTTACCCTGTTTTGAGGAGGAACATCAATTTTACCGGAAGTATTTACCGTAACATCGAAATCTTGTTCCATTGGACTAGCGATTTCCATTCCTGAGGATTGAAATTGAGCCTTGGTGACTGTAATTAACCCGTTATCTTTTGCCGTTGGCTCTTCCTTTTTAGCTTCTTTACAAGCAAATAAAAGCAACGTTGTAGCGATAGTATATATGATTTTTTTCATTGGTAACATATTAAAAATTAAGAAATTGTAAGTCTAATTGGGTTTTATTGAATTGTAATACATTGTCTAAATAATCTACTTGAATTGCCGTAGCATTTTCTAAACTTTGAATGTATTGAAAGAAATCTATTTCGCCTTGCTTATAGCTTCTATTGCCTACTTTAATGATTTCTTCCGATAATTTTTTTCCGTACTGATTATAGTAATTGATTGCTTCTTGATATTTCGTCAATTCATTAACTTTTTGGTTACTGTATTTATCTATTTTTTCTTCTTCATTTTGTTTTTGTTGTTCCCAAGATTGCAATTCTAATTTTGCCACTTTCGATTTTGCTTTATTGCCAAAGTAGAATAATGGGATTCCCATTCCAACCTGAAAGCCGTATAAAGATTGTGATAAACCATTATTTTTGCCTTGGAAATAATCTATATTAATATCAGGCAACCAATGTTGTTTTTGTAAATTGATTTGATTTATATAATTTTTTGAAACACTTTCTAAATAAGCAGAATAAAGCAACTTACTTGTTTCATTAGTTATATTATGTATAGGTTCTATTTTACTGTTGGCAATTATCACTTTTTCATCCGTTTGTACTAGCGATTGCAAGATTTCATACTGGGCTTTTTTATCATTTTCGATCTGCGAAAGCGTGGTGCTTATTTTTCTAAATTTAGCTTGAGCTGTAATTTTTTCAAGATAATTGGTTTCTCCCAAATCAAATTTTCTGTCGCTGGCTTTAGAAAAATTTTGGTACAAACTATCCAAATAACGATACAATTTTTCTTGATGTTGCAAATACACAATATGATAGTATGTATTAGAAACACTGAAAGTCAGTTTATTTTTCTGAATTTCAAAACTGGCAGTTTCTTTTTCATATTCAGCAGTATATACTTTTTTTTGCGCACCGTAAACTGTGGGAAATGCAAAACGTTGTTGAATACCAAATACTTTTAAGGGTTCATTATTTAAAGCCAAATTATTTTGGTCATAACTATAATAAACATTGGTTTTGTCAAATGAATAGGCATTATTAATATTGGCATTGCTCTTATCCACTTGTAACTTTGCCGCTTTTATACCTTTGTTATTTTCTAATGCTTTAGCAATTAAACCATCCAGTTCAGGGTTTGAATTTTGGGAAAAAGTAAGCGATGTGAACAGTAAAGCAAAAAATAGATATGTTTTATGTTTATGAATTTTGAATTTTGCTTTTCTAAATTCTTTTTTATCAAAAACTTTATATAAAATAGGTAAAACAACCATTGTCAAAATCGTCGCCGTAAACAAACCACCAATAACAACCGTTGCCAGCGGTCGTTGCACCTCTGCTCCAGCCGATGATGAAATTGCCATTGGCAAAAATCCCAACGCCGCTGCTGCTGCTGTCAAGATTACGGGACGCAATCTATCAGT
>Ga0208262_1000215_pt1 | contig 23819 bp, 21 predicted proteins | sample LakWasMet15_LOW5_2_FD_183863 | JGI IMG/M metagenome (GOLD analysis project Ga0208262, IMG submission 183863) | Freshwater sediment methanotrophic microbial communities from Lake Washington under simulated oxygen tension - Sediment Metagenome... | ecosystem: Environmental > Aquatic > Freshwater >... | reverse complement strand
GGAAGCCTCTCAACGAAAAGTAAAAGGAACGATTCATTGGGTTTCTATAACTCATGCCATTCCTGCAGAAGTTCGTATTTATGACCGTTTGTTTTCGCATGAAAGTCCGGATGGCAATAAAGAAATTGACTTTAAAGAATTCATTAATCCAAATTCTTTGGAGGTAATTACCGGTTATGTGGAACCAAGTTTACAATCGGCTAAAAATTTAGAGCAATTCCAATTCCAACGTTTGGGTTATTTTTGTGTGGATAAAGATTCTTCTGCTCAAAAATTGGTTTTCAACAAAACCGTTGGCCTAAGAGATACTTGGGCGAAAGTAGAAGCCAAAGACTAAATTTTAAAAATAGATTTTACAAATAGAAAGCCTGCTCAACAACGGGCTTTTTCTATTATATATTTTTCTTATTGAAATAAAAGAATGTATTTTTTTAAACTATTAAAACCGACTTTCATATTTTGATTTTATTTCATTTTTAAAATATAGACAACTCAAATTATCACTCTTTCATCAAACGCTGATTAAATCGCTTTAAAATAAGTTTTAGTGTTTTTATAGGAATTTAACTTTGGGCTCTTTCATTTTTTTCGTAATTTTATTCAAATTAAATTTTTGAAATTATGTCAACACGAAATAACAGCCTCATTGCCCTTTTGGCAGGAGCAGCAGTCGGGGTAGGATTAGGAATTTTATTTGCTCCTGATAAAGGTTCGAAAACCAGAGAAAAAATAAAAGACGGTTTAGATGATTTGAAAGACAGCACCAAAGAAAAGTTTGCCAATTCAAAAGATGAGCTAAAAGATACGGTGGATGAGTTACTTTCCAAATCAAGTTACAAAGCGGAAGAAGCCATAACTTATTTGGAAGAAAAATTAGCCGAACTCAAAGCTCAAAATGCCAAACTTCAAAAATAATGGCACTGGAGGAAATTAAAGATAATCTTGAAGATATTCAGGAAAATGCACAGGCTTATGTTGAAACCAGTTTAGCTTATTATAAGCTTTGGGGATTTAAGGTAGCTATGAAGTCAACCACTTTGGCAGTTAAGTTTTTCCTGATTTCCCTATGTTTAACTATAGTTTTGTTATTTGTTTCGGTGGCTGGTGCGTTGGCTTTAGGAGATGTTTTAGGTAGTTATCCTCTCGGATTTTTGCTGGTAGCCGGTATTTTTTTGGTCTTGGCTTTGCTCTTGTTTTTAGTGAAAGACAAAATTGTTGAAGGTCCAATCCTGGAAAAATTCTCCGAAATATTTTTTAATGACTAACTATGGAAACTAAAAAATATTCTTCTTACGAACAAATAGAATTAGAACTAAAGATTTTGAAGCTGGAAAAAGAACTAAGTTTTCAGAAAATAGTTTGGAATACCCAAAAAATTAAAGAGGGTTTCACTGCAAAAAAAATTATTAACGAAGGTGTTGCGTATTATAAATCAATATTTTCTAATTCGTATGGCATAATTCTCAGTGCTGTAATTCCAATCATCATAAAATGGTTAAAAAAGAAAAGAGGCGATTAAGCCTCTTTTTTATTGGAAATATTTAAAACTAAATCTCCGTTTCTGGTTGTTCTGGCGCATGCGGCGTTTGATTGTCTGCAGAACGATTTTCTGTTTTTGGTTTTATTCTTTTGGATTTTTTCATCATTTCACCCACTTGGTTAGAAGCAGAAAATGAAGCCACCATATTGTTCAACATATCGCTTCCAGCTTGAGGAGAATTGGGCAATAAAATTAAATTTGAGTTGGCATCTGCGCCAATGGCTTGCAAGGTGTCGTAATGTTGAGTAACCACAATCAATGCCGAAGCTTCTTGCGAATTAATTCCCACTTTGTTCAAAACATCAACACTTTCTACCAATCCACGGGCAATTTCACGTCTTTGGTCTGCTATTCCTTGTCCTTGTAAGCGTTTACTTTCTGCTTCAGCTTTGGCTTTAGCTACAATTCTAATTCTTGATGCTTCTGCTTCAAATTCAGCAACTGTTTTTTCCCTGTCGGCCGCATTAATTCTGTTCATAGCGTTTTTTACTTGAATATCTGGGTCAATATCAGTAACCAATGTGTTGATAATCGTGTAACCATAAGTTGTCATCGCTTCATTTAATTCTCGTTTTACAGCAATTGCAATATCATCTTTTCTTTCAAAAACATCGTCTAGTTTAAGTTTTGGCACTTCTGCACGAACAACGTCAAAAACATAAGAAGTAATTTGGTCGTGTGGATATTCTAGCTTGTAAAAAGCATCATAAACGGTTTCTTTAACAACCATAAACTGAACAGAAACTTTTAGCTTTACAAAAACATTGTCTTTAGTTTTGGTTTCAATAATAACATCTAATTGTTGAATTTTTAGATTTACTCGACCGGCAATATTGTCAATTAATGGAATTTTTAGTTGAAGACCAGATTGTCTAATACTTAAAAATTTTCCAAATCGCTCAACAACCACAGAGGTTTGCTGTTTAACGGTAAAAAAAGAAGAAAGAAAAATAAATAATCCCAACACAAGAAGGATAATCAGTGTAATGTTCATAATAAGTGAAATTTTAGTTAAAAATAATACTGTTAAATTACAAAAAAACTTTAGGTTTGCCCTTGTTTAATTCAATTTTATGAAAAAAATATGTTTTTCAATCCTCTTTATGATGATTTCAATTGCTGTAACTGCGCAATATAATTACAGAGATTCTAATAGAATAGGGATTTCTTTCGGTGTAAATCAATTCACTTTAAACACGAATGATTTCCAAACAAAACCAGGAATAGGGTGGAATGCCGGTCTTTCGATGCGGGGAAATTTCTATGATGACTGGGATATGGTTTATGCTATGCAGTTTAGTGAAAACAATTTTTCAGTTGCTACAACAAGTGGTTTTGTGTCTAATGAAGATGTGAATTACAAATTATCGTCAGCCCAAATAGCTTTGCAAATGAGTTTTAGAATAATAGAAAATCATTTAACAGTTGAATTTGGACCAACGGTTCAGGTTAATGGAAAATTAAAAACCGATTTTTCAAACGAAAACAATGTCGTTTCTGGAACAACATTACTGGCAAAAGATATTGAAGATATCTCTAGATTTAATTTTTATCCAACGGTTGGAATTACAGGTGGAGCCAAACATTTTCGAGTAAATATTTCCTATCAATACGGCATAAATAATATGCTTGGGAACTTAAATAATAAAAACTTAGGAGCTGATTTAAAAGGAAATGCAGGAATATTGAACGGAAATTTGATCTTGTATTTATAAAACGAAAAAGCTCCCAGTCTTCAAAGGTCTGGGAGCTTTAAATTTTAGATTATTCTCTTAAAGAGAATCTATCGCTTTCTCAATTCTTTTTATCGCTTCTTCTTTTCCAATGAGTTCCACGATGTCAAATAAATGTGGACCTTTCAAAGCGCCAACCAAACTCAAACGAAACGGTTGCATTACTTTTCCCATTCCAATTTCGTTTTTTGTCATCCAGTCTTTTACAATGGTTTCAATATTTAAGGAAGTAAAATCGGCAATTTCTCCAAGAACAGAAATTAATTCTTGCATCAAAGTTGGCGTTTCCTCTTTCCAATTTTTCTTTGCTTTCTCATCATAAGAAGTTGGAGCCACAAAAAAGAAATCACTCAAATCCCAAAATTCTGAAACGAAATTTGCGCGTTCTTTTATTAGCGAAACTATTTTTTCCAATTTTGTCATTCCGAAGGAATCTATGCCTTTTTCAGCCACAATAGGAGCGAAACTTTTTGCTAAATCAGCATCATTCTTTTTTACCAAATATTGGTGGTTGAACCATTTGTTTTTTTCTGGGTCGAATTTAGCTCCCGCTTTGTGAACTCTGCTTAAATCGAAAGCATTTTCAAGTTCTTGCAAGGAAAATATTTCTTTTTCAGTTCCGTCATTCCATCCTAACAATGCCAAAAAGTTGATTACTGCTTCTGGGAAAAACCCTTTTTCTCTATAACCTGATGATGTTTCTCCCGAAATTGGATCCGTCCAATTCAATGGAAACACAGGAAATCCCATTTTGTCACCATCACGTTTTGATAATTTTCCGTTTCCAACAGGTTTCATAATCAAAGGTAAATGGGCAAATTCTGGAGCCTCCCAACCAAAAGCGCGGTACAACAAAACGTGTAAAGGCATTGATGGCAACCATTCTTCACCACGAATCACGTGCGAAGTTTTCATTAAATGATCATCAACAATATTCGCTAAATGATAAGTCGGCATTCCGTCACTTTTGAATAACACTTTGTCGTCCAGAAGATTGGTTTCGAATTTTACTTCGCCACGAATGATGTCTTGCAAGTGCAAAGTTTCGTTCACAGGTGTTTTAAAACGAATGACAAAATCTTCACCAGCAGTAATTCTTTTGGCAGTTTCCTCAGCAGAAATAACTAAAGAAGTATCTAATTTTTCTCTGTTATGATGGTTGTAGATAAACGTTTTTCCTTGTTCTTCGTGCTGTTTTCTGTGCGAATCCAATGCTTCGGCAGTATCAAAAGCATAATAAGCATTTCCGGAATTGATTAATTCATCGGCATATTGCTTGTACAAATGTTTTCTTTCGGATTGTTTGTAAGGACCAAATTTTTCATTTTTTCCAATGGTTTCATCGGGTGAAATTCCCAACCACTCCAAAGCTTCCATAATATATTCTTCGGCTCCGGGAACAAAACGATTTTGATCCGTGTCTTCAATTCGAAGAAAGAAAACGCCGTTGTTTTTTTTGGCAAACAAATAATTGAATAACGCAGTACGCACTCCGCCAATATGTAAAGGTCCAGTTGGACTTGGTGCAAAACGCACTCGAACTTGTTTTGACATTTCTGTAATTTTTTTTGCAAAGATAAGAAGTTCTTTTCGCCACGAAGTCACAAAGTCGCAAAGTTCTTTTTTATTTAGTTACCATATAAGACATTTAAGGTCATTTAAGTTGATTTGATACAAACTTTATATGTTCTTAAATTCCTTAAATGGTTTAAATTATTTTTTTAATACTTGGTTAACCAGCAATCTAAATTAGCAACCTTTTTCCTTTAATCAATTTTTAACATTGACAGAATTTAAAAATAGTTACTTTTATCAGTTATAAAAATGCCTTATAGATTTTGGAACAATCGAATTTCATATTTCAAAAGCTGGAACTTTTCATCAAGAAGTTTTACACCAACGAACTGATTCGAGGAATTATTTTCTTCGTCGGTTTAGGATTGCTGTATTTCTTGTTCACGCTTTTTGTGGAATATTTTCTTTGGCTCAAGCCAATGGGACGAACGCTTTTGTTTTGGACTTTCATTGGTGTGGAGATTTTTCTCTTGTTGCGATATATTTTGTTTCCAATATTCAAATTGTTCAAATTCCAAAAAGGAATTGATTACAACGAAGCTTCAAAAATTATTGGAAATCATTTCACGGAAGTGAGCGACAAACTGACAAATTTTCTTCAATTGTCAAATGACGAAAATCAATCCGAATTGTTATTGGCTTCAATTGAACAAAAAGGCAATGCTTTGCAGCCAATCCCTTTTGGCAACGCCATCAATTTCAAAACCAATCGAAAATATTTGCCCTTGGCTATAGTCCCAATTTTGTTTTTTGCTTTCTTTTATGTTTCTGGAAACAGTAAAATACTTTCTCAAAGTTTGAATAGGGTAGTGCATTTTCAAGAACAGTTTTCTCCGCCTGCGCCATTTCGATTTGTGGTTATGAACAGCAATTTGCAAACAGAGCAGAATAAAGATTTCGTCATCCGCATTAAAACCGAGGGCAAAGTAATTCCTGAAAACGCGATGATTTTCATTGGTAACGAAAGCTATTTTATGGAAAGAACCAAAGCCGGAGAATTTCAATATAGAATCGAAAAGCCGTCCTCAAACATTTTGTTCCACGTGGAGGCGAATGCAGTTTCTTCATCCGATTATGAATTGAATGTGGTTACCGTTCCATCGATTGCCAATTTTGAAATGCAATTGAATTTTCCTTCCTATTTGAAAAGAAAACCAGAAATTATTAAAGGAAATGGAAATGCCATTATTCCGGAAGGAACTCGTGTGAATTGGGAAATCAATACTTTGGCAACTCAAAACGTGACTTGGAAGGATTTATCTTCCAACGCGCCTTTTTTCAAATCAGGAAACACCTTTATTTTTTCTAAAAATATTTCTCAAAACACAGAATATCAAATTCTTACTTCAAATTCTAAAGTTAAAAATTATGAGAAATTGAATTATCAAATTTCCATTATCAAAGATCAATATCCAACTATCAATGTAAACAATGCTCCGGATAGTTTAAAAGTTGATAAAAACTATGTTTTAGGGCAAATCTCGGATGATTATGGATTGTCCAAGCTTCACATAGTTTATTATCCTAAAAACAAACCAGAATCTGTTAAACGTGGAACGATTGCTCTCAAGGCAAACCTTTACGACCAGTTTATTTTTGCTTTCCCAAGTTCGCTTCCTGTGGAGCAAGGCGTTTCGTATGAATATTATTTCGAGGTTTTTGATAATGATGCAATTCATAATTTTAAATGCACCAAATCTTCTGTTTTCTCCAATCGTATTGCTACGGATGAAGAGAAAGAAGATCAAGATTTGCAACAGCAAAACGACAATATCAACAGTCTAGAAAAGTCTTTAAAGAATCAAGACAAGCAAATATCGGACTTGGATAAATTACAAAAATCTGGAAAGGAAAAAGAAAGCCTAGAATTTAAAGACCAACAAAAAATTAATGATTTCATCAAGCGTCAAAATCAGCAAGATAAAATGATGAAAGATTTTGCTGAGAAAATGAAAGATAATCTTGACAAATCAAAAACGGATAAAAAAGATGAATTCAAGGAAGAATTGCAAAAAAGATTGGATAATATCGATAAGGATTTGGAGAAAAACAAAAAATTATTGGAGGAACTAAAAGAACTCAATGATAAAATCCAGCAGGAAGATTTGATGGAAAAAATGGACAAGTTCAAACAAAACGCAAAAAATCAATCTAGGAGTTTGGAACAATTGGTTGAATTGACCAAGAAATATTATGTCCAGAAAAAAGCAGAACAACTAAAAGACAAACTCGAAAAACTTTCCGAAAAACAAGAAGATTTGTCAAATAAAGAAAAGGAAAACAACCTTGAAAACCAAGACGAGATCAACAAGGAATTTGACAAGATTCAAGAAGATTTACAAGATTTGGATAAAGAAAACAAAGAACTCAAAAAGCCTTTGGATATTCCGAATGACAAAGAAGTGCAAAAAAGCATTGATGAAGATTTAAAGAAAGCTTCAGACGAATTACAAAAAGATAAGAAAGCAAGTGCTAAACCCAAACAAAAAAGTGCTGCCAAGAAAATGAAACAAATGTCCAAAAAGATGGAGCAAAGTATGGAGCAAGGCGAAATGGAACAATTAGAAGAAGATGTTGCGATGTTGCGTCAAATTCTTGACAATTTGCTTGCCTTTTCTTTTTCACAGGAAGACTTAATGGATAAGTTTAAAAGCGCAAAAATCGGTTCGCCAGCATTTAACAAGAACCTTAAAATCCAACAAGATTTAAAACTACAATTCAAACATATTGACGACAGCCTGTTTGCAATGTCATTAAGAAATCCAAAAATCGGAGAAAACGTAACCAAAGAAATCGGCAATGCACAATATAATTTGGATAAATCTTTAGAGACTTTGGCAGACGCCCAAGTTCCAAAAGGAGTTTCGCATCAACAGTACACGGTTTCATCTGCTAATAAATTAGCTGATTTTTTAAGTGATATCCTAAACAATATGCAAATGTCTATGTCTGGTGAAGGTTCAGGAAAGCCAAAACGGGGTCAAGGTGAGGGTATGCAATTACCGGATATTATCAAAAAGCAAGAAGGCTTGGCTGAGAAGATGATAGAGGGTATGAAAAAAGGAAAAAAGCTAGATGAAGGAATGGAGGGCGACAAAGGAAAAGAAGGCAAGAAAAACGGTTCCGAAGGAGAAAATGGTGAAGATGGAGAAGGAGATGCTCAAGCCATAATGGAGATTTACAAAGAGCAAAAGCAATTGCGCGAAGCATTACAAAATGAATTGAACAAGCAAGGAATTGGCGGAAGCGGTCAAAATGCTTTGGAACAAATGAAGCAAATAGAAAAGCAATTGTTAAATAAAGGTTTTAAGGATGAAACTCTGCAAAAGATTTTAAATGTGAAGCAAGAGTTGTTGAAATTAGACACTGCTTTACAGCAACAAGGACAAGAAAACAAACGTCAATCAGAAACTAATAAAAAGGAGTTTTCCAACCAATCTAAACCCTTACCGCCCGCATTATTGGATTATTTAAACAGTATAGAAATATTAAATAGACAATCCTTACCTTTGCGCTCCAATTTTAATCAAAAGGTTCAAGAATATTTTAATAAAAAATGATCAACTTTAATTACGAAACCGAATTTACCCTAGATAACGAAGAAGCAATTTCTAATTGGATTTCTAATGTTATTATTTCAGAAAACAAAAAAGAAGGAGAGGTAAATTATATCTTTTGCGATGATGATTATCTACATAAAATAAACGTCGAGCATTTAGGTCACGATACTTTAACGGATATTATCAGCTTTGATTATAGTATTGGAAACGAAATACACGGAGACGTTTTTGTTTCTGTGGAAAGGGTTAAAGACAATGCTGTCGATTTCAATGTCACTTTCGATGAAGAATTAAAACGTGTTTTGGTTCACGGTGTTTTGCATTACTGCGGATATAAAGACAAATCCGAAAAAGATGAACTTCTTATGAGAAGTAAAGAAGATGAAAAACTAGCTATGTTTCACGTGGAACAATAAAAGTTTATTAAATAATCTTAAGTCTATTGTTTCACGTGGAACAATATTTAAAATAAAGATTTTGGACAATACGTCTGAAGCCAAAAAATCTAAAATCAAATGTTTCAAGAAGAATATGATGTAATTGTTGTTGGTGCCGGTCACGCTGGTTGTGAGGCTGCTGCTGCTGCTGCCAATTTGGGTTCGAAAACCTTGTTGGTTACAATGAGTTTGCAAAACATCGCCCAAATGTCTTGTAATCCTGCAATGGGAGGAATTGCAAAAGGACAAATTGTTCGCGAGATCGATGCGCTTGGCGGGTATTCTGGAATAGTTTCAGACAATACTGCGATTCAATTCAAGATGTTGAACAAGTCAAAAGGTCCTGCAATGTGGTCGCCAAGGGTTCAAAGTGACAGAATGCGTTTTTCCGAAGAGTGGAGATTGATGCTCGAAGGAACGCCAAATCTTGATTTTTACCAAGAAATGGTCAAAGGGTTGATTATTGAAAACGGAAAAATTAGAGGAATTAGAACCGCTCTTGGAATTGAAATCAAATCAAAATCTGTTGTCTTGACCAATGGAACTTTCCTGAATGGTTTAATTCATATAGGAGAAAAACAATTCGGTGGAGGAAGGGCAGGCGAGAGTGCAGCATACGGAATTACCGAAGATTTGGTGAATGCAGGTTTTCAAGCTGGAAGAATGAAAACAGGAACGCCTCCCAGAGTAGATGGTCGTTCTTTGGATTACTCCAAAATGAATGAAGAAAAAGGTGATGCCAGGCCAGATAAATTTTCATATTCTGATGTAACTTCGCCTTTGATTCATCAAAGATCTTGTCACATGACCTACACTTCTCTGGAAGTTCACAACATTTTAAGGGAAGGTTTTGATCGTTCACCAATGTTTAACGGAAGAATAAAAAGTCTTGGGCCAAGATATTGCCCATCAATTGAAGACAAGATTAACCGTTTTGCTGATAAAGAAAGACATCAATTATTTGTTGAACCAGAAGGTTGGAATACTTGTGAAGTTTATGTAAATGGTTTTTCTACATCACTTCCTGAAGACATTCAATTTAAAGCGTTGCGTTCGGTTGTTGGATTTGAAAACGTGAAGTTTTTCCGTCCAGGATATGCAATTGAATACGATTATTTCCCTCCAACTCAATTAAAACATACGTTGGAAACTAAGTTAATTGAAGGATTATATTTCGCGGGTCAAATAAATGGCACAACAGGATATGAAGAAGCGGCGTCACAAGGATTGATGGCGGGAATTAATGCAGCATTAAAAGTTCAGGAAAAAGCACCATTAATTTTAAAAAGAGACGAAGCTTATATAGGTGTTTTAATTGATGATTTGATTACGAAAGGAACCGAAGAACCATACAGAATGTTTACTTCTCGTGCAGAGTTCAGAACTTTATTGCGCCAAGACAATGCCGATTTTAGATTAACGCCAATGTCTTATGAAATAGGTTTGGCATCTGAAAAGCGTTTGCGCAGAATGGAGCACAAATTGAATGAATCCGAAAAAATGGTAGCTTTTTTCAAAGAAACAAGCGTTACTATGGCGGAAGCAAATCCAATTTTGGAATCAAAAGATACAGCTTTAATATCCCAAGGCGACAAAATGTTTAAGGTTTTTTCTCGTCCTCAAATTGATTTAGAAGATATTATCAAATTCGAAAAAGTTGCGGCTTATGTTGCAGAAAATAATTTAGATCAGGAAATCTTGGAACAAGCCGAAATACAAGTGAAGTATTCAGGTTACATCGAAAAGGAAAGAAACAACGCTAATAAACTATCGCGTTTAGAAGATGTAAAAATCCCAGAAAATTTTGATTACAACAAAATAAAATCAATGTCGATTGAAGCGAAACAGAAATTAAGCAAGATTCGTCCTGTGACTATTTCACAAGCTTCGAGAATTAGCGGAGTATCGCCAAGCGATGTTTCGGTGTTGTTGATTTATATGGGAAGATAATTTGTTCCACGTGAAACTACTTTATTAAGGCTTGGTATTATTGAGAATTTTAAAAAAGAATAAAATAAATTAATGGACATTTCAACTAAAAAACATTTTCTTGCCGTAAAAGATTATTCAGTTTCTAAAGAAACTTTCGATTTGTATTATGACAAAACTTTGGATATGCTAATTACACATCCGCAACCTAGTTTGGAAAATTTAGGTAAATATTACGAAAGTGAAGATTATATTTCCCACACAGACAACAAGCGCTCTTTGTTTGAAAAATTATATCATTTTATAAAAAGCATCGCTTTAAAAAACAAACTCAATTTAATAAATTCGCTCCAACCCAATAAAGGGAAGATTCTAGATATAGGAGCTGGAACAGGTGAATTTTTGTCGGTTGCAAAAAATGATGGATGGCAAACAATAGGAGTGGAGCCAAACGATAAAGCTAAAAAAATTGCCATAAATAAAGGGATTTCCTTTGTAGAAAACACAACAGAATTAGATAACAATTCTTTTGACGTGATTTCGATGTGGCACGTTCTAGAACACGTCCCAGATCTGGACACGCAAATCAAAGAATTGAAACGTTTGTTGAAACCAACGGGAACATTAATTATTGCAGTCCCCAATTTCAAATCATTCGACGCAAAACATTACGGAAAATTTTGGGCGGCTTTTGACGTGCCAATTCATTTTTGGCATTTTTCGAAAACGGCGATAAAATTACTTTTTGAAAAGGAAGAAATGAGATTGGAAAAAATCTTGCCAATGAAGTTTGATTCATTTTACGTGAGTTTACTTTCCGAAAAGTACAAATCTGGAAAAATGAATTTCATCAAAGCTTTTTTCGTCGGATTGCAGTCCAATTTGAAGGCAAAGTCGAATTTTGAGTATTCTTCACATATTTACATACTAAAAAACAAGTAAAAACCATTTAAAGCGCTTTTAAGCGATGTTTTGCGGTTAAAAGTAATCTAGATTGCCTTTTTTGAGAAATTCGATTAATTCAAAGCTAATAAAGTCGGTTTTTATAGTTTCAAATTATCAATTTCATAATCACTATAATAAATTCTTATATGATAAATAATGTAGCATTTTTTCAACTTTGCGATAATGCTACTTATTTTTTTATATTTTTGTGAACAGTACTAAAAAATAGAAAAACTTAAAATGAAAAAAGCATTATTAATTATCGCACTTTCAATTTCAATTGTTTCGTGTAACAAAACGGCGGAAGTTAAAGAAGTAAAAACGGCTTATGTAGACACTTCGGTTTTAATGAAAGAATACACGGAAGCAAAAGATTTTGAAGCAAAATACAAAGCTAAAGCTGAAGAAAAAGGAAGACAATTAGACGCAGAAATCGAAAGATTTAAACAAGAGGCCGGTAATTTCCAAGCACAAGCACAGGCAAACGGACAAGCTTGGGCTCAACAAAAAGGAGCTGAATTGCAAAGAAGAGAGCAACAGTTAGCACAAGCTCAACAAGCACTTTCACAACAATTGCAACAAGAAGGATCAATAGAAAGAGACTCTTTGGTTAGTGGAGTTAAAAAATTTATCAAAACTTACGGTAAGGAAAAAGGATATGCCTATATTTTTGGAACTGGAGACGCAGAAAGTATTTTATATGCCGAAGACAAATATGACATCACAAAAGAACTTATCAAGGCGCTAAACGAGAAATACAAAGCGCCTGCAAAAACAGAGGAAGTAAAAAAATAATTTTCTCAATATTAATACAATCGATGCCTTTCATTTTTGAAGGCATTTTTTGTTTTATTCAGTCAAAAAACTATATTTTTAGCTTTTAATTTACACGCCAAATGCAACCGATTTCCGAAGCCGCCGAATATACCTTGCGATTTATAAATCAAACCCATCGCTCCATTTTTCTTACTGGAAAAGCCGGGACAGGAAAAACGACGCTTTTACGGGAAATTATCCAAACAACGCATAAAAACTGTGTTGTTGTAGCACCCACAGGAATCGCCGCTTTAAACGCTGGCGGAGTTACCATTCACTCAATGTTTCAGTTGCCTTTCGGCGGATTTATTCCTGACAATTCATCACTTCATTTTTCTGAAAATACCAAGTTTGAAACTAAATCTACATTGCGCAGACACTTCAAAATGAGTGGTTTAAAAAAATCGGTTATTCGAAATATGGAATTGCTCATCATTGACGAAGTGAGTATGTTACGTGCCGATTTATTAGACGCAATGGACTTTATGATACAAACTGTTCGAAGAAAAAACACTCCCTTTGGAGGAGTTCAAGTACTTTTTATTGGCGATTTGTTGCAATTACCACCGGTAATTAGGGATGAGGAATGGCGAACTCTAAAAACCTATTATAAAGGAAAATTCTTTTTTCATTCGCACGTTGTACAACAAAATCCGCCTTTGTATATTGAATTAGATAAAATTTTTCGTCAAACTGACGACACTTTTATTTCGATTTTGAACAATCTCCGAAATAACCAAATTTCTAATGTTGATATTCAAAACTTGAATCAATATGTAAATCCGAATTTCGATTTAAAAACCAATAAAGGATACATCACTTTAACAACACACAATGCCAAAGCCGGTGCAATGAATGCTCAATCTTTGGAAGATTTAGAAGGAAAATTAGTGACATACAAGCCAGAAATTGTGGATGATTTTCCAGAGAAAATTTATCCAGTCGAAGAAGATTTAAAGCTAAAAGTGGGCGCACAAATTATGTTTGTGAAAAACGATTTGTCTTTTGATAAAAAATATTTCAACGGCAAAATGGGATTTATAAAATCGCTTTCAAGTCAGGAGATACTTGTTCATTTTCCAGAAGAAAATAAAACCATCGAAGTTGAAAGATACGAATGGCAAAACATCCGTTATAAAGTAGATGAAAACACCAAAGAAATTGAGGAAGAAGTGTTAGGAACTTTTGTTCATTATCCAATAAAACTAGCTTGGGCAATTACAGTTCATAAAAGCCAAGGTTTAACTTTTGATAAGGCAGCGCTTGATGTTTCGCAGGTTTTTCTTCCCGGACAGGCTTATGTAGCTTTGTCGCGTTTGCGCTCATTAAATGGCTTGATTTTGCTTTCTCCGCTTCAAATTAACGGTATTTCGAACGATCAGGACGTGATGGATTATTCGCTTAATAAAGCAACGGAAGAAGTTCTCGAAAATTCGTTGCAACAAGAAACCCAAAACTTCATCCACAATTTCCTGAACAACAGTTTTGATTGGAGTGATTTGGCACAAGAATGGCGCAATCATAAATTTAGTTATGATGAAAAAGGAGAAAGTTCGGACAAATCAAAACACGCCGTTTGGGCACGAAAACAAACCGAAGCAATCGAATCACTTTTAGAACCATCCAGAAAATTTGTCTTGCAATTGAACAAACTTTTTAGTCAAGAAGCAGTTGATTTGAATCACGTTTTGGAGAGAATTCAGGCGGCGGTCAACTATTTTTTGTTGCCAATGGATAATTTGGTTTTTGAAATCCTTTGGAAACTTGAGGAAGTCAAGCGGATTAAAAAAGCAAAAGCTTTTCACGATGAATTAATCGTACTTGAAGAGTTGCAAATCAAAGCCATTTTGCGATTAATGAAAGCTAAATTATTAATAGAAACCGTTGTAAAAGGGGAAACGATTTCGAAAGAAAAATTATCTTCAGACGAAATTAAATACTACAAAATCAATAAGTTAAAAGTTATACAAGAAGAATTTAAGAACGTAAATGTAACTTTAATCGAGGACGAAGCTGATTTAGAAAGATATTCTAAAAAGAAGAAAACGACTAAAGAACCCAAGAAATCTACCGTTCAGGAAACCTACGAATTGTGGCTAGAAAAGAATTCTATAAAAGAGATTGCTGCCATTAGAAAATTCACTCCAGAAACCATTTTAGGGCATTTAACAAAATTAATTATTGCACAAACCATAAGCATAAACGATGTTTTGCCCGAAGATAAAATATTGGAATTAGCCGAAGCCTTTAAAGGCTATAAAGAGGAATCGGTTTCGCCATTAAAAGAAAAATATGGCGATAAATTTACTTGGGAAGAGTTGAGAATGTTTAAGGCGAGTTTGAAATAGTAATCCAAAGTTTTATAAGAAATATCCCCAAGCCCTACCAACACACGTTTGTAGGTTTTTTCAATAATAATTAACTTTTATTTAACACTACTTTTTCGTATAATTTTAATTTCGAACAATTATTAGACCTAAAGTGATTCTAACGATCGGGGAAAGTTTTTATTCTAATGAGAAATTATTTAAACATTGGTATACCGATTTATAGTCAAATATTAAAAAAACAAGGGGCAAATCAGCCTCTTGTTCAATTCAATTTTATGAAAAACATAACAATCCTTTTTCTTTTTTTCTTTACAATTTTTTCTTTTTCACAAGAAAAAAACAAGATTTTTGTTAATGCAGGACCTAGTTACTATCCTTATATGAAAGAAAACAAAAACAATTTTAACATTTCGATTAATTTCATGCATCAAACCAAAAAAGAAAAATGGTCGATGGAGTATTATTATTCATACTCTCAAAATGATAGTTCTTTTCCAAGTTTTTATTATGATGAGAAAGTATTATTTAGATATATTCGTTTTGGCAATCCAGAAACAATTTTCGAAGACACTAAATGGAATAAAATAGAAATTGTTGAAATAGGAAGCAAATTGCATTATTTGATATTAAAAAATCAAAAGATAAATTTATCAATCAATATAGGTTTAGGTTTAAACTACGAAAAAGAAGAATTACACAGATTACTTTTCATTGATGTTGATCAAAATAATAGTATTTATGGCTATGGTAATTTAACAGTATCACAATGGGGTATAAATGGAGCTGTATTTCCGGGTATTCATTTCGATTATGATTTGGGACAAAAAATTCTTTTAGCAATTGATGGAGGTTACCATCTTGATGCAAACACTTATAATACAAATGTAAGTAACACTACTTTTTGGAATTTTTCTTTAGGAATAGGCAAGAAGTTTTAAAAAAAAGGCTGATTAAAAATTTTCGATCAGCCCTTTTTTTGTTTCTATAATCAAATTATAGCGACTCAATCAAAATCCAAGCATCAGGATTTACTGTTTTTTGAATTTCCTGTTTTGCTTCTTCGGCTTCGGGAAAAGTGGCATAACTTCCGTAAAGAACAGGAAATAATCCGTATTTATTTTGTGAAATTCTTCTTGCTTTATAACCTTGATCAGATAGTTTTTCGAATGTTCTCTGAGCATTTTTTTCATCTCTAAAAGCACCTGCCATAATGTGATAAGACATTTTTTCTTCTTTTACAGTGAGTGTTACGGCTGGAATAGGGTTTTTGATAAAGAAAGTCGCTTCTTGAATTTTGTTTTGAACTTGTTTTTGAACAGCGCTTTCTACAAGAATAGTTTCGTTCGCAATTTGTTGTTGGTAAATAGGATAACCAATAGCTCCGGTTAAACCTAATCCTAAAACAAAAACAGCAGCATATTTCAAATAAGCACTTGTTCTTCTTCTTTCTGGAACGAAATCTATAACTTCTTTTTCCTCAAGAGCTTCGATTTTTTGTTCGAATAGCTCTCTTTTTACCATTGGAGAAACAAAAGCACTCAACCCAAAAGAATTAGTCAAATAATTAGTTTGGTCATAAGGAGTGAAAATCAAATTTTTATCGGCGTTAAGCGAAAAATTGCCCACGTTTTTTATAGAGAACAATCCATTTTCCTGAAGTGCTTTTTTCCAATTGAAAACTTCATATTGAATGGCACTGATGGCATATTCATAAGAAGTTTTTTCAGCTTGGGCAATATGACTGGCCAGTAAGCCATCGTTATTTTTCAGATAAGCATTAAAAGAAATCATTTTCTTTGGAGGGAAAAATGAATTGGAACTTTCAATGAGTTGAGCGGATTGAATTTCAGTCAAAAAAGCTCCGAAACCCGGAACGGTTACACATTGGTAACGGTATAAAAGTTGCGCGATGTATGGTTCGATGTTCATACTTACAAAGTTATACAATGAAAATAGTTATCAAAATTTTATCCACAATTTTTATTAACAATCCGCATAAATTTTTATACATTTCAACCTCAAACAATTAGTATGACAGAGCAAGAATTATTTCATTTATTGGCGTTGCAACAAGTAGAGGGAATTGGCGATATAATGGCTAAAAAACTGATAACACATTGCGGAAGCGCAGAAGCTGTTTTCAAAACAAAAACTTCCCAAATCGCTGCTATTGATGGAATTGGTTCTGTTTTATTGCAAAAATTAAAGGACAAAACCGTTTTCGAAAAAGCGGAAAAGGAACTTCAGTTTATAAAATCAAACGAAATTAATGTAGCGTATTTTCTGGACGAAAATTATCCAGACCGATTGAAACATTGCATTGACGGACCAGTTTTGTTGTTTACATCAGGAAAAATCGACTTGAAAAACAAAAAAATAATCAGCATTGTGGGAACACGACAAATCACTTCTTACGGAATGGAGTTTTGTAGAAAATTGATTGAAGATCTAGCACCACTTGATCCCGTAATCATAAGCGGTTTTGCTTATGGTGTCGATATTTTTGCACATCAATTGGCGATGGAACACGATTTGCAAACTATTGGAGTTGTGGCGCACGGTTTAAACCAAATTTACCCTAAAACCCATAAGAAATATGTTGCCAAAGTAGAACAAAACGGTGGTTTTATGACCGAATTTTGGAGTTCTTCCAATCCAGATAAAGAGAATTTTGTTCGAAGAAATCGTATTGTCGCTGGAATTTCCGAGGCTACGATTGTCATAGAATCTGCCGAAAGAGGAGGGTCATTAATTACAGCAAATATTGCCAATGATTACAACCGCGATGTTTTTGCCGTTCCTGGTCGAACCACAGACAAATACAGCCAAGGTTGCAATAATTTGATAAAAACCCAAAAAGCAAACCTACTTACCAGCGCTGCTGATTTAGTTTACATCCTGAATTGGGACATTGAAAGCAAAACAAAGCCCGTGCAAAAACAACTCTTTGTCACACTCGAAAACGACGAACAAAAAGTGTATGATTATCTCCTAAAAAACGGAAAAGAATTGATGGATATTATTGCTTTGCGATGTGATTTTCCCATTTATAAAATCTCAGGTATGCTCCTGAATATGGAATTGAAAGGTGTAATTCGCCCTTTGCCTGGGAAATTGTTTGAGGCGATTTGAGAATATAAAAATAGAAAATGGAGACGCTTCCAGCGTGACAAATAGTAAGAAAAGCAGGCTGGTAATATATTTATGAGCAACAAACACGCTCTACTTAGTTTGTCACGCTGGAAGCGTCTCAAATTACGAGGGCAATAACAATAGACTTTAAGCGCATTATTATGATAGAATACTCAGAAGGTATTTACAATTTTTATGTTTACATCCTGACTAACAAAAGTAAAACAGTCTTATACACAGGCGTCACAAATGACTTAAAACGACGTTTGCAAGAACATAAAGATAAAATAAATCCAAATAGTTTTACGGCACGTTATAATGTTGAGTTTTTGCTTTATTACGAACATTTTACTTGGATTCAGTTAGCTATTGCTCGTGAGAAAGAAATTAAAGATTTGAAACGAGATAAAAAAGAAATATTAATAAATACGATTAATCCAGAGTGGAATTTTTTAAACGATTTGTTTTAATTGTTCTATTTAGGGACGCTTCCAGCGTGACAAATAGAGTTTATATCTCAAACCCCAATTTTTCTCTCACTCTTCCTAAAACGCCATTAGCAACAACTCCTGCTTTTTCGGCACCAGTTTTTAATAAAGCATCTACTTTGGCGAGGTTGTTTATGTAATAATTGTATTTCTCTCTTTCGGTTTTGAATCTTTCCACGATTAATTCAAACAAAGCTTGTTTGGCGTGACCATAACCGTAATTTCCGGCCAAATAATTGGCTCTCATTACTTCTATTTGTTCTTTGGTGGCCAATAAGGAATAAATGGCAAAAGCATTGCAAGTATCTGGATTTTTTGGAGCTTCAAGCGGCGTACTATCGGTTTCGATGCTCATAATTTGCTTGCGCAAGGTTTTGTCATCCAAGAAAATATTGATAATATTATTGGCTGATTTACTCATTTTTCCACCATTAGTACCAGGAATCAACATACTGTCTTTTTGGATTATGGCTTCTGGAATTACAAAAGTTTCTCCCATTTGGTGATTGAAACGGGAAGCCACATCACGAGTGATTTCGAGATGCTGCAACTGGTCTTTTCCCACAGGAACAAATTGGGCGTCATACAACAAAATATCGGCAGCCATCAACATTGGATACGAAAATAATCCGGCATTCACGTCTTCTAATCTATCGGCTTTGTCTTTGAAAGAGTGTGCCAATGTCAATCTTTGGAAAGGAAAAAAACAACTCAAATACCAAGACAATTCCGCTGTTTGCGGCACATCAGACTGACGGTAAAAAACCACTTTGTCCACATTCAAACCACAGGCAAGCCAAGCAGCTGCAGTGCTGTGGGTATTTGCTCTTAACGTTTTTCCGTCTTTTATTTGGGTTATCGAATGCAAATCGGCAATGAAAAGAAACGATTCGTTTTCGGGATTATTCGATAATTCGATTGCGGGAATGATTGCGCCAAGTAAGTTTCCTAAATGTGGTGTTCCTGTACTTTGAACGCCAGTGAGTATTTTTGCCATTATGTTTATTTCTTAACCGCAAAGTTCGCAAAGATTTTCGCAAAGATTGCAAAGTTTCAATTTTTCTACCGCAAAGGTTGCAAAGTTTTTCGCAAAGTTGTCAAAGATTTTAGAGTTTTTTGAAAAAGTTCTCAAATGTTATAAATTATTGACGACTCTTCTAATGCCATTTTTTAGTAGAACTTCGTTAAAGTTTATTAATAGTCCGAGTTTATAGTTTCCAAGTTTTAAATACGTTAGAGTTTGTGCCAAGTGAATTTCGCACAATGACTCTACACTTTTAAGTTCAATTATAAACTTGTTTTTCCACCAATAAATCAACTCGATAACCGCAATCTAATTTTACCTCTTCAAAGATTAATGGCAAAACTTTTTCTTTTTCAACAAAAAGCCCAGATTGATTTATTTTATAAAACAAACATTCTTTATATGCGTTTTCCAATAAACCAGGGCCAAGACCCTTGTGAACTTCGATAGCTAATCCTATAATAATTTTGGAAATTTCATTTTCAGTCATCTTTTCTTTTTTGCTTTGCGAAAAACTTTGTGCACTTTGCGGCTATCTTCACACAAAGTTAATTGTTTTACTAAAAGTTAAACGCTTTCTTTTTTTACTTTGCGAAAAAACTTTGCAAACTTTGCGGTTAAAAAAGTAAATTTGACGCTATGAGAGGATTAAAAATTATTTTTTGGACGGTTTGGCGCGTTTGGTTTTACATTTTAATGGCGATTCCTATTCTTATAATGTTGCCATTTTTAATACTTTCCATTTTGACCGAAAGCGGCTATCCTTACTTTTTTAAAATGGCGAGAATTTGGGCAAAATTCATTCTTTTCGGAATGGGATTTTATTACAAAATTGATAAAGTTCAAGAACTCGAAGCCGACAAAAGCTATATGATTGTTGCTAATCACACTTCGATGGTTGATATTATGCTGATGCTTGTCACAACGCGAAAACCTTTTGTTTTTGTGGGAAAAAAAGAATTGGTAAAAATTCCCTTGTTTGGATTTTTCTATAAACGGACCTGCATTTTGGTCGATAGAGATTGCTCTCGAAGCAGAGGAAAAGTTTTTGAAAGAGCCCAAAAAAGAATCGATCAGGGTTTAAGCATTTGCATTTTCCCCGAAGGAAAAGTTCCGGATGATGAGTCAATAGTTTTGGATGAATTTAAAAACGGAGCTTTCAGGTTGGCAATTGATCACCAATTAACGATTGTTCCAATAGCGTTTTTAGACAATAAAAAACGATATTCCTATACTGTTTTTAGTGGAAAGCCAGGAATTTTACGAGTGAAAATTTTACCTTTTATTGAAACCACGAATAAAACAAAATCAAACATAGATGAAATTCGTGACCGTTCTTGGAATTTAATTCATAAGGAATTATTGGAGTTTCAGCAGTAAAAACAGCTTTTAGTCCAAACCCTTTATAAATAATTCTTGCTATTTGTCACGCTGGAAGCGTCTCAACACACGAGAGCAACATAATTGAGACGCTTCCAGCGTGACAAATGAGGTAGAATATGTTATCGCAAAAAAAGAGCCTCACACTGGAGACTCTTTTCTAATTTTAAGCGTTTTTTTCTTTTATCAAAGCCTTGATTTTGGTTTCTAACTCATATCTGCTAATTCAGGGTTATCTTTTATTAAAGCTTTTACTGCATCACGACCTTGTCCTAATTTGGTGTCACCATAACTGAACCAAGAGCCCACTTTTTTGATGATTTCAAATTCAACGGCTAAATCTAATATTTCAACTAAACCAATTTGGCATTCTTAATATAGGTTTGAACCCATTTGCCATTTTTTTTTAAATATTTTAATATTTGTACCATACTCAATAGGTGGAAATACCATTCCATAAAAAAAAGTAAAATTAGGTATTGTGAAATATTTATCTACATTGAAAGAAAACGTGTCTTTTGATTTTTCTTGTGACTTTAGAATTGCAATAGAAAAAAGATAGCATAAGAAGTGAAATATGTGTTTTCAGGATTAAAATATCGTTTTTATCCAGCAGATTAAAGTCCTTAATCATAAATTACTTCTGTTGGTTCTACACGAATATATTCTGTTACATTGTTCTTTTTTTTAACTAAAAATATGACATAATTATTAAAGTAAATACCAAGTTTATAATTATTTAATTTTTGAACTTTGGTTTTGTCATAAAATCTCGAAGAACGGATGGTTTTTTTAAGACAGAGAATCTCATTTGGTTTCAAATTTTTCACTAATTCAATCCCTTTAAAGTAAAAGATTTCGTTACCCTTACTGTCTTTAAGTAAAAAAGATTTTGGCTCATACTTTGATTGATAAACATAATTGTTATCCAATTTAAAAAACAGCGTATCTTTTACTTTATTAATAATGGCGTTTTCTCCTTTACCAATAGGATAATAAGAATGATACTCTAAATATCTAGGATGGATAAATTCATTCCCATTCACAAAGTATATCGTGTATTTGTCTGTCAAAGAACCTTTTAATTTCCATTGGTCTATTATTTGGTTGTATTTTCCATCAAAATAGAATTTTCTGTTTTCAATGTAGTCTTTTATAGATAGAATTTGTTTAGGCTTCAACCCTTTTGTTAAAAAACCATCTCCAACAAAAAAAATATAACCATTTGTTTTTGTATGTATCATCCGTTGTTTATCAAGCTCTATCTTGTCAGAATAGGTTTGATTCGAGAGATTTGGTGTTATCGTAGGTGATATCGTGTAATATTTATCTACATTGAAAAAAATCGTGTCTTTTGATTTTTCTTGAGCCTTTAGAACTGTAATAGAAAAAAAAGATAGTATAAGAATTGAAATATGTGTTTTCATAATTAAATTATTTAATATTAATAATTAGTTAGGACAAAGAACAGTTTTACTTAAAAGAATTACTCTTTTAGTGAGACTTTCTATTGCTGCTTTTTTTCTGCCGATAAATCGACCCAAGCTTTAACATCATTTTCTCTTAGACCACCCCAAGCCAAAGCTTCGTAAAAAGCGTCAGTTGGAGCTTCTCCGTAATAATTGGTGTATTTATTATAATCATCAGTAAGTACATTTTTATGAAACTCTTTTAAGGCATCTCTCATACTATTGATGTATAATGCTCCCATAGCCCCGTGTTGATTACCATATGCTTCATAGGTTTTTTTAAAATCTAAATCACCAGTAGAAGGATATTGAGTATTTAGTTTTCGTAAAATATCGGCGTGGATGTATTCATGCAATATGGTTCTTGCAGCATCTAATGCTGAAGTGTTATCAATTCTTGATGTATTGATTTCAATTGTAATAGAAGTGCTTCCAGGTACATATGTCGTTTTACCATTAATTTCTTTAACAATACCATTTTCGTCTTTATTAGTCACAATATCCTTAGAAACAATATTTATATTAAATTCAGATTTACCCTCAAAATTAGCTAATAAATTTTGGACAAAAGAATTTCCATTTTTGTCTAATAAAGCATTTAGGCATTTAGCTTTACCAGTAAGTTCATCAATAATTTCAACATCAAAAACGTCTCTATAAACATTAAATCTTTTGGTAATATCATACGAATCTTCCGAAGTTCCACAAGGAACGCTCATAAGCTCGGTTATGGTGACAGTTTTTAAAGTAGTGTAGTAAGTAGTGTAAGAAGATGTACCAACTGTTACAGTATAATGATTAGTATAAATAGAATATACACTATATACATACTCAGATAAAGTACACTCAGGTACCCTGCTGTTTATGTTTGGGCTTGTGTTATATAAATTAATAACTTCATTTAATGTATTTAAAGAACTATTGCCAGAAGGATTTTTACTTTTTCCGTTATTTACGACAAGTTGGTTAATTGAGGATCCATCTAATTTAAATACATTAAGTGTACCCGTAAAGTTTTTAAGTTTTTGTACGGAATTATTAAATAACGCATATTTTAAACTGGAATATGCTTCGATTAAATAGGAATAGCTAACATTTTCTTTTTTGATGATTATCAACTCGTACTTTAATTTGTTTTGAAATAAATTGGATTTGATTATGGTTGGATTTTTTTCTTTGACCTCAATTTCATAAATTTCAATTCCATCCTTCTCCGTTCTCTTTATGCTTTCCCAATTTAAAACCAAATTCTTAGCAAAAGTTTGATTTTTAAATTGATCCAGTTTCAAATCTTTTTTTAGTTGATTTGTAATGGCATCGGTTGGATTTATTCCTGTATTCTCTTCATTACTACAAGAGTAAAGCAATAAAACCAAAGCAACCAAACAAAACTTAAAGTTTAAATTTTGGAATTTGGAATTTGGAATTTGGAATTTGGAATTTGGAATTTTTCACAACTAG
>Ga0208262_1000212_pt1 | contig 24019 bp, 10 predicted proteins | sample LakWasMet15_LOW5_2_FD_183863 | JGI IMG/M metagenome (GOLD analysis project Ga0208262, IMG submission 183863) | Freshwater sediment methanotrophic microbial communities from Lake Washington under simulated oxygen tension - Sediment Metagenome... | ecosystem: Environmental > Aquatic > Freshwater >... | reverse complement strand
TTGATTTCTCGTCGCTGGCTGCGGGGGATGACCAATCCGCCGGGAGCGGATTAGCACGCAAAGCGCCCGAAGGGGCGCGGGCAGGGATAGCCCGCGATGAAAAACTACGCATCATCGGCAATCTTCCGTATAACATTTCAACGCCGTTGATGTTTCATCTGCTGGATAACGCCTATTGTATTGAAGACATGCATTTCATGCTGCAAAAGGAAGTGGTTGACCGGATTTGCGCGGCTCCTGGCAGCAAAAAATACGGCAGGCTTAGCGTCATGATGCAATATTATTGCGCAACCGAGCTGTTATTCGATGTGCCGCCGGAAAGCTTCGACCCGGCTCCGCAGGTGATGTCAGCTATCGTCAGGCTGGTGCCGCACCAGCAGCCGCCTGTTACGGTTAATGATATGAGCAAACTTAATCGGGTTGTCACTCAGGCGTTTTCGCAACGGCGCAAAACCTTGCGTAATTCGCTGAAAAAGCTGATCACCGAGGAAGAAATTGTCGCTTTGGGAATTGATCCAACGCTCAGGGCTGAAAGCATATCGCTGGCTGAGTTCGCCCGCTTAAGCAATGTGTTGCTCCTCTAAAAACAATAGCTTATTTGTTTCCGGCAAGTCCAGAGAATTAAAACTCCCGAATTTGCCGGACGGATTTTTTATGGCCTATTCATAGAGCCCTGTCTTATACGCCATCACCCTGTTACACACCGTTATTCTTTCGTTAGATACTGTATTTTACCACCAACATTAATTCCTCCAGCTTGCTCAAGTCGTTTGGGTCAACGGATAAGGTAAACGGGGTATCCAAACTGATGTCCTGATCCACCACGCCTTTGCAAAGCTTCCACTCATCGTTTATTTTGGCAAGATTTGTAGGATCGCCTTCTATGTTTATCGAAAATGTTGATGGATTATCTTTTACTTGCGCAATAAACATCACCTGCTCTATTTTAGTTTTAGTGATTGCCTGCGCCATATAGGGCAGCCTGGACTTATCAATTTTAAGACTTATAGCCCCGTCCTTCTTTAGAAGATGCCATTCATTAGACAAATCATGTTTCATATTCAAGGCTACATTTAAACCTGTTTCATTCAATTCTTGTTCAATGTTTGCAAGCTGTTTCGATAATGATTTTGTTGCAGCGGATTTAAGTCGCTCACCGCCCTCACTGGCGGTATATCTTAAATGGATAATCGCATCTGAAATGCTGTGGTATTCAAATTGCCTGAATGTAGGCAATTCCAAACGCCACTTGCTGATAACGCCTGCGCCTTCAAAGGGTAAATAGCGTTCGTCCTTGAAGTTAAGCTCAAACATCCCGCTATCGTTTTGGGCCGTGCCGGCTGCTATCGCAGCAATCGGAATAATGTAAGAACTGAATCTATCATCGGTTTCCTCGGTGTTCTCTTCGTATTTTTTACCGCCTATGGCGGTATTGCGAAATTTATTTTCCAAAAGCCTAAGTGTGGCGTTAATGCCTGTGTAAGGGCCTGCAATACAGGGGATTGAAATAGCCACCGATTTGATGCGGCGCTTGTAATGGCCGGGGTAATCCATATCAAAAAACACTTCCGGCACTACAAACTCGCATTTGCCGGTTTCCCTGAGCTGTATTATTGCCAACGGATTGATTTGGCTTAGGGAAATAAGTTTGGTTATCTCGTAATCATGCCCACGCTCGTTTTGATAAGCCGCTTCGAGTTGTTTGAGTCCGACATAGAGCTGCTCTCCCGCCAATAAGCCTTCCCTTCCTGCATCGAAGTAACCCGATTGAATAAAGCCGGCCGTGCTGACGCCCCTTTCAAAGCAATAGGTTTTTTCCGCTTTTTTAGCGAGGTCGTAAGCCAAGTTGTAGACCTGATGGTACAAGGTTTTTAAACTGCCCCGCATCCAGGTATATAGCTCTTCGTTGCTGTATTTGTTCTTTAAAAACTCTTCTACCTCGGTGGCGTTATCGATTGCCTTTTGTTGGTTTGCTATTTCCTGATTGGCAATATTGATGCGTATTTCTTGAGCAGTGATTTGTTTGTCTATCTGCTTTAGCTCATAACCGGCCGCATTGGCTTGGAAGATACGTTCTTGCAGGGCACGGGTAAAGCCGCCTTTTTTGCCTGCGCTGGAACTTGCAAAAGAAAGGTCACTTGCATGCACTTGAAGTCCTCTAGCAGTGGCTTGTGCAGCATTGCCAAACATCTGTCCATGAATTGCAACGCCCGCGCCAATACCAAAAGGTTTTGCATCTACACTACCAACTGGAATTACATGGAGAATACTTGCTAATGTTTCCACCACGCCAATACCTCTTTGCCAATCCTGAGCTTCGCTTGCTTTATCCATATCTTCCTTTTCAAAAGAAATCAATTTCAAGCCGCTATCACCGTCCACAGTCGCAATGTCGTTGGGTAGCCCAGTGAATCCTGTTGTTTCATCGGGCACCAGACTTTCGTCCAATCCACTTAACTTTAGGTAGTACTTCATTCGTTGTTCCGGAGCCTTGCGATTTTGCACCAGGCTTTCAAGGTTCTTTTGCGCTTCTTCCAATTGCTTTTTCTTGATTTCCATTACCAAGTTCTGCATGACACCTTCGTGTTTTGCGCGAATAAGGGCAATGGTTTCGTTGTCCTTTTTCTCAATCGCAGAAAGCATGGCTCCGCCCAATGACTTTAATTCATTACACAACTCCAGCGCTTTTTGTAATAAATAGTAAAAGCGGTAATTGGGCAAAGGCGTGTTGAGATCATTCAATACAGACGCGATACTTAACCCTTGCGCTGCCGCTTTAACCAGTAAAGCAGGGTCTATGGGCGGCTCGAACAAGGGAAGTTTTCGAAAGATACCTTCGATGTTTTCGCAGTGCCGTATCTTATATAACCTATCGGCCAGGGTATCCCAGTAGCCCATAAGCTTAGGATTGTTTGGGATGCAGAAATATAAAGAAGAGGCCATGCCAAAGATGTTGGCAAAAGCAATCTCATTATTCACCACGCCTAAAGGGAAAACGGTCTGGTTGCTGAAAGGAGCGGCCAATTCCAACTCAACCATCGCATTGCCGAAGGCATCCCATTTGTCCAATAAACTCAGGTAGGTTTGCGGCCTGATTTTACCTCGTTTCGGTATCATCATTGGTTTTGGCCCCAGTATATGTCCTGCCAAAACATAGAGCTGGGTGGCTTGATTGATGCTTTCAATGGAGTCCTGGCGGAACAAATAATCTCCCCAAGCGATGATATTTTCGATGTATTTCATCACTACCCATTTCATGTACGCAACCGGACGGCTTCGTGCGACCACATGGGGCATAAAAGGCTTATTACGCCATTCGTTAATACTTTGATCCGCCGCATTGGGCTGGAGGTTGTTGAAGATGCTGTCTAAAACCCGCTGACTATTGATTTCCTTGAAAGGCTGAAATTGCCAAAACCGATTATCTTCATTGCCATGGGCAATGGGATTGAATACAAAGTGAAACCATTTCATAGCTTCTTCAAATTGCTGGGCTTTGCTGAGCGCATCCGCCAGCAGTATCGGGGTATGAAAAAATAACTCCCAGTTGTAGAGAGAATAGGGGCGTTTGAGCTCGTGGTAAACATTATTTCCGCTTAACCCAAAAGCGTCGGTTGTGGCGGAAATATTTTCAGTATTGTATTTGAAAAAGGTTTCTAAATTCCCGAAATTGATTTTACCCAGTAGGTCATGGGTGTAAGGATGGTAGAAGTCGTTTGCGTTATACGTTGTATTATTTATGTCATTAAATGAATGGTTGTCGACTTGATTACTGATTTGTAAGGACTTAATAGTCGATACATTGTGATGAAAATTGTCTACTTCAATTGTATTATTGCTTGAGTAAACTCTACTTTTATTTTTAATGCCGCTTCCGGTAAATTCAAAAACGCCAATTTCCCGGACATCGTAAAAAATCCTTATTCCCAACAATTTATCGTTCGAATCATCGGACAATAGCGGGATAAATTCATAATTTGAAATTGCTGAAATGGGCAAAATGGGAATTGAATCCGTAGCAGAAAATGAGGTAACCGCCTCTTTATCAGCCTGTATTTTAAGATTGTTTTTATTCTCTGCATTAACGGCCTTATTCATATAGGATGTCAATGCGGCATTTAAAGCCGTTAAAGTCGCTGCATCTTTTGGATGCTGTCTGACCTTCTCAGCAGCCGATTCCAAGTCGGCTTTGGCCTTCTTTAACTCATTCTCAGCAGTTTCAGCCGCTGCCGCAGCATCTGCTGCTGCCTTGACTTTATTTTTAACTACCACCGCCGCATTTTCGATAGCAGTGGTAGATTGGATGTCGTTAATTGCATATTTACTCAATTGCTTTTGAGTCCATTTGCTGTTTCGATATTCGCACCAAGCCATCTTGATTTCCCAATAATCAATAGGCTTATTGGCTTTGGTTGACATATTGGCAACGTACTTCAAAGGAATATCTGCCAAGGGCGAAGCCTTTGTTTTCTTCATAAATTGTGGAAAGAAAATTAACAACCGCCCATTCCAAACTATCGGCGTCAAATAACAACCGTTGCCCGTAATCTGTCCATTCGCATCTTCCACATCATAACTTGGAATATCTACCTGCATTTTTTCCCACGGATACCAGTTTTGTTCCGTCAAGTCGAAATACCGATAAAAAAAGAAGTATGGCGCATTCCGAGTGCGGGAAAAAACGTGCAGTTTGTTTACGTGCTTTTCATCATAAGTTTCATTTTCGATGTGCAGGCCCACTACCTCCATATTGGCGACCTCGTCCACTTTATAAAGGTAAGACTTAAGCGCATCGGCGACATTTTGTTTGCTGATGTCTTTTTGCAATAGCTCGCTCTCAAGTTCCTTAAAGAAAGGGCTTTTATCGTCGCGAAGATTGCTCTCGATCCAGTTTTCAGGATAAAGGAATACCTTGCGGTTAGCCTCCCAAACCCGGTAACGTTGCATCCAATCCCAGCGCCCCCTGTCTAAAATATTGGCCGCTATCCCGTTATGATCTTGTTCCAGTCCCAAGAAACAACGCTGTACAAATAACTGCACCGATGAAATCGCCTGTTTGATGCGCGATGTTTCCATACAGGCATCCATCTGTACGTCGATCAGGAAAAACTCGAATAATCCGTCAGCATCGGTAACGTTCCACGCTATCAATTCTTTTTGCTGCAATAGGTAAGCAATCAACGCTTGTGTCTGGTTGTTACGAAGCTGGTCGTGCAGCGGTTTAACCGCTTGTTCCCAATCGCTTTGGTTGTATTTGGCGCGGATAGCATGTTTGATGCTGTCGGCTATAGTGCGACAAATATTAAATTTGGAAACGGGGACTGCCCAGTCGAAAAGCAAATCGATGTCCACACCGATTTTGTCAGCGACTGTTAAGGCTTCTTGTAGTTTTAGCAGGTTTTGTTCATTGCGATAATCGGCTAACTTGACGATATTGAAATGATTCAGGGCAATCAGTTTATCGATGCGTTGCGTTTTCCATGTGGTGAGATCGGCTATTTTGTCACTGAGTGATGACTCAACCGATGCGGCATCATACGTCCAGCTCCAAAAATCCAGCAGGTTCAGTTTGGCCGGGGGCAAAGAATTACGCAGTCGTATGTAGGCTTCTAAACGTAGCCAATGTTCAAGGCTTAGCGCATTAAAATCCAGGTTATCGAAGTTACTTTTGTTAAGGTCTAAAAAGCTGATCTCATCGGCACTTAAAGCAAAGGTAGATGCCAGCATGGCTGCTTTTTTCAAGGCGATTAAGGTGGGTTTGCATTGCTCGGAAGCAAAATCAGGTATCAATGCCGACGATGGGATTGCGGTAATGGCTGAAGCCGGTGTTTTCCAGAAAATATTTTTAAGTTCAACGCCTGTTGTCGCCAGTTTATATAGTTTTCCGGCCTGCAACGCTAAGGCCGCGCTCCACCATTCATTAGTGGGGTCTTCCTGTTGAAGGAAATCCAGGATGACGTCATCCAGACTGAGCACGGGCTTGGGGTCGCTGTTTTTAACAATAAACGTATAGCCGGCGTCAGCAGCCGGAATTAAATAGCCGCTCCAGTTATTTTGATCCGGTTTGCTGCTGTCCTTGATGTTCTCAAAAACGCTGTAAATCGGCGTAACAGGCATGCCGAGCTTGAGTACTTTAGAAACCAAAACATCGGTAATTTTTGCATCGAGCTCTGCAAAATTGGCCAGTGTATCGATGACCAAACGATGGGTTAGCTGCTGGCGTAAGTAGGGTAAAAAGATTTCCAAAAAGGCAACGCGTTTTTGCGGCGCGGTGTTGGCGTCTGCTTCGCCTTCGGGGATGTTATCCAGCGGAATGCTTACGTCGCCCGCTTTAATAATGGCTTCTAATTGCGCTTTTTCGGGCGCTGCTTTAGTTTTTTCGTGTTCGAAAACGCCCGATAAAAGTTCTTTGAATAATTTGTTTTGTTGCTTTTGAATACGTGTCAGTGCCTCGATCCACTTGGGATCATTGCTGATGGCTTTAAAATCATTAACTTCAGCCTCGGTTAAAAGGCCGGTAATTTGAATCGAGCCCAAGGTTTTGTCGTATTTGAGTTTCTTTTTAAGCGCCTGGGTATCGAGCAATGTAATGTCCAGGTTTTTAGGCGCGTTGGTAGTCAATACGTTTGTGCCTTCCAATAAGCCGATTATTTTTTCGACAATGCCCGTTTCAAAAACCAAGCCGGTTTTTGTCCGTACCAAAACGCTGGTTGCTTGTTCCTGAATGTTTATTTTTTGTAACGTGCTATCAGCAATAAGCGTATCGGCTTGTAAGTCTTTATGCGCTTCGTCAATGGCATTCAATCCGTCATATAAAGCCTTGCTTAACTGCAAAACCTGCTTTTGCGTGGGGGCGAAGGGCCTCTTTTCGTCATCTTTATCGTTGATAATGTAATTCAGTTGCTGATGGCTAAAACCGGCGTCCTCCATTTTTGCCCATCGTTCTAGGAACTGAAGTGATGCATCGGCATTCTTAAACACATCGCCATACAAGGGCAAGATACCGACAAAAGCAGGGATTCTTAAGCCTAACAGTTTGGCTAGTAAACGATAACGATAGAGCAGGGATAGGTTGCCCAAGGTTAGTTTGTCTTCCATCGAAGTCGCCAGCATGATGGCTTGAATATCATCGGCAGAAACATTGAAAGCCGCCATTACGACGGGGATATGCTCAAGGAGTTTGGCATTGCCGGTCAGATAATTGCCCTTATTATCCGCCTTGAAAATCGTGTCAATCCCTAAAACATTATGAGTGAGGAATAGTTGTTGATAGAGTGGCTTTTCGCCTCTGATATTAATAGCGGCCCAAAAAGAAAGCAGTTTGATCAGCTCGAGACCGGTTTTATCCAGCAGCTTTTTTACCGCTGCAAGCTGGTGGATAAGGTTCGGGTTGATGTCGTAATGTTGCAGGGCGATAGTATCTTCTTCGCAGTCATCGCAGCCGCACCCTCCATTCGCGCAATCATCGCAAATGGCTTCATCGGCATGACCGGCTTCCTGCGCTGGACTCAGGCCGACAATGGCTTTGTCGGTTTCGTCAATCGTCCAGTCTAACTTACGCCATAAACGGATAAAGCGATGAATCCGGTCATATTCCTCAACTGTCAGGGACGTGCCGTCTAAATGTTGCAGGAGGGCGCTATCAAGATCGCAGCTGTCTTTTTGCTCTAAAAAGATCAGATAAACTTCGTTGCCAATGACCAGGAAAATAGCTTTCTCGCCCTTATCGCCAATGAACTCGGCATTCTTCAAGGCATTTGCAGATGATGAGTCTTGCTCATCTGTGAAAGTGATTTTCCCGGTTTTTTTATCAACACTTCCTATTTCCGTACGAAAGCCATTTGCGTTCTCGGAGAAGATTTTACAATTTTCGACGGTTATTTTATTTCGGCCTGCTGTCGACCCATATCCTTTGAGTTTAATTTCTCCATTTACACAGCCGCTTCCGCTTTCAATCACAATCATCTTGCCGACTTTTTCAAAGTGGCATTTAACCCAGTGAATGATGTCTTTATCGGTTATCTCGGCTTGATCCCGGCCTGTTTTAGGGCAACTTAGCGCTTTTTTGTCGGTAAGTAATTCAATTTGCTCTTTGATTAAGGGTACCAGATCGGCAAACTTTTCCATGTTGACCAAGTCTTCCGCCATCTTATTTATACCAAAGGCTTTGGCGTAGTTCTGCAAAAACCGATAGCTAAAGCGCAAACTTTCCATGATCGCTTTCGATTTGCCTTTGGGCATATAGGGATTGAGAGTCTCGGTGGTTAGCAGGTCGACTAAATCGAAGTAATCAATCCCGGTACGCCGCAAAAATTCCGGCTTAATCAGGGTAAGCCCGTTATCTTCTAACCAGATTGTGTCATCATCAAAACCGTAGTATTGCCAGACCGGCTTTACGCCAATCAAATCTTGATATTCGGCATCGGTGAAGGTTTTATTCTTCAGCTTGTCCATCAAGGCTTTGCTTTCAAAACACGCTTTGGTCAAGATCACATATTCTTCTTTGCTTAATTCTAAAAACTCGGCATCGGCGGCTCTGTCTAAAGCTTCATCTTTTAGCGCGGTCAGTGCGGCATCGTCTCCTGAATTATTTTTCCTGAAGGTGTCGATCAGTTCGTAGCGGCTGGTGTCCAGGTGTTTCAAGTAGATTCTTGCCGCATCAATGGGTTGATGGTAAGGCAAAGTGAAGGGGTAAACAGCGCTTTTCAGAATGCAATAGGCTTGGTATTCGGTATGCTGCGGTTCGGATAGCAACTCGCTGCTGGTTTCATCTTCGACATTGAAAGGCTTGAGGTGCTTGAAAGCCACGTGGTTTTCCATGACTTCATTAACCAAATCGATATAAGGCAAAATCGTATTGGTGTTTTTGCAGGTCAGTTCCAGGCAACCCAAATCAGGCCTGCGGTCGAAGAGTTTTTCCAGTGGCGTGTTAGTAATATCTTTGGGGTTGGGTTTTACAGGGATCGGATTGGCGGGATCGGGATCAAGATTGTTATTGCGTAAATATTGCAACAACTCCACATAATAGGATGCCGCGCTATATACAGAATTACACTCGCCGCATTCGCAAAAATCGGCATCGGCAAAAAGCAAATCCCAGGAAAGGTTGTGTTTTGTAATGGCCTCTTGCGCTTTATTTGCAGTTGTAGTTTTAGTCGAGTACATCATGGTACGCGACTCAGTAAAATCCATTTCCGGTTGCGCACTACCATTCAAGTTCAGGCTCTTATCAATCATGACAATGCCGGTATTTTGGCTCGCTTCCCTTAAAGCCATTATTGCCTGTTCGTTACGTACGCGCGCCTGTTGGGCATTGCTATGAATCTGCATCAGGGTGTTATCGTCCAACTCTTTACCGCTCATTAGGGTCATGAATTGAGTTGAGGGTATCTCGGAAATTTGCAAAGCCGTGTGCAGCTCGGCATTGTAAAGCACTGGCACCGCATCAGATATTGGACTGACTGCGACGATGCGTTGCAAGGTTTTAAGTTGGATTTTAACCGCGTCCTGAGCTTCGGCTGGAATGTCTTTCAAGGCCTCGGCATTGTTGAGAACCTCATACACAGAAGTGGTTTTAATATTGAAATCGGGCTGGTTTTCTAATACCGTCGCTACATTGCCCCCGATGGCATCATTCAACATAGGCACCTGAGGGTCTTTGACCATATTGATTAACATAGCGGTTGGTTCTATGCGGAAAAGTTCGCGATGCAGGTCGAGGGCAAAAGCCTGTTTGTCTTCCCCTGCTTCCGTCGAAGCTACGCCCTTTACTTTTTCTATGAAGGCGGCTTTATTGAATTTTGTCGCAATATTCCTCATCGAATAGATCTGGCTGTCCTTTTGAAAAATAGAAACCAGGTCGGCGTTGTTATTGCTCCACTCGGCCAGGTTATGGGTGAATTCCAGATTTTTGATAACCTCGTCCGTAAATCCTTTTTCCTCGGCGAGTTCGGATTTGACAGCAGACCAATTGCCGTTATTTTTTTTGTAGATGTCTTCAAAAGCCTTTTGTTGTTTATCGGCTTTTAAATCGAATTTGAACAATTCAATTTTCGACTCAACTAAATTCGGGGTTTCAATTTGATTTGCCATGTTGTCTTCTCACTTTTATTAGAGGTGGTTTAATTTAATACACGGTTTTATTTTTGAAACTGCTGGTTGGTTTTCAAGGCCTGAGTTGGACGGGATATTCATCCCGTCCATAACGTTTCAAAGTACCTGCCCATTGAGGCGCTGTTGCCTACCGCCAAACGCGGGGACGGGGTGCATACCCCTTCCCGCTTAGGCTGGGGTTTATGTTCCAAATAATCTGCTGGTCAATGGCGAAGCAGGATTTGCCGATGATCAAATCCAGTGTTCTGCACACGCTACATAGCCTTTTCTTGCCGGGTTTTGGTGGATGTAATTGAGTTTCTGTCGGTAAAAATCCGGATTTTCTATCTTCTTGGGTGCATTGGTATCCTGCCAGAAGCGATACTTTCCTGCCTCATCTATAAATAATCGCAACACATCCGGTTCAGTGGCTTCGAGATTGCCCTTGAGTTTCACGGAGGTAAACCGTTTAAAATCGCGCAGAAATCCCGCCATGTCTGGGGACGTTACGATAAGATGGATATGGTTTAGCATAAAAACATACCCATTTAATTCAAGCCCCTTGTTTTCTTGGCAATAACGAAGCGAATCAGCCAGAATCTGCCAACGGTTGTGGCGGTCAAATAAGTAGTACCAACGTTGGACTGTCAGGGTCAGGAAATACGTTCCGGCATTTAAGTCAACGGCGACACGGTGTGATGGCATAGCATTGGTTTCCTTTATGTGATTTATCGGACTGCAACTGCTGGACGGGATTTTTATCCCGTTCATAACGTTTCAAATTACCTGCCCATTGGGAGCACTGTCGCCTACCGCCAAACGTGTGGACGGGGTACATACCCCGTCCTGCTCAAAGACTTCACAATGCACCAACGGCTGCCGATGACTGGGATTCCACATCAGTCGTACTCTTTCCATTGATGCTCGCCGGCTTCGTAACCCGCCTGTTCAAAGAAATACATGTCCGGCGTAGTCTTATTGATATTTATAAGATGTTCGAGGATATGCGTGCGTAGCCAATTATAGAGAGGATCGTGAATGCCGCCCATGACCCCTGCATTCATCATCAGCGTTGGATTCCATTTCCCTGGATCCATGAACGGAAGTCCATCAGGAATCTTGACAAAAGCGTTGTCTTTTTCTGACGCAGTCCATTTTCGAAACAGGTAATGCTCCGCATTGCGAAGGATCGGATCGCCCCCTTTTAAATTTACTTTTCGATAGTCTTCACGCGCAAAGTTCCACGACAGATATCGTTCGTTTACATCGTTCCCAACTTGCCCTGATTCTTGCCCACGCGACGCAGCTTCGCTGCCTTTTTGCTCATAGTCTGAGATCAGAAACCACGTGGCTTTATAGGGATCCGTGGGGGCGGGAGGCATAGCGCACTTAGTCGTCGACGGTTCCAATTGCATTGTTTCAAAAGATAGCGGCTTCTTGATAGTGAGCTGGGTATCGAGTAAGTTGATTGGAGCTCGTTTCCAGCCAAGGCTGGACGACTCCAAATCCAGAGTTGCTGAATCTAACTTGAATCGAGGTAATGTCTGCGGTGGCGCAAGAATCTCACGACCTTCTGTGCGTACATACCAGCCTGCATTATGTGACCCGCTCTCGGACCAGTACTGATTTCCACTCCACGTCTTCTCCAACCGGCCAACGTACTTCTCGTCCCTGCTTGATCCCAAGTACGTCGTTTTTGCCTCTCGCCCCTCCTGGTCAGACAGCCGAAGTGGGTTCTGCCTTACGTACGCGTATAAATTTGTTCCATCCACCAACCCTTTGGGATCAGTACTTATCCACCTTCCCAACCAAGGCAAATAATACCTAGCCGAATGATACTCTAACCCGCTTTCCTCATCCCGCTCCATGCCCGTATAGCGATAGCGTTTGGCGGCGGCTTTAATATTCAGGTTTTTAGCCTGATAAGCCGTCGTACCAAACGGGTGGTACTCCTCATAAGAAATAACTTGAGCTGCACCATCTAACTCCAACGCCGCCGAGCCAAGATGGTTATGGAGTTGGTAGCGTTGCATCTGTTTAGGCGCAGTCCGTCCTACCGGTATGCCGAAGATCAGCTTGGGTTTGGTTTCGGTGTCTATCATCACAAAGCGGTGTTGCTTGTCCATCAGGCTCAGGCTGGTGCGCTCCAGTCCGGCATCGGTGCCGCTGTGCTTTTTATAAAGCTCGTAGCCTGCGATATAAATGCGCTCGTCTTTTTTGCCGGGTGTCGCACCTGCATTGGCCGGGTCCTCGGTTATTTTCCTGATGCGTTGTCCTTGCCCGTCGTATTGGTAATAGGTGGTTTCTGGGGTGCCTCCATCGCTACGTTTTTGGCGGGTAGTTCTGACCAGCTCTTCTTTGAAGTTCCAGCCCATCTCGTCCAAATGCGGCATGGCGGTCATATAGCCATGTTTGGCGTGGTGCGGGTAGCTGTAGGTGATCGGGCCTATTTGGGTACTGATGAGACGGTTGTTGGCGGCCTGATAGGTGTAATCCCGCGTCCAATTGTTGCTGTCCGCCTTATGCTGCATCTGCTGGATGTTGCCCACTTCGTCGTATCGGTAGCTTTGCGTGTACTCGCGCATCGCCAACGGGTCGCCGGGGCTCAACTGCTTCATGAAAGCGGCGTCACTCCAGTTGTCTTTGCCGTCAAATAGCAGTGGTGAGGCATTTTCTCTGCCCTTGGCCTCGATCAAACGATAAAGGGCATCATAACTGTAAGTAGAAACACCGACTATTTTTTGGTTGTTGAAAAATACTGTCGGGATGTTTTTATCTTCGATGTGGGTGATATTGCCCACCGGGTCGAAGGTGTAATGCCAATCTTGTAACGGGTCGCTGTTTTGCCGTTTGGTTTCTAAGCGCGTGAGCCGGGAGGTCTCTTTGTCGTAATAAAACCGGCTGACGACATCGTTGCCGTAAATGATTTTATCGCGCTGGCCTTTTTCGTTGTAGTCGATGTCTTTGATGTAAGGGGTGGGTGAGGCTAGATGCGGATGTTTTACGATTTCGGCATTGAGTAATCCGGCTTCATTGTAGGACGGGGTAATGATGCTGCCATCGGGGGCGGTTTGGCGGGTGATTCTGCCCAAGGCATCGGTTTTTGTACTAAAGGTAAAACTGTCCGGTTCCAGGTCGTTTATCAGGTTACCGTCTGTCCAGTCGGCTACGCCTTTGTAATTTTTAAATAGCTTGCGCGTGGTGGCTACGGGCTGGCCTTTGAAGTCATATTCCGGGGTTTCCGTGAGTCCGCCGGTATCGTAATGCTTGACTGCTTGCCCCCTGAGATTTTTGAGTTCGGGATTGGCTTCGGCTTCGCCGTAAAAAATTCGCTCAACGATATTATTAAGCGGTGTGTTAGCATCGCCGCCTATGACTTGGCTTTGGGTCGGCCGGTGCAAACTATCGTAAAAATAGCGGAACTCATGATCGCGTTCATCCCAGGTCCGTAGCGGATTGCCTAGGATATTGGTCAGCAACCAGCGCTGTCCTGCATCCATGCTTTGTTGATAAACCTTGTTGCCCAGCATGTCGTATTGGTATTGCATCACTACATTGCCTCTGGCATCGGTAACGCTACGCAGATTTCCTTCACTGTCGAGGTGTACTTTGGCCAGGTAAAATTCATCCTCACCGGCTTTCAAATGCTTGTTATGGTCTATCGACAGTACCGGCCTTCCCAAGGTATCGAAATGCTGTATGGCTGGGGTGTTGGCGTGTTTGGCGGCTTGATCGGCTGCCGATTTTTCCCGTTCGGGGTCTTTGCCTGCGGCAATCAGCTCCGCATCTATCAGGCGATTGGTGCGCTTGTGATACCAAGGGGATTCCAAGGCGGTATCGTTGGAGTCATAGGCGGCTTGCTGCCATGAGTCGAATTCTGTGCGGGATAAGGTGCCATCGGGTAATTCGGTTTTGATGAGCCGTCCCATCGCATCGTAATAGAGTAGGGGCGTAACGCCGGATTCAACCAATTCTTTTTGGTCTTCGTAGCGATGGTTTATCGAGAAATACGGTTCATATTGTTTGACGGCATTGCCTTTGTTGTTGAATGCGGTTCGACCGTTGCCGATCCAGCGCAGTTGCTTGGGGCTAAGCGTGGCGGTATTGATGTCGGTGACGGTGTATGTGCCGTCTGCTTCGACCTGAACTTGTTTTGCCGAACCTGGTTCGGCTTGAGCCTTTTTCATCACCGCTTGTCCAAGGCCGTTGGAATATTCAAAACTGATTTGTACGGGCGAATTGTTATTGTCCTGAAAATGCGCTTCCCGGACAATGGAGGCGACTACAACCGGCTTGCCGGATTTTTTATAGACATCGAAGTCATAAACAAACCGGGCGGTGGCGTGTTGGAGCAGACTTTTCCCTTGCGTAACCAATACATCGGAAGCCGGCGCATTAAAGAACTCATCGACCAAGGTAGTTTCCTGTGCAGAAGAAAACTCATTCAAGCCGATCAAGTCATCAGCTTCATTCTCTTTGCCGAATATCGCCATGGCTTTGACCAAACCCAGCTCATCGACCATCACTTCGGAAAAATTGCCGTTGGCGTCTTGCACTCTTTTCGGCGCAAGGGTGCGGAAATTAAAAAGCTCAACCTTGTGTTTATTGCCTAGCGCATTTTCTGTTTCTTCAATAAACAGGAAATAGTCGCCGTAATAGGTTACCTTGGTTTTTGCGCCGTAAGGATCGGTATAGGAAATGGGCGCATAAAAACGGTTTTGGGCATCGGCTAGGGCTTCCGCCGCGTCAATAAACTGTGTCGTCCCCGAGCGTATCCACCAGTTACTGTCACCTGCGCCATGGGTGAACTTGCCTTCCAGCATCAGGTCCTCACTAACCTTGTTGCCGAAAATATGGGCGACAAGGCTTGGCGTATAAGCTAATTGATAGCTTTCGAAAGGCAATGCCAATGATTCCAAGCGATGCAATGGCAAAGGCGTTTTTAGAGTGTTGCTGCGATAGAGGGTGCGGATGTGCTCGATTAATCTTTTCTGCGAAGTTCCGAGGGCGAGATTGGTATCAATTTGATGGTAATCCACTTCAACGGCGGCTGTAAGGATGTTGTCGAAATCCTCCGCCGAGTATAAAGAACCGGCTTTGGCGACACTTTTTAACTCGTAAGTTAAGGCTTCTGAAGGGAGTCTTAGTCGGTAGGTGGCGGCGCTATCAATATCATTGGTAAAACGGTTTTGCGTATAGGTGAGCAGCGTTTTATTCTGGGCTTCTTGGGTTTCATCAGGCAAGGATGCATCTGCTTTCAGTCTTGGATAAACGATTGAAGCCGATTCCAAAGCATTGCCGTATTCGTCCAGTTTGATGTTCAGGGTATGGGCGATGCGTGGGTCTTCGGTGTTACGTTCGTAGCTGTAGGTGATGGCTTCGCTTTCCTTGGCTATGAATATGGCGTGTTGGTTTTGTCCTTTCGGCTGCAAGAGTTCAATCATGCAGTTGTGCGTGGCAACGGAATAGGGCGTTAATTCTTTCCTGCGTTGCTCCGGCGTAGCGTCGGCTAGCGGCCCATCCTTGGCAAACACCTCAGAACGCAGCCCCATGCCTTTGCAGGCACGCAAGGCTTCCCGCCATTCCTCGAAGCCGAGATTGCTTATGATGGATTCATCTAATCCTGGGGCTGCAATAAGCCGGGCGTCGGGCAAAGGGACTTCATGATTAATTACCGCAAAGCCTTGTCGATTCATTTCCTCATACCAATACTCATGGTTAAATTGAGTGAGTATTTTTTCCCAGCTTAAAAATGCCCCGGTATGAAACCATGATTTGGTAATGACCGGTTGTTGGTGCAGGGTTTTATCGACAATATTGGTGGCATTGCCCTTTTGCCAATGCTCAAAATGCTCCGCATCGGTTTGTTCCACCCTGCCAAAGCCTCTAAACTCCCGCTCGGCATGGTCGTAATAGCCGTGATGGTAGGTATAGGAACTGACAAAGCGGTAACCTGAAACTTTGTCATAAGTTTCTGTTTTGGATATGCAATGCATCGGGAAATGCAGTTTTGTCGCCCAGGGTAAGCCCGCAAGCTTGTCTGCAAGGTAAAACTGAGTGGAAGGGGTATATTCCAGCGAGACTTCTTTTCCCAGGTTGTTTTTGTAGAAAACCATGATGTGCGGTTTTTTGCTGTCCATCAGGTCTATGTATTTTAAAGGCGACCCGGAATCTTTGGCTAAACGGCTAGACCAGACGATACAGGCGACACCATTGCCCAATAGATCGGTTACTGTGATTTTCGAATGGTTGTGTATTTCAGGGAAACTGTCTATTGCAAAAGGCGTGGCGGCAAAGGCATTGCCGCTTAAATTCAGCCAACAGCTGAATTTGTTTTTGCCCAGATAAACGATGTCGGTGGTACCGGAACCGTCTATATCCGCCAAGCGCAAATAAGCGGGATTAAAGGCATCGGGACAGTCGAAAACAGGGGCGTGATCCATAGCCACTTTCCGGCCGAACTTTCCATAGCCCAGGTTAGGCCAGTAACACACTTCGCCGTTACGAATCCTTACAATATCGCTCATGCCGTCTCCCGACATATCCGCCAGGAAAATGGTCTGCTTGGAATCGGCAAAGACAATATGCGGCCCCGCTTCTTCATCGACAGGTTTTACGGTTTTACGGGCCGCGGCAAAGCCTTTTCTACCCTCGGATTCATACCAGGTAAATGCATGGTCTTCGGTAAGCAAAACCTCCGGCTTGCCATCGCCATTTAAGTCAAGCATCCGGGTATTGGCATCGCCCATATTGATATTGGGTAGATGCTCGAAAGTTCGGAAAGCTTGCCACTCTTCGTCGTCGCTGAGTTCGAAGTAGCCTTTGGGCTCATTGTTTAGATTGACCAGCTGTTTGCCGCCATCTGCGTCCAAGTCCATCAATTGCAATTGTGGGCCAACCCCTACAAAAGAAGGCTTGGGAGATACCAACTTGGCCTGTGCAAACTTACCGTTGCCCAAATTATGCTTGTAAAACAACCCGCTGCCTTGTTCGGTCAGGATGCCGGAAAGGCCTTCATTGAATAAATCGGTAAATTGGTATTCTGAATCGTCGAGACCTATCGGGGCATGTATTAAATCTTCGGAAGCGACGGATTTAACGCTTTTATTCCAAGCGTGTTTTTGATAGGTAAATTCAGTGGGCGGAAGATTTTTATAGGTGTAGGTTCCGTCCGGCTTTTTTATATAGCCATAGGGAATGATGGACGTCAGGAAGGTAAAGTCTTGTTCGCTTGCAGTGTCGTAGTCAAAATTCAGGGATTTTACCAAGGCCGATCCGCCGGGGAGTTCAGTGAAATGGTGGAACAGTAAAACCTTTTTGCAGAGCCTTGTGGTTCTTATTTCAAAGCCGGATTTGTATTCTGAAAAAGCATCCGGTCTAACATCCCAATCCTTTGTTTTTGTATAGGGTGCGTTGGTGTCATATTCGCCGTAATCAAATACTGTTTGAAAGAGGTAATCGCTTGCATTGGGGTAGGCGTCATTAAAATTTTTATAAGGCGTTTTGTTGCCGTATAAAATTTTCTCTAAATACAGGTTGGTGTAAGTAATATTGCCGTTTTCAGATCGGTTTTTGTTGTGTAGCAGGTCCGAATCAAATCCTTTATCGTTTTCTTTTTTGTAAAGGTATTGGCTGCTATTGCCTTTGTCGTCGAAGACAAATTCGGGTAGCCATTCGAATATTTTATGGGCATCCTTGGGGTCTGAAATCCTTGAGCCGGCAGACCAGCCGAATAGCGTAGTCACATTTTCTTTGGTAGTGACCTTCCATTTAACATCAGTGGCTGTTTTATGCGACCATCTTTCGATACGGGCAAATAAACCTTCGATTCTGGGTTTATAGAACCGGATGGCGAATAGTCCATCCGCCGAATCGTTTTCTTTGATGACATAATTCCCATCGGTATCTTTGCTAAAACTGCCGTCCAGCTCTTTTCTGAATTCCGGCACCAAGTCTTCAGCCTCAGAAAACAGGAAGACATCCGAATCTATATCATCAAAATACTGTGGGAGCCTTTTGTCTGTTTTGCGTTTTATGGACGGCAAGTTCAGTGTCCAGCCCAACCCAAACACGCCATTTCCTGCGCCGGAATTATAAGATAAAGCCAATGCAGATGACGCGCCGCGAGCAGGGGAAAAAGGCAGGGGTATGGAAAAAGAAGCTGTGCCATTTACAGCGTTCACTGAAAACTTCTCATCAATGCCTTTAATGGCGCCGCCCCCCTTTGGCAGAGAAATGGAGGGGGTTTCTATGGCATTGGATTTTGTTTTTCCCCTATCCGTTTTCAGGAGATGGGCTGATGAATTTTGATTTTCGGTTTCTCTGTTCATGTCATTACTTTTGTGTTTTGACTGCGTAACTAAAGATTTCCGTATCTGCCGAGCATGATGGTTTTTTTCTTATCTGAATTTGCCGGTCTTATCGCACCAACTCTAAAAGCGGTAACTTTTGAATGACGTTCAACGCCGCATCCATATTTTGGCTAAAAGATTAAGCGTCAATCCTACTGGGTAAAATACGGATAAAGCTTCTATTTAGGTCTTGTTGTGGGAGCGCGAAAGCAGGCATTGTCAAAATAAAAATTGAGAGTAATGTCTAGAGTTTCGCTCTGTGCGGGAAGTTAAATTAACGTTCAGTTTAAGCGGCAATATCCCGGTAAGTCAAATCTTTGTCGGGATTTAAATCCATCGCTGCGAGATAGGAGTCGAGTAGTCCCCAGAAGCGATAGCGCATGTGTTTTCACGAAGCGCTTTTTGCGTAGTGAAAATGCAGGCTTTCCGACATCGCGTCGAGTCATTGCGAGAATGATGTTGGATACCCCTTGCTGGGTATCCAACGAATGAAGCAGGACGGCTGGGGCAGCCGTAGGCATTAGCGGTCGCGTAGCTTTTGCCGCTTGTTGGGCAGGGATGCCCATAAAAGCTTTCGCAAAAATAGCGACTCCCCGAATGCTGTTGATAACAGTTTTTCTAGCGTAGTTTTTTTAAACAAGCACTTAAGAAAAATCGATGTAACCTTTAAATATCAACTTGAGTAGAAAAATACTTTGGACTACCCCGAGTTGGATTCTGGAACAAATGTTTCTCATTAGCCTGAAGGGCTAGGGTAGCCCGGAGTGGATTCCTACCGGATCGACGGTGATGCAAATTGTGTAAAGACCTGGAGAAGGTTTAGCTTGAGGTTAACTCGCCTTTTAATCTCAAGCTGATGCCGCTATTTTTGTTTAATCGATCTCGATGGGCAAGCCCAGCTCCGGCAGGGTATCTATCACGAAATTTATCGATCAAACGGAAAAACTCTCACCGCAGCCGCAGGTGCCTTTTACATTTGGGTTATTAAACTGGAAAGCTTCGTTAATGCCTTCCCGTCGATAATCCAGTTCTATGCCGTCCACAAATTGCAGATCGTTTGCGGCGACTATGACTTTTACGTCGAAATTTTCAAATACGGCATCGCCTTCGTTTAGTATGTCGGCGTAATCAATCGTATAAGCATACCCGGAGCAGCCGGATTGCTTTACGCCCAGCTTTAAACCCAGGCCTTTGCCGCGTTTTTCCAGTTGTTTTTTAATTTGCCGGGCGGCGTTTTCGGTTAATGATACAGACATGATTTCCTCTTTATCCTTTTAGGTTTAAGGATGTTAATTGTTTAATAAATTCAAAAACTTCAGCTTCAGTGTTGGTTTCCCCCAAACTGATGCGAATCGCGCTTTTTGCGTCGCTAGGTTCAATACCCATGGCTACCAATACCGGACTGGGTTCTCTCTGGCCGCTGGCGCAGGCTGAGCCGCTGGAAACGGCGATGTTTTTCTGATCCAACTGCATCAGCAACATTTCTCCATCGATGCCGTGGATGCCCATCTGGACGGTATTGGGCAGTCGTTCGGCCTGCTCGGCAAAAATAGTCAGACCGGGAATGGCGCTTAAGCCATGCTCCAACAATTTTCTAAGTTTTAGCAGATATGCGTGGCGTTCGGCAAGTTCGTTTTTGGCAAGTTCAGCCGCTTTGCCAAAGCCGACGATAGCGGCGACATTTTCAGTTCCGGCCCTGAATCCTTGTTCCTGGTTGCCGCCCAGCAAGATTGGTTTTATCTCCACTGATTTTTCAAATACCAGCGCCCCGCAGCCTTTAGGGCCGTAGATTTTATGGCTGGACAGCGACATCAAGTGTGTGCCGAGGCGGTTGAAATTTACGGGGATTTTGCCCAGCGCCTGCACGGCGTCGGTATGAACCTTGATGCCTTGCGCTCTTAGCTGATCGGCATAGTGAGCGACATGCTGCACCACGCCGGTTTCATTGTTGGCCAGCATGATCGAAACCAGGCCGGGCTTTAGCCGAATCACCTCGTCGATAGCATCCTGTGTGATCAAGCCGTTTGCATCGACATTGAGCAGGGTAAGCTCATGTCCCGTGCTTTTTAAATGCAGGGCAGGCTCGATAATCGAGGGATGTTCAATGGCTGAGACGGCGAGTCCGGCCTGAGGGGCTAGTGTTGCCAAGGCCAGGTTATTGGCTTCGGTGCCGCCGCTGGTAAAAATAATTTGTCCGGGTTGAACGCCAAGCAGCGCCGACAGCTGTTCACGAGCTGCATCTATGGCGCTGCCCGCGACTCTGCCGTGACGATATAAGCTGGAAGGATTTCCGTAGAATGTGGTCAGGAAAGGAAGCATCGCGTCCAGGACGCGATCGTCTAACGGTGTGGTCGCGTTATGATCAAAATAGATCATTCAGGTCAGGCATTAATCCGGGTGACGGTAAATTTCAATGACTTGCTGCGCATCGTGATGCTGCCTTATGGCAACTTCCTGAACCTGGTTTTTTTCTAACAGGTCGGCCAAAGAAATGCCCTTCAAATAATCTCTAATCTGTTCGCTTAATCCCATCCACAGGTCATGCGTTAAACAGGCCTGATCCTTCTGGCAATTGGCCTCTCCGCCGCATTTGGTTGAATCAAGCGGTTCATTGACGGCAGCGATAATGTCAGCAATATTAATATCGCTGGTTTTGCGACACAGTTTGTAACCGCCGCCAGGTCCGCGCACGCCTTTTACCATACCGGCCCGGCGTAAACGGGCAAACAGTTGTTCCAGATAAGACAGGGAAATGGTTTGACGAGCCGCAATGTCAGTCAGGGTTACCGGCTTGATTTGACTGTGAAAAGCCAAGTCAAGCATTGCAGTAACCGCATAGCGGCCTTTAGTTGTTAAGCGCACAGTAGTATCCTCTATAAATACCGTTAAGATATTGTTACTATACTTAACCGAGCAAAATAGTCAACTATTATGCCCTTGGCAAGCGCAGGTATTTCTCAAATAAGGTTGCTTTTCTCTGAGGAATCCCTGGATGCAAGTCATGTTGAAACCGTCTTTACCTTTTTACCGATCGCCTTTTTCATAGCCGTCCTCAATTTCGCAGCCGTCCAACTTAGAGATAGGCGATTCCGTATATTTTATACCGGCATCATTGAGCGCTTTTTGTAGGGTTTCTATCTGTTTATCCATGTCATGAATATGATCGAGCATGTGATTGATGGCGTAAGCGATTGGATCGGGTACGTCGGTTGTCGCGCCGTAGGCATGAAAGCCCATTTTGTAGGCAATCTTGTCACGTTCGGCTGTTACGGCTCTGCTGTTGGGATCGACGATATGAGCGGGAATTCCAACCGCAGTTGCTCCAGCCGGTACCGGCTTTAAGACCACCGAGTTTGAACCTACCCGGGCGTTTTCACCTATATCGATAGGTCCTAAGACTTTTGCCCCGGCACCAATCACCACGCCGTTATGCAGGGTCGGATGACGTTTGCCTTTATCCCAGCTGGTTCCGCCCAAGGTTACGCCATGATACAAGGTGCAGTCATCACCGATAATGGCGGTTTCGCCGATTACCACGCCCATGCCGTGATCGATAAAAAAACGCCTGCCGATGACTGCGCCGGGGTGGATTTCAATGCCGGTCAGCCAGCGGCCGATGTGGGCGATAAATCTGGCCAACCATCTGAATTCGGCGATCCAGAAAAAATGGCTGACTCGGTGTATCAAAACGGCATGAAATCCGGGGTAGGTGGTAATCACTTCAAAGACCGTCTGCGCCGCCGGATCGCGGTCAAAGACGCAGGCAATATCTTCTTTTATTCGGTTAAACATCGTTATTCCTCTTGTGGCCTTGAGACATCCGTAAGATACCCCGGAGTATGTCCAGCTCCTTGGTATCCATTTGTACCCGGTTATAAATCCGCCGCAAACGCCGCATGATGGATTTTGATTTGGCGGGATGCATAAAGCCTATATCGGTTAATGCTTCGGCCAGATGCGTATAGAAAGACTCCATTTGCGTTGCCGTGGCCAAGGGGTCTTCGCCTTTGTCGCCGACCACGATTTGTTCTTGCTCGGCCAGTCCGGATGCCACGAACAATTCATAACAAACCACCTGTACCGCGGCGGCAATGTTCAAGGAGCTGTATTCGCTGTTGCACGGGATGCGCAGCAAAAAGTGACACAGATCCAGTTCGTGATTTTTTAAGCCCGAATTTTCCCGGCCAAAAACGATAGCCACTTTGTTGCCGGGTTCCTTGATCAGCACTTTTTCCGCGCATTCCCTGGGCGTCATTTCCGGCCAGCTGATGGTCCGGCCTCGGGCACTGGCGCCAATCACCACTTGGCAGTCGGCAATAGCCTCTTGCAAAGTCGCGCAAACGGTTGCGCCCGCCAACACGTCATCAGCGCCGGACGCTCTGGAGGTGGCATCGGCGCTGGGGAAGATTTTAGGCGCAACCAGCCAGAGATTATGCATCTTCATGTTTTTCATCGCACGGGCAACAGCACCTATATTCCCCGGATGCGTTGTTTCGACCAGTACAATTTTTATAGTAGACAGCAATGCCTTGTCCTTAGTTAAAAAAAGAGCCTAAGTTTAGCAAAATATTTGGTATTATATGCGTTTTCAGCAATTGCTCCTGCATTGCTCTACCTCCTGCGTCCATGCGGTCGTAAAGCGCCTACTTTGGGTGCTCTAACTTCAGCATAACCTACAGGGACATGGGGAATGCAGATATTGCAGCAGCAAATATCTGTCCATACATCCGTACTCAATATAAATCCGCCTATGCAACCCATGTTAAATACTGCCGTCCGTGCCGCAAGAGCCGCCGGCGACTTGATACTCCGCTCATCCGATAATATCGGTCACCTAAAGGTCGACCAAAAAGGTAAAAACGATTATGCCAGCGAGGTTGATCGTATGGCCGAACGGGAAATTATCAACATTATCAAGGTTGCCTACCCTGATCACAGCATTCTGGCCGAAGAAAGCGGCATGCATGAGGGCAACGATTTTGTCTGGGTGATCGACCCGCTGGACGGCACTACCAATTTTCTGCACGGTTTTCCGCAATACGCCGTTTCGATTGCCTTAAAACACAAAGGCAGAATTGAAGTCGGCGTTGTTTATGACCCGTTACGCGATGAATTATTTACCGCCAAACGCGGCGGCGGAGCCATGCTAAACAGTCGCCGTCTTCGGGTGACCAATCAAACCAGCTTGAAAGGCGCGTTAATCGGCACCGGCTTTCCGTTTAAAACCGATCTGCACATGAATGCTTACTTGGGCATGTTCCGCGCATTAGCGACAGATTCTGCGGGGATTCGTCGTGCGGGCGCTGCGGCGCTTGATTTGGCCTATCTGGCTGCCGGTCGATTGGATGGTTTTTGGGAAATCGGCCTAATGGAGTGGGATATGGCCGCAGGTCTTTTATTGGTAAAGGAAGCAGGCGGTGTGGTTACCGATTTTTCTTTTAATGATAAGTATCTGGAGTCGGGCAACGTCATCGCCGCAAGCCCCAAAATGCATCAAATCATGTACCAGCTTATCGAGCCGCATGTGACCGATAATTTGAAATAATCGGTTGTTGGAAAAAATAGAACGCAGATGA
>Ga0208262_1000208_pt1 | contig 24235 bp, 10 predicted proteins | sample LakWasMet15_LOW5_2_FD_183863 | JGI IMG/M metagenome (GOLD analysis project Ga0208262, IMG submission 183863) | Freshwater sediment methanotrophic microbial communities from Lake Washington under simulated oxygen tension - Sediment Metagenome... | ecosystem: Environmental > Aquatic > Freshwater >... | reverse complement strand
GCTTCGTTAAACCACTTAACAGTACCTGTTGCCATATAAATTACCTATATAAATCAATGAAAATGTTTGATTGCAAATCATGCCGGGCAATTTAAAAAGAAAAGCGAATGGAATTTCTGAAAAGTGCTGAATAACATGAAAAATTTAAGTATAAGCCTCGCGTTTGTGCGGAGTGCTGTCTACTGGCTATCATTATAGAGGCTAATTCCCAGTATAGCCATTGATAATTTAGAGCGAGTGCTTTACAACAAAAATAAAAACGGAAACCTAACGTGGACGTTTATTGACAACCAAATCAGTCATGATAGTCCCTGCGATAGAAACTGTTGTGGTGCCGGTCGTCGCCATCATTATGAGAGCGACTGTTTCCGTATTTAAGGCGGTTGTTATCATTCGAAGAGTGATCATGGTCCCTGTCATGCTGATGACTATGGCCTTGATAATTACTGCCCCAGCGTGGCCTGATATTGTATTGATCATGATGGTGAGGATGTGGAGAATAGGTGTTTTCATGACGATAGCCATTATCATAGTGATCCGGCCTTTCGCCGTAATAGTTTCTGTGCATAATGGTATAGCCGCTGCTATAGGCAGTGTTACTGGGATAATACGCGTATTGATGTGGATCATGGGCGCAAGCGCAGAGCAGTAGCGTAGAACCGATGAGCAGCATTTTTTTAGTGATTGAATTCATTTTTATAGCCCATGATAGTTAACCCGAACTAAAGATTATCTGTAGGTCGCTGAATGCTGAATGAACCGACATTGTTACCGCTAAATACAGCCGGTAATCACACCGACACAATCAAAAGGAACAAAATGGACTACCAAGTAGTTGACGCACGCATCACTCCTGTAGGCCGTTTGGATGTGCTGTCCAAGGCCGAAGTAACCAAACTGCTCGACACCAGTCAGGGCGGGTTGTATCGGTTGTTCCGCAATTGCTCGCTTGCGGTATTGAATAGCGGCAGCACTATAGATGACGGCAAAGAGCTGCTGGAACGCTATCCCGATTTTGACATATGCGTCGTTCAGGAACAGCGCGGAATTAAGCTGGATGTCAAGTCGGCTCCCGCCCATGCTTTTGTCGACGGGATAATGATCAAAGGCATCAATGAGCATTTGTTTGCGGTATTGCGCGACATTATTTATGTCAGTGACGAGATCAATAATAATCCGATATTTAATCTGGACACTTCGGACGGCATCAGCAGCGCTGTATTCCACATCTTGCGCAATGCCAAGATTTTACGCCCGATGACTAACCCGAACATGGTGGTCTGCTGGGGCGGGCATTCAATCAGCCGTAAAGAGTACGATTACAGCAAGACGGTCGGCCACGAAATGGGGCTGCGCGGCCTTGATATCTGCACCGGCTGCGGGCCCGGCGCGATGAAAGGCCCAATGAAAGGCGCGGCTGTCGGGCATGCCAAGCAGCGCATAAAAAACGGCCAATATTTAGGCATCAGCGAACCCGGCATCATTGCGGCCGAATCGCCCAATCCTATCGTCAACGAGCTGGTGATTTTGCCGGATATTGAAAAGCGCCTGGAAGCTTTTGTCCGTACCGGGCATGGCATTGTGGTGTTTCCCGGCGGCGTGGGTACCGCAGAAGAAATACTTTATATCCTCGGTATTCTGTTGCATCCTGACAATAAAGACATGCCGTTTCCGCTGATATTTACGGGTCCGGATTGTTCGAAGAATTACTTCAAGGAAATAGACAAATTTATTGCCAGCACCTTGGGTGAATCCGCGCAGCAACGATACAAAATCATCATTGACGATCCTGTGCAGGTCGCTAAGGAAATGCTGGCCGGTATTAAGCAGGTACGCGAGTTTCGTAAAGAAACCGGGGACGCCTATTATTTCAACTGGCTGCTTAAGGTCGATCACGTGTTTCAACAGCCGTTCACACCTACCCACGCCAACATGAGCAGTCTGGCTTTGCACAAAGACCAGGAACCCCATCATCTGGCCGCCAATCTGCGTCGTGCGTTTTCCGGTATTGTCGCGGGCAACGTAAAAGACGAAGGCATACGCGCTATCGAAAAACACGGGCTTTTTGAAATTCACGGCGATGAAGACATCATGGCATTGATGGATTCCTTATTGGCCTCATTTGTCGTGCAACACCGCATGAAACTGCCGGGCAAAAAATATACGCCGTGTTATAAGATCATCAAATAGTATCATTCACCACGGAGGACACGAAGAACACAGAGATTTGAATATAAGTACTAAATTTTTAGCTAAGGTTCAAAGCCGGAGTGCAGGCTTCGCCGGCATGGATGCTGGCGAGGGGCGTGAGCAGGAGCGGAAGCTTCGCCTGCTTTGCAAGCAGAGCTTGCACTCCAAAACACAAGAAAACTTTAGCTCAATCATTTATTACTGCATCCGAAAGAATCATTGCTCTTCCTTCGTGTTCTTCGTGTGCTCCGTGGTTCATCAATTTATCTCATAACATGAAAGTCATTCTGACCGAAAAACCCTCCGTCGCCCGCGACATCGCCAAATGCCTGAACATCAACGCCAAGCGCGACGGCTATTTCGAGGGTAACGGCTATCAAATCACTTGGGCGTTCGGCCATCTGGTCGAATTAAAGGAACCGGACGACTATGACAAATCATGGAAACGCTGGTCGTTGGATTCCCTACCCATCATTCCGGAGCAATTCGGCTTAAAAGCCAAGGGCGACGCTTCGGCGCAAAAACAGCTGAATACCATCAAAAAGCTGTTCAAGGCCGCCGATGAAATCATCTGCGCGACCGACGCGGGACGGGAAGGAGAGTTGATATTCAGGTATATCTTGACCTGGAGCGGGTGTCTGAAAAAACCGTTTAAACGCTTGTGGATCAGCTCCTTGACTGACGATGCGATACGCAGCGGCTTTACAAAATTGCAAGAAGGCCATGCTTACGACGGCCTGTATCGCGCCGCCAAATGCCGCAGCGAGTCGGACTGGATTGTCGGCCTGAATGCCACGCGGCTATATACGCTCAAGTTCGGTGGACAAGGCAGCCTATGGACGATAGGCCGGGTGCAAACGCCGGTGCTGGCGCTGATCGTGCAAAAGGATGCGGAAATCAGCAATTTCAAGCCCAAGGATTTTTGGGAATTGCACACTTTGTACCGGGAGGCCGATTTTCAATATGTCGGTGGTCGGTTTGATAATAAAACCGATGCTGAAGCCTTGCTAAGCCAAATCGTCGGGCAGGATTTCCGGATTACCGACGTGAAGGGCAAGAAGGAAACGCTGAGTCCGCCGTTATTGTACGATCTGACCGATCTGCAAAAAGACATGAGCATTCGCTACGGCCTCACCGCCGATCAAACCTTGAGTGCCGCCCAGCAGTTGTACGAGAAAAAACACATCACCTATCCGCGTACCGACAGCCGTTATCTAAGCAATGACATGAAGCCGGGCATGAAGCCCTTATTGGCGAAATTACGCATTAAATTCGAGCAGCAAATCGAGCCGCTCGATCTGGACAAACTGGCGCTGAGCAGCCGTATCTTCAATGACGCCAAAGTAAGCGATCACCATGCGATCATCCCCACAACCGCATTGCCGGGTTCGCTATCGGGCAATGAAACCAAAGTCTACGAGGCGATAACCCAGCGCTTTATTGCCGCGTTTTACCCGCCTTGCATCAAGCAGATTACTACTGTTTTGGGCAGTGTTGCGGGAGAGACTTTAGTCTCGACAAGCGCGGCTAAAGCCGCTTCCACAATAAACTTCAAAACCACCGGCACGATCATCGAATCGCCCGGCTGGCAGGTCTTGTACAAAAACGATGCGCCGAGTCAATCCGATAAAACGCAAAAAATCCTACCTAATTTTGTAAAGGATGAAACCGGCCCGCAGCAGCCTTCGATCAATCAGGGCAAAACCACGCCGCCCAAACCTTATAACGAAGCGAGTTTGCTGAGCATCATGGAATCGGCCGGCAAGACCTGCGATGACGAACAGCTCAAGGAGGCGCTAAAGGAAAAGGGCCTAGGCACACCGGCAACAAGAGCCTCGATTATTGAGGTGCTCATCAAGCGCAACTATATCCAGCGGCAAAAAAAGACCCTGATCAGCACCGAGTCCGGTCGGCACTTGATCTCGATTATCGCCGATGACAGACTGAAGTCGGCAGCCATGACCGGCGAATGGGAAGCCAAGCTCAAAAAAATAGAACATAACGATTATGACCCCGACCGGTTCATGGCCGAAATCATCCAGTTTACGCAAAAAATTAAAGATGAATCGGATCGGCCGCTTTATGACCCAAGCTGTTTGGGCGACTGCCCGTTGTGCGGACACTCAGTGATCGAAGGCAGAAAAGGCTATGGTTGCAGCGATTGGAAAGCCGGTTGCCAATTTGTATTATGGAAGGAAATATACGGTGTGCCGATCTCGAAGGACATGGCCTCTCAATTGCTGCAAAACGGCCGAACCCTGCAAAGTTACGCCATCAAGCCGGTCGATGAAGTGTTTAATGCGCAACTGACCCTCAATAAACAAGGTGAAATCGGTTATGTCAAAGCCGAAAAGGTGCCGCTGCGGTTAGCCAAAGAAGCCATTGGCGATTGCCCGCTCTGCAACGGCAAAATCATTGAAACGGCAAAAGCCTATAGTTGTAGCGAATGGCGCAACGGCTGCAAGATGACCATATGGAAAACCGTCGCCCATAAAAAAATCACCGCAACGATGGCTAAAAAATTACTCAGTAATGGAGAGACGGGCATGATAAAAGGCTTCAAGTCCGGAAAAGGCACGGAGTTTGAAGCCAACCTGAAGCTGGTCGATGGTAAGATTGAAATGGCTTTTGGCGAGCGTTAACAGCCTTGCAATCTTGAGTTTTCCTATTTTAGAACAGCTTCGGAAGGGCGGATGTAATATATAATTATTGCACATCAATGACGGCATCTTTTTCCTCTCTAGCAGGGAGAGGCGATATAAAAACGGGTTTTGAAGTCAACAGCCCATCAATTAACAGGAGCCCTTCATGGGTAAAGCAACTGCCGTTCCCCCCGGCCCATTCTCTAAGACCGTCACTACGGGTCTTGCTCCCTTCTTTACCGACAGATTACTGCCTATTATCGGCATAGGCGCTTCGGCCGGTGGGCTTGAAGCGCTCGAACGGTTTTTTCATCATGTACCTGATAACATGGGGATTGCTTTCGTCGTCATTCAGCATCTTGACCCCAATCAAAAAGGTATGATGCCGGAATTACTGCAACGCACCACGGCGATGACGGTATTGGAAGCCCAAAATCGTATGAAGATAAGACCGGATTGCATTTATGTAAATCCTCCGAATAAAGAGCTGTCCATCCTGCAAGGCGTGCTTCATTTGCACGACCTGGCTGAACCGCGCGGGTTGCGGCTGCCTATTGATAGTTTTTTCTGTAGTCTGGCTGAAGACCGGCGCGATCAAAGCATCGGTATCCTGCTTTCAGGTATGGGGTCTGATGGTACGCAAGGCTTGCGCATCATCAAGGAAAAATCCGGCTTAGTGATGGTGCAGAATCCTGCCGAAGCCAAATTTGACAGTATGCCGCGTAGTGCTATTGGCGCCAATTTAGCCGATGTGATCGGCACTGCGGCAGAACTGGCAGCCTATATCTGTCATTATTTCCAGCAATCGTCCAAAGATACTTTGGCCTGCTCAGAGATATTGGAAGATATTTCTTTGAGCGCTTTGGACAAAATTATCGTTTTGCTACGCGTCCGGACCGGGAATGATTTTTCGTTATATAAAAAAAGTATGCTTTATCGTCGTATTGAAAGACGTATGGCGCTGCACCAGCTCGAGCATATATCCACTTACATCCATTATCTGCGTGAAAACCCGCAAGAGCAGGATTTGTTATTCAAGGAGTTATTGATCGGTGTTTCCAGCTTTTTCCGAAGTCCGGGGATATGGAATACTCTAAAGGCTGACGCCATATCCGAGCTGCTGACAAACTATCCTGACGGTAAAACAATAAGGGCCTGGATACCGGCCTGTTCCACCGGAGAGGAAGCCTATACCTTGGCAATGACCTTTATCGAAGCGATCGAACAAGCCAAGCCTCAAGCTCTCTATTCGTTACAGATTTTTGCTACGGACCTTGATGCCGATGCGATAGCTCATGCACGCAAGGGAATATACTCGGACAATAGCGTTGCCGATGTTTCATCGGAGCGTCTGACCCGCTTCTTTGACGTTGAAAACAGCGGCTATCGGGTAAAAAATGAAATCTGCGAAATGATTATTTTTGCGCAGCATAATATTATCAATGATCCGCCGTTTACTCGGCTGGATATAATAAGCTGCCGTAACCTGCTCATTTATTTTTCCGTTGAGTTACAGGAAAAATTGTTGTCGCTATTTCATTATGCGCTAAATCCGTATGGCTTACTGTTACTGGGTTCAGCTGAAAACACCGGTAATTTCAGTCATCTTTTTACTCCATTAACGGTTAAAGCACGGATTTACCGGCGTATTGACAATCCTTTACCGAAGCCTGAAGTGGATTTTCCGAATAAGCATTTTACCGCTCGGTCTGCTGTCAAGCAGGCACAGCAGGCCGAGCAAGCGGTTGATCATGCCAATCTGCAACAACTGATGGATCAATTGTTGCTTACGCATTATGCTCCGGCAGCGGTGCTGGTTAACGCCGATGGCGACATCCTCTATTTTAGCGGCCATACCGGCAAGTATCTGGAGCCTTCTACCGGAAAAGCCAATCTGAACATCTACGCGATGGCGCGCGATGGATTACGCCAAGCACTGACAGGGTCGATCCGTCTGGCGTTGCAGAACAATAAAGCAGTACACCTGGACGGTCTGCAAGTAACCGGCGAAGACGACAAGGTGCATACCGTTAATGTGATTGTGCAAGCTATCGAGCAGGTGCAGTCATTACGCGGCAAGGTCATTATCGTGTTTACCTATGTCGCAACAACACGCATCCGCAAGCGCACCGCCCAGCTACCCCAGTCGGAGGCACTGCAGCAGGCCCTGCTGGAAGTACAGACTTTGCGTGATGAAACGTTTTTCTTGCGGGAAGAAATCAAAGCCAGCCATGAAGAGCGTCAGTCGGCCATTCAGGAAATGCTTATTTCCAAAGAAGAAATGCAGTCAGTGAACGAGGAAATACTGACTGTGAACGCGGAACTGCAAACCAAACTGGATATGTTGCAGTGGGCGAACAACGACATGCAGAATTTGCTGAACAGCACCGAAATCGCCACAGTGTTTCTCAACAATAAACTGCATTTACGGCGCTTTACTGCTCATACCACACAGATATTCAGACTGCTGCCTCAAGACGAAGGACGACCTTTATCCGATATCGTGACCGATCTGGACTATCCGTTGTTGCAAAAAGACGCAATAGAAGTGTTGCGAACGTTGGTGGTTTCGGATAAACAAATCCAGACTCATGACGGACGCTGGTTTGATGTGCGCATCATGCCATACCTCACGATGAATAATATAATAGATGGCGTGGTGATCACGTTTGTTGACATTAGTCTGACCAAAAACCTTGAGTTGGCACTGAATGAACATGCGATTGTAGCGATTACAGACCGGAAAGGCGCAATCACCTATGTGAATGACAAGTTCTGCGCTATCTCCAAATATTCGCGCGAGGAACTGATCGGGCAGGATCACCGGCTCATCAATTCAGGCTATCATCCCAAGGAATTCATGCATAATCTGTGGCGAACTATTGGACATGGGCATGTTTGGAAAGGAGAAATCCGTAACCGCGCCAAAGACGGTTCTGTTTATTGGGTAGACACCACTATCGTTCCTTTTCTTAATGAGAAAGGCAAGCCGTATCAGTATGTGGTTATCCGCACAGTCATTACGCGCCATAAGATAAAAGCTGGCTCTGCGCAGCAGGAAAATTTGGACACAGATAATAATTCCGATTCCGGAATATATCTGTAGTTCCCTGCGTTTTTCCTCGTTCCCACGCGCCGCGTGGGAATGCATTGCGGGACGCGCCGCGTCCCGATTCGTCCGACCTGTATTTAACCGTGACTCGCGGCGCAGCGCGCCTTGACCGCATTCCCACGCGGCGCGTAGGAACGAGAAAATTTTTAGCCTTTAGCCTTTAGCCTCATCAGCTTAATCCGTGCCATCGGTGTTCTGTTTTCTCTATGTGCTGACTAATTACAAAAAATGTTTTATTTTTAACCTCTCATGTTTAAAGCTCCTTAGAGTGAATGACTTCAGTTAAAATGTTGGGTATTTATGATGTGCAGAGATAACGAGTGATTAAAAGAATCAAGCCTTTTATCGACACCGACAACCTACGTCGACAGGCAGAACAACAGCTTGCCCAACAACAGTCAACAGTAGCCTATGTTGAAATGGATGCAAAAAAACTGCTGCACGAATTACAGGTTCATCAGATCGAGCTGGAAATGCAAAACGAGGAGTTGCTGTTAGCACGAGCTCAGGCGGAAGCGAGACTGGAGCGTTACACCGAACTCTATGACATGGCGCCGGTCGGTTATCTTTCGCTGGCGCGCGACGGCACTATCCATCAGCTCAATCTCAAGGCTGCCAGACAGTTGGGAATATTCCGCGCACAGTTAAAACAGCAACGCTTTTCAAGTTTCATCAGTGTCGATTCTTTGCCTGTTTTCAACGAGTTCCTGTCCGTCGTATTTACCGATAAGACGACTCAAAGCTGTGAGCTGATTTTACTTCCTGCCGACCGGAGCCCAACGCTGGTTGTACATATCGAAGCCATTGCCGATGAGGACGAACAGATATGCCGGATGGTACTCGTCGATATTACCGAGCGTAAAGGTAATGAAGAGAAGCTGAAACTGGCCAACTTGGTCTATCAGGCGATTGGCGAGGCGATCATGGTGGCCGATGCCGATAACCGGATTGTCACTGTTAATCCGGCCTTCACGGAACTAACCGGTTATTCATTGCAGGAGGCTATAGGCCAGTCCACAGCATTGCTTAAGTCAGGAGATCAAAACGAAGCGTTTTACCAGATTATGTGGCATGCCCTGGAAACAACCGGACATTGGCAGGGTGAAATATGGAACCGGCGTAAGAACGGCGAAAAATACCTGGAATGGTTAACGATTAATACTGTTTACGATGAGCAAGATAATGTACGGCACAGAGTCGCAACATTCTCGGATATCACCGATCAGAAACATGCGGAACAAACCATCTGGCAGCAGGCCAACTTCGACTCATTGACCGGACTGCCCAACCGCCATATGTTTTACGAACGGCTGGCGCAGGAGATAAAAAAATCCAGGCGCATGGGCCTGCCGCTGGCATTGCTGTTTCTCGATCTCGATCATTTTAAGGATGTTAATGATACGCTGGGACACGGCAAAGGCGACCTGCTGCTCAAAGAGATGGCGCAACGGCTGCTCAGTTGCGTTCGGAGCACCGATACCGTCGCACGCTTGGGCGGCGATGAATTCACTATTATTCTGCCTGAATTACAAGAGCAAGACAGTATTGAACGTCTTGCTCAGGACATCCAGTGCCGGCTTACTAAACCCTTCGAGTTAGCGGACGAAATTGCTTATGTATCAGTCAGTATCGGCATCACCTTGTTTCCGGAAGATACCGATGACATCGACACGCTGATAAAAAATGCCGATCAAGCTATGTATGCGGCAAAGGATCAAGGCCGTAACTGTCGCCATTATTTCACTATCTCAATGCAGGAAGCCGCATTGGCTAGAATGCGGTTGATCAATGATCTGCGCAGTGCATTGTCTGAATCCCAGTTCTGGCTTGCTTACCAACCGATTGTAGAGTTAAGTCTCGGTACTATCCATAAAGCAGAGGCGCTGATTCGCTGGCAACATCCGACTCGAGGTTTAATCAACCCGGCTGAATTTATTCCGGTCGCCGAAGCCACCGGCATGATCATCGACATTGGTGAATGGGTATTTCGCGAGGCCGCAAAACAAGCGGTGCAATGGTGCACGGAGCACCATCACGATTTTCAGATCAGCATTAATAAATCGCCTGTGCAATTCCAAAAAGAGGGGAGCGGGCACCTTGCCTGGTTCGAGCATCTGAGCGAACTCGGTCTGTCTGGACAAAATATAGTCGTAGAAATCACCGAGGGCTTGCTGATGGATGCCGGGCCTATAATTACAAGCCAGCTGTTGGCTCTCCGCGATGCCGGTGTTCAAGTATCGCTGGATGACTTCGGTACCGGCTATTCTTCATTGTCTTATTTACAAAAATTCGACATTGATTATCTCAAGATTGACCAGTCGTTTACCCGTAACCTCAGTCCCACTGCCAATGACCTGGCGCTGTGCGAAGCTATCATTGTGATGGCTCATAAATTAGGCATCAAGGTTATCGCAGAAGGCATAGAAACGCAGGAGCAATGCGATTTACTGATCGCTGCCGGTTGTGATTATGGACAAGGTTACCTGTTTTCAAGACCGGTAGCCGCTGATGAATTTGAGAAGCTACTGGTTGCCTCCTGAGGCTAGAGCAATTCTCGGTTATCTAAGATCACTGCCATTGTTAAACTCTATCTACTGAGCAGTAGGCACTTGCAGTGGCACGGAAACAACGTAACGCATCAAGACGGGAAGCTCTAGCTTCCGATACTGAATTCCCAAGCTGGAGCTCTCGTCGTTATACACAACGCTGTTCAATAGCCTTCATGCCGATGTGGTACCAGACCGCGAAGACCTTCCACGGCGGACACTTGTGTATAACGACGAGAGCTAGAGCTTGGGAACTAGCGAAAACGACGGGACGTGGCACCTCTCAGACGACATTCCCACGTAGCACAGGGGAACGAGACAAGTGTTTTTAAAAACTCGGGCTATGTTTCTAGCTAACGAAGAAATGCTCTAATTCTGCATTACCGCGCTCCGCATGTTTTAAGTTAAGCGTTGCCAGGACCAGTAACGCTGCAATCGCATACACAAAAATCATCCCATTACCACCAAGACCTGATGGAGTTGTCCATCCTGCAGCAGCGGAATACCGTCTTCCACAGCTTGCGCTGTTCCGTCCAATTCAATCGATACCACGCCCGTTGAGACTCCGTCGGGGTTGTTGACGGTAATTTCATAGCGAGTGTCTTCGTGCCGGTAACTTAACGTATAACTGCGCCATTCACGCGGAATACAAGGATTGAAATGCATCTTGTCGGCGCGGATATTCAGGCCCAGCAGCCATTCCAGGCCGGCACGGTAAAACCATCCCGCAGCGCCGGTATACCAGGTCCAGCCTCCGCGCCGCACATGCGGCGGTACGGCATAAATATCGGCAGCAATGGCGTAAGGTTCGACTTTGTAAGCATAGACTCCGGTACGGTTAACGGTGCGATTGATCGGGTTCAGCATATGCAGGAGTTCTCCCGCCTGATCGCCGTCTCCCAGCATCGCATAAGCAATAATGCACCAGACCGCCGCGTGGGTATATTGCCCGCCGTTTTCCCGTACGCCGGGCAAATAGCCTTTGATATAGCCCGGATCGAGCGGGGTTTTATCGAAAGGCGGCGTAAATAACAGCACCAAACCATCGCCGTATTGGATCAGATATTCCCGAACCGAATTCATCGCCAGCCGTGCCCGTTCAGGATCGGCGGCGCCCGAAATCACACCCCAGGTTTGGGCCAGCGAATCGATGCGGCATTCGGTATTGGAAGCGGATCCGAGCGGCGTTCCGTCATCGAAATAGGCGCGGCGGTACCAGGACACATCCCATCCCTCAGCTTCGACAGCGGCTTTTAATTTGGCGACGTGTTCGCTCCAGCGCAAAGCGCGTTCGGTGTCGCCGCGCGCTTCGGCTATACCTGCAAATTCCGACAGCGTAGCAATCAGAAACCAGGCGAGCCAGACGCTCTCTCCCTTGCCTTGATGGCCCACCCGGTTCATGCCGTCATTCCAGTCGCCGCAACCCATCAGCGGCAGGCCATGGGCTCCGACCTTTAAACTCGCGTCCAGCGTTCTCGCACAGTGCTCAAACAGGCTCGCTTGTTGTTCCGTAGGGGTCGGTTCGAAATAGGCATCTTCCTGTTCCTGGGTGAGGAGCGGCCCTTCCAGGAACGGCATCATTTCATCGAGTACCGCCGTATCGCCGCTGACTTTGACATAGTGGGACACCACATACGGCAGCCAGATAAGATCATCGGAAAAATGAGTGCGCACGCCGCGATTGGACGGCGGATGCCACCAATGTTGCACATCGCCTTCGACAAACTGATGCGTTGCCGCGCGTATAATATGGGCGCGGACCAGATCGGGCCGCGCCACCGCGAGCGCCATGCTGTCCTGTAATTGATCGCGGAAACCGAAGGCTCCGCCTGCCTGATAAAACGCGGCTCGCGCCCATATACGACAGCTCAGGGTTTGATACAGCAGCCATCCGTTCAACATCAGGTCCAGCGACCGATCCGGCGTTTTGACCTGAATTTTTCCGAGGGTCTGAGCCCAAGACTGTTTCACGGCGGCAAAAGTTTTTTGTATATCCGCAGTTCTATAACGATTGACGATCTCGCGGGCCTGGTCGCGGTCATTGCCTTGTCCCAGCAGAAAAACAATCTCGATGCTGGCATCGGCCGCAAGTTCAACCTGCGTCGTCAATGCCGCGCAGGGATCCAAACCCGCGCCGACACGATTCTTAAGCGCTTTGGCTTGACGTAAGGCTAGCGGTGCATTCAGGCTACCGTTGCGACCGATAAATTCAGTCCTGTTGCACGTCCAGGCAGTTTGTTGACCGGACAGATCGACAAAGGCGATGCGCCGGCCAAAGTCTACATCCATGTTGTTATAGGCAAACAAGGCGCCAGTCGCCTGATCCAGCTCGGAAACAACATAAGGCGCAGTGACGGTTCGAGAGGCCCCGAGCACCCATTCGACATAGGCGGCAACCGTTAATTTACGGGGACGGCCGGAAATGTTTTTTAAAGTCAGTGATGAAATTTTGACCGGGTCGTCTTCACTGACAAATTGCAGCAGCTCGCTGTGAATACCGTGAGAAACATGCTCGAAACGGCTGTAGCCCTGGCCGTGGCGAACGACATAAACGGCGTTTTTAATTCGAATGGGTAAGGCAGTCGGGCTCCACAAGTCGCCGGTATCCTCATCCCGTAAATAAAAAATCTCGCCCGGAGGGTCGCCGACCGGATCGTTCGACCACGGCGTTAATTGGTTCAAGCGACTGTTAAGGCACCAGCTGTAGCCGCTGCCCAGTTCCGATACGGTAAAGCCGATTTCGGCATTGGCGATCACGTTAATCCAGGGGGCAGGGGTGCACTGGCCCTTGTCCATGACGATGACATATTCGCGACCGTCATCGGCAAACCCGCCCAGGCCGTTGAAATATTCAAGACCGGCCGGGACGATTGAAGGCTCTTGGCCGTTGATGGCGCGTTTGGATAAAGCCTTGGGCTGGATAAACTTCGGCGCCTGCTTGGGATGGCGCATCAATTGTTCAGCCAAGGTGCCGCGGCCGCTCAAAATCACTACGCGAGCGGTGGTTTGCAACAACACGCACTCCTCTTCGCTGAGCTGGTCGGCACGGAGCACAAAGACTTCACCCTGTTCGCCGTATTCATGCAGAGTCGAAAACGCTTTGCTTTCCCGAACCATGTTGTCCATTAAAATCTGTAGTTCATTGGCATAGGTCACTTCTTTTTCATTTAGAATCACCAAATCGGCCGACAGTCGTTTCATGCGCCAATATTCATGGGCGCGTATTAACTGGTCGGCAATAGCCCTGTCCTCTGTCGACGATACCCGTAACAACACAATCGGACGGTCGCCGGAAATGCTGAACCGCCACAAGCCTGTGACATTCAATTGGTTCATGTGCATCAGTTTGGCATTGGCCCGCAGTGAAGGATCGGCGAACAGCAAGCGGTTAGCCAGGGCCTGGAACAATTGGGCTTCATCGGATTTGATGCGCAGATGGCGCAGTTGGATATGCGCATGAGTCCAGGCAAGATCGGAAACCCGGTCGAAAGTGGCCGCGTTGTGATACTTGTCGGCTAAATCTTCAGTAGCCTGCCGCGTCGGGGCAATTAAGGTCGTAAAAGTCACATGAACCGTTGAGCCCGGTCCGATACTGACCCGCGTACGCAGGCTGAATATCGGATCAAGTACCGCGCCGACCGTATTGCTGAGCGGGTGCCCGTCAGTCACTGAGGCAGGCGCCTGCAGTGTTTGTCCCCGGCCTATAAAGCGGACCCGGTCGGTTTCATACTGGAGCCCGGCACTGCAGCCGGTACAGGCCAGCACATGGGCTGCCCAAACCTGCGGATCCTTTTCCGACCGAGGCCGCCGTTGCGCGATTAACGCAGACGCCTGAGGCAGGAATTCGGTCTGTATAAATAAATTTGAGAATGCCGGATGAGCCATGTCAGCCATCTGGGACGTCAGCACAATTTCCGAGTAGGAAGTCAGTTCAATTTCCCGGGTGTGCGTGCCGTTATTGATTAAGCTCAAATGCCTGATTTCTGCGTTATCCTCAGGAGAGACAATGATTTCCAAGTTGCTGGTGATGGCGCCGTCTTCGCGAGAGATGCGCGCCCGGTCTTCGTGGAAAGCCACTTCGTATTTATCCGGCACTGCCGTGGTCGGCTGATATCCGGCCGACCAAATTTTGCCGCTCGCCAAATCGCGTAAATAAATAAAGCTGCCCCAGCAATCGCGGGTCACATCTTCACGCCAGCGGGTAACCGCCAGCTTTTCGCAAACGCTGTATCCTGATCCGGCGGCGGTGATCATCACGCCATAACGGCCGTTGGACAGCAAATGCGCCGAAGGCACTATCGACATCGGTGAAAGCAAGCGGCGTATGGGCGGCTGTATGATTTCCTTCACTTCGGCTTCGGCGTGGGTGAAGTGAGGAATGCCCCGGTCAAAACCGCGCGGAACACGTTCCTGCAACAGCAATTCAGCGCCCTGGATCATCGGTACGCGATGGAAACGGCGGCGCATGACTTCATTGAGGGTGACGTTTGCCAAAGACACCAACGACATACCTTGATGATGGGCCATATAGCAGCGCACAAAGGCCACCTTTTGATTTTCAGCCAGCCGCGATGGCGTGAAATCGAGCGCTTCAAAAAATCCGTAACGGCCCAAAGCGCCAAGCTTTTCCAGACGCTGGAAATTTTCCGCTGCCGCATGAGTATGGTACATAGCCGCCAGGGCCGTAGCATAAGGAGCGATCACCAAGTCGTAAGCAAGTCCGCGTTTCATGCCCAAACCCGGTACGCCGAAAGCGGAATATTGATAGGTGAACCAGCGATCGCGGCCGTTAAATGCCGATTCGGAAACCCCCCACGGCACTCTGCGTTGCTCGCCGTAATCAATCTGACTCTGCACTGCCAAACGACAGGTTTGATCCAGCAGGCTGTAGCGCGGCGTATAAGTTACCAAGGACGGCATCAGGTATTCAAACATCGAGCCCGACCAGGATAACAACACGGTGCCGTTCGCCGTGCGCGTCAACCTGCGTCCCAAATGAAACCAGTGAGCGCTCGGCACTTCCCGTTTGGCGATAGCGATCAGGCTGGTCAGGCGGGCTTCCGAGGCCAGCAGGTCGTAATAGCTGTCATCGATAACGCCTTTTTCAACGCGATACCCGAGCGAAAACAAGTGCCGGTTAGGATCGTACAGAAAACGAAAATCCATCTCGACGAACAATTGTTCCGCCAGTTCAGCCAGGGCATTGACCCGCCGAGTCAGCATTTCCCAAGGATGGGCTTCAGGCTGTTGGCTGTCGTCAATCGGCAGTTCGAAATGTATCAGTGATCCGAAATTTTCCATGTCACGCTGGTGAGAAGCGATATCGTCGTGCAGCAACGTGGCCCAGGCCAGCATTTCGCTAGTGTCTACAGGGTCGCCGCGCTCAGTGGCATAAGCGCGAGCTAAATCCAGCAGGTTATCGGCGCAGGGTTTTATCAGCCGCCACAAACGCACGCATTCCTCCGGAGTGGAAGGCGTACAGGCCAATAAACTGCCCAGTTTATCCGACTTCTTTCGCAGATCATCCAGCGTCACCAGCTGCATGCGCTGAGTCTCGGCGATTTTGGCAAGCGCGGATTCGAGCAGCCGGTGGCTGTCGGCAATGCCGTTCAACAGCGTGGAAAACGGGTACGGTTGCTGTGTTAACTCTTTACATCCCTGACCCAGCACCAGCAGATGCGCGGCCAAATTGCCGCTATCCACCGTCGAGACATATTTGGGCTCCAATGGATGCAAATCACAGGTGTCGTACCAGTTATAAAAATGCCCATGCAGTTTCGACATCTTGTTCATCGTGGTTAAAGTGGCCTCCAAGCGGTCAACAGTATCGATAAGGCCAATCCAGCCCATATCGTGGGCGGCAAGCGTCGATATCAGATAGAGACCGAAATTGGTCGGCGAACTGCGATGGGCAATTTCCGGATTAGGGTCTTCCTGAAAATTATCCGGAGGCAGATAATTTTCCTGTTCCGTGACGAAGGTGGTAAAAAACCGCCATGTCCGCCTCGCGACTTCTCGCAGCTGCAAAGCATCCTCAGGAAGTAAGGATTCAGCCGGATCCGGTGTCGGCGGCAAACTCAGGATATGGGCGGCAACCGGCGATAACAGCCACAGCAGCAGGAACGGCGCGGCAATGCCAAGCGAAGCCGGATTGAATACCAGCACGATCAAACCGGCGATAAACAACACAAGGCTCACACTGCCCATCGGTTTGATGAGTTCTTTCATCGTGTGTCCCGTTTCCGTTTTTACTTGAAGTGCGGTGACCCATTTGAGCAATTTTCGTTTGGTGATATACAGCCGCACCAAAGTGCTGACGATGGCATCAGTCATCAGCATAGCGTTTTGCACCAGCAGCGTCAGCGTGACCAGGCTGGTATTCAAGCCTTGAATGACATTTTCTGCGGTGTCGCGCAACTGGTTACGCAACGGGATATTGGCGCGAATCCTCATGCCGCCGACAAAAGAATGGAAAGCCGGGTAAGCCAACGCCACCAGCACCAGTCCCATCAGAAAAAATTGCGGCGCGCCGGGAATCGCCCAGGCTGCCAGCAAGGTCAAAAATGCGCCCGGCGCTGAAAGGGTTCGACGTAGGTTGTCGATCATTTTCCAGCGCCCGATCAACGGCATGCCATTGCCGCGCGGGCCGAAAATCCAGGGCAGCAACTGCCAATCGCCACGCGCCCAGCGATGCGCACGGGATGCGGCCACTTCCGTGTGGGAGGGAAATTCTTCATACAGCTCGATGTCGCTGACAAAAGCGCAACGGGCGTACACGCTCTCGAATAAGTCATGGCTGAGCAAGGCGTTTTCGGGAACCCGTCCCGCTAAGGCGGCCTCAAACGAATCGACTTCATACAAACCCTTGCCGCTGTATGTGCCAAGCCCGAACAGGTCCTGATAGACTTCAGACACGGAGGTCGAATAGGCGTCTACGCCGCAGGCGCCGGAAAAAAGCTGGTGGTATAACGAATGCTCTCGTCTTTGCGGCAAGGTCGGCGTCACTCTGGGCTGGAGGATGCTGTAGCCGCTGGTGACACGGCGCGTGACCGGATCCATGACCGGCCAATTGAGCGGATGAGCGGCGGTTCCGACTAGATGTTGCACGGCGCCGATAGGCAGTTTGGTGTCGGAGTCCAGTGTGATCACATAGCGAATGCCTGGCGGAGCGGAAACGGGGCGCCCATCAAGCGACACATAGGTCGTATCGTTTGCTCCGCGCAGCAGCCGGTTAAACTCATGCAGCTTGCCGCGCTTGCGTTCCCAGCCCATCCATTTGTCCTCGCTGGGGTTCCAGCAACGCTTGCGGTGATACAGAAAAAACCGCTGTTCTCCGTATTTGTCATTAAGCGCGTTTATTCCGTTAACGGCGACGGTTAATAATTCATCATCTTCAGGCAGGGTTTCATAGTCTGCATCAACGCAATCAGACAATAACGCAAAATAAACATTGGTGACCGGATTGGATAAATATTGAACCTCCAATTCATCGATTTGCTTTTTGACCGTGTATTCGCTGATAAACATCGTCGGCACCACGACAAAAGTGCGCAGTTCATCGGAGATACCGTCCTTCAGGTCAAGCCTTGGCAAATGACGCGGCGGCACCGATGTGACGACAAAGCGATTGACCAAAGCCGTGGCAATATCCGAGGCGGGAAAGAAGGCGAATAGCGTAATCAGGGCAATCTGGAAGCCGCCAAGTCCGGCGTTGGCAGCGGCATTCACGGTCAAAGCCAGCAAAAGCAAGGTACCCAAGCCAATACTGGCCAGATAAGCGAAGGCCGCATGAGCGATATAAGCACGCAGTAGTTTTTGGGTGAAGGTGGGCTGAAAGCCGACTTCTTGCTCGAACTCGGTTCGCCCGGCGCCGATCAGGTAATAACCGGGCTCTTGTTGTTGCAGACTGGTATCCGGCTCCTTAGCGATACGGTCAATCTTGCCGATGACCTTTTGGGCGATTTCCACCTCGGAATGCGGCGAACGTTTGGCAAGATCTTCAATCGCATGCCGGTAGCGGTCGCGGGTCAGAAAATCCATGGCACTGTATGAGCCATGGCTGCGTAGTTGTTTATCGACCAGACTCGAATCTTCGACAAATTGCGGCCAATCGTATGCCGATAGCGCGCGCATGCTGGTAATAATGTTGCGTACGGTCAGATTGGCGGCAATCTGGGCGACATGTTCACGGTGTACTATTTCATCCAGACTGACGCCTTGTTCGGCCAGCCAATCATTAAGAAAATCAAGTGCAGGCGCCGGGCCCGGATGCGGTTCGTGCAGACGCTGTACCAGCTGGACCGCAAAGGCCTGGCGGAACGGCGGGTCAGGTAAAGCGGCAATCTGGGTCGAAAGATCAAGCTTGTCCGCTTGGTCGACAAGGTCGTCAGCGAGCCGTCGCCCGACTTGCGAACGCATGACTTTTAGCGCCAGCCTCCGCAAATTCTCTATCATCACAATGCGTAGCGTGATCGGTATGGCCCAAAGCTCGCCGATGCTGAGCGGCTGGACTTCCTGGTACGCCCGCATGAACAGATTTAGCTGTTCCGGAGAAAAACGGCTATCGGTATGGGCGACCAATGCCCAGGCAATGCCGTAAACACGCGGATAACCGGTCAGAAAGCCGGTGGTTAGTTTGGGTAATTGCTTATAAAATTTTTCCGGCATATAGACATTGATGTCATTGATTTGCTCTTCAATGACATGGAAGTTATCGAGCAACCATTCGGCGGCCGGAGTAATGGCTCGGTGTTCCCGCGCCGATTTGCCTATGGCTTTGTAAGCCTCAACCAACAACCGGGAGTTTTCGCGAACTCGCGGCATCAGATCGAGTCCCTCAGGAATAACGCGGGCTTTTTGTTCTTTTGCTAAACTGGCGGCATGCTGTGCCATCCGTTCATCGCTAAACAACTCAAACCGAATCGGCTCTTCTTCACCGCCCGGGTCGGCAATTCTGATATTTCGTCTCTGCTCCTGTAGTTTCATTATCATCTGTATTCCCCCCCGTTTGGGCTTCCGCTCTGTCAACCGAGTGATTTCGGATATTTCTTATGTTTTATATGAAATACAGTGGGTAATTAACCCAGCCTCCCGCAAAATAAATAGGTTTACACCAAGAATAGGACTTTATGCATATCAGCAGATTAGAGAAGTCAAGGTCTTGAGGCAATAAGTAAGATTACCGACAAGGCAAGCTTGGGATCAGGCAATTACCAAACAGGTCACTAGTGCACAGCACGAAATCCGTTTAAATGTGTTGTTCGTTTTATTATAAAATTGGCCCATTGCTGTAGTAGCAGCTTCATGACATGGCAAGGCAATGGCGAAACTTCGGAAAATGATTGTATATACCGCTCTGGCACTGGCGGGTTTGGCGGCGATAGCTCTCGGCGCTGGTTTTTGGTTTTTGCATGAATCCATGCCGCAACTGGATGGCACGGTACAGCTGGACCGGCTTACGGACGAAGTCCGCGTACGCACCGATGCGCATGGCATGCCGGCCATCGACGCAGCTAACCGTGCCGATGCGGTTCGGGCTCTGGGCTATATCACTGCGCGCGACCGCTTGTTTCAGATGGACCTGATGCGGCGCAAAAGCGCCGGACGCCTGGCGGAAGTTTTCGGTGATAGGGCGCTGGATAGCGACATCAAAGCCCGAACTTACGGTTTTCATCGCGTGGCCAAAGCGGTGCTGGCAAAACTGCCGGCGGACCATCAACATTACCTGCAAACCTATGCCGAGGGCGTCAACAGCTATATTGTCGAGTCCGGCAAATTGCCGTTCGAGTTTCAGGCGCTGGGCTATCAACCGGAACCCTGGATTCCCGAGGACACGCTGCTGGTGGTATTGGGCATGTTCGAAACCTTGACGGTGGGCAGCGAGCGAAGCGAACGGATGCTGAGCGTGATGGAAAAAACCTTGCCGGATGAGGTGGTGCGTTTTCTGACGCCGGATACCGATGCTTACACCGAGCAATTGCAGAAAAAGGCTGAATCGCGGCGTCCGGCGCAACCGGTTCCTGTCGCGGCTATGGCTACGGCATTAGTCCGCCAGCCGTCGGATAAAGCGGCGTTGGCGCAGACCGTGCAGCAATCCGATGTTATGGTCGGCTCCAATGCCTGGGCGATTAGCGGCAAGCTTACCCAGGACGGGCGAGCAATTCTGGCTAACGACATGCATTTGGGGCTATCGGTGCCTAACGTCTGGTATCGCGTTGAGTTGAATTACGCCGATAAACATGCCGCAGGCCTGACCTTGCCCGGCACGCCGTTGCTGGTTGCCGGCAGCAACCGGCATATCGCTTGGGGAGAAACCAATTTGACCGGCGATTTCCTGGATCTGGTCCGGCTCGACATCAATCCCGATCATCCCGATCAATACCGGGTAGGCGATCAATGGCAGCGCTTCGATGAATACCCGGAAACCATCCGGATAAAAGATAGCGAAGCCAAGCAGATCGTAGTCAAGCAAACGCGCTGGGGGCCGGTTGCCAGCCAGCCGTTGCTGGATCAGCCGGTGGCCATTCATTGGGCGGCGCTGGATGCCGATGCCGTCAACTTCAATCTGTTCGATTTGGAGCAAGCCGAAACCCTGGAACAGGCGGTAAAAATCGTCAACAGCACCGGCGGTCCGCAGCTGAACGTGTTGCTGGCCGACGACAGGGGCCGCATCGCCTGGACATTGATGGGCAAAATCCCCAAGCGCTTCGGCAATGACGGTTTGGTCAGCCGCTCCTGGGCGGACGGCGGCGTAGGCTGGAACGGCTATGTCGAACCTGAGAATTTGCCGCAAATCATCGATCCGTCCGAGGGTCTGCTGGTGTCGGCCAATGACCGTCAATTCGACAAAAACTATCCGTACGTGATCGGCCACCAGTTCGGCAACGGTTACCGCGCCTATCGGATTACCCAACAACTTGGGCAAATGTCGCAGTTTAACGAATCGGCCATGTTCAATCTGCAACTGGATACCGGCAGCGAATTTTATGCTTTTTATCAGCAGTTGGCTTTGAACACCCTGAGCAACGAAGCGATTGCGGCCCAGCCGGATTTGGCCGAAGTGCGCGACTATCTGCTGGCCTGGGACGGCCGGGCCGATGTCGGCAGCTTGGGATTTGCGTTGCTGGTCGAATTCCGCAAGCAATTGGCCGAATCGGTCTTTGCGCCGTTTTTATCGGCCAGTCGGCAGGCCGATAAAAACTTCAGCTATGCCTGGACTTATATCGATACGCCGCTGCAAGCGCTGTTGAATGAAAAACCCTTGCAGTTACAGCCCGATACCGCAAATTATCGAAATTGGGATGATTTTATCCTGGGACAGTTAAAGCACAGCCTTCAGCGGCTGAAGGCCCGGCATCCGGACGTTGAGTTAATGGCATTGAACTGGGGCATGTACAACAAAGTCCGGCAATCCCATCCGTTTTCTAATGCGCTGCCGATACTGAGCGAGTTGCTGGACATGCCGGCCGAAGCCCTGCCGGGCTGTGCTTTTTGCGTTCGCGCCGCCGCTCCCGGTTTCGGCGCCAGCGAGCGGCTGGTGGTTTCACCGAATCATTTTGAAGACGCTATATTGCATATGCCCGGCGGCCAATCGGGACATCCGATGTCGCCTTATTACCGGGACCAACAGAATTACTGGCTAGAGGGCCTGCCGATGGCATTGACGGCAGGAAAGTCGGAACACCGGCTGTTGCTGCAAGCGCATGGCGATTAAAACGTCATTTACCACAGAGAACACGAAGAACACGAAGGAAAATTTAAAACTTCGTGTTCTCGGCAATTGCTCCTGCATTGCTCTACCTCCTGCATCCGTGCAGTCGTCGGCAACTGCTCCTGCATTGCTCTACCTCCTGCGTCCGTGCAGTCGTCGGCAACTGCTTCTGCATTGCTCTACTACACGCCATCCATGGCGTTATGCAATATCTGCATTGACCTCCAGGGATGGAGGAAATGCCGCAAGATTGCTGGGAGCAATCGCGGCCACCACATCCCTGTGGATTATGTAGGTACTTAGCGTGAGCAAGGAGCGGTTGCCGAGGCGGCGCACAAATTCGCCTGGAGCGAATTTGAACAGCCGATAAGGCTGGTCCGTAGGGCGAAAACCAGGGAGGGTTTTCGTAGCGAAAAGTAGCTCGCCGTCGGGTGCGAGACCCTGATTCAAGCCAGCGTCGCGGCAGCGACTCCCTAACAACGTAATGCATCAAGACGGGAAGCTGGAGCTTCCGATACTGAATTCCCAAGCTGGAGCTTGGGAGCTAGCGAAAACGACGGGACGTGGCACCTCTCAGACGACATTCCCACGTAGCACAGGGGAACGAGACAAGTGTTTTTGAAAATTCGGGCTATGTTTCTAACTAACAAAGAAATGCTCTAGGTTACTGTTTTTGCCGGGTCCGTGATTATTTTATTGGGTTCCCGGTCGATGTTTAACTGTGCTTGCCAGCCATTCCGCCAAGGCTTTGGCATCGGCTGGAAGCGGCGTGGGCAAGGCCAGTTCGACTTGCGACTGCTCCATTCGTCAAGCCGGAATTTTCATGATCGTCCAGTGGTTGAGTAAAATGCCGCTAACGCCGAATAACAAACCCAGTGCTGCTCCCTACAGCCCGGCCCAGGCATGGATGCGGCGCAGCCATTTAAGCCATGGCAGCCGTTTAGGCTGGCGGATCAAAATCACCGGGTTTGGTACATTCGTCATTATGATGATCTCCTTTATGGTTAAATGTCCGCCCACATACGCAGCAGGTTATGATAAGTGGCGACCAGCGGCACAATCTCGGGGCTTTCCGGGGCACGGGCTCGAAGGCTCTGAATGCCGGCATCCAGCTGAAACAGCAGGCAGCGCTGGGCGACGTCGCGAATCATACTCTGTACCCAGAACACGGCGACATCGCGGTGGCCGCCGGTGATGGCTTCCACCTTGTGCAAGCTGCTAGACGGGTAAAGCACCAGGCTTCCGGCAGGCAGTTTAATTTGCTGCACGCCGTAAGTGTCTTCGATGACCAATTCCCCGCCTTCATATTCGTCCGGCTCGGACAGGAACAGCGTTCCCGATATATCGGTGCGGAAAGTTGTCGCGCCGACACGGATCGCATTGTCGACATGGATGCCAAACTCCATGCCCGGAACATAGCGATTAAACAGCGGCGGGCAGACCACTCTCGGCAACGCGGCGGAAACAAACAGCGGATTGCAATGCAAGGCATTATGAACGATGTCGGTCAGCACTTGCGTTTCCGCCGCATTCGCAGGCAGTTGCAGGTTGTTTTTTACCTTGGCGGCCAATTCGCCTGCGGTGACCCGGCCATCGACGAATTGCGCTTTGGCAAATAGTTCTCGCGCACCGGCGAGTTCTTCGCCGGTTAAAACATTTTCAATGGCCAGTAGCATGTTGGTCCTTTATCTGTGATGTGACTGTAATCGGGTACGGCAACGCGTCAGCCGAAAAGTCCGGTAGTCCGGTAGGGTACGAGACTGTGAAAGAATTAACCAAATCAGTTTAAGAGCATATTCACCACGAAGGCACGAAGAGCACAGAGAAAAATAATTGTTTTTAATTCAATGTATTGAAAACTTCGTGTCCTCGGCAACTGCTCCTGCGTTGCTCTACCTCCTGCATCCATGCAGCAACTGTGTTCAAAATCAAGCCTGCTTTGCAAAATTAGGGTTCCATTCGTTCCCTGTTTTTGCCATCGAATTGATAATAGTGAGCAATTTCCTCATGCAGGCAACCAGGGCGACTTTTTTTA
>Ga0208262_1000207_pt1 | contig 24349 bp, 25 predicted proteins | sample LakWasMet15_LOW5_2_FD_183863 | JGI IMG/M metagenome (GOLD analysis project Ga0208262, IMG submission 183863) | Freshwater sediment methanotrophic microbial communities from Lake Washington under simulated oxygen tension - Sediment Metagenome... | ecosystem: Environmental > Aquatic > Freshwater >... | reverse complement strand
AGCTTATTATCTGGGTCAAATGAGTGATATGATGTCACTTATTTTTACCAGAAATGTGCACTATGCCAGTTCAAAACGACGAGCTTTCTTTACTTAAACAAGTTCTCGAAATATACGATCAAAAGTATGTCGCGGAATTTCTCAATAAAGTTTCGCCGAAAGATTGGTGTCGGGAAACAATTAACAGATGGCTTAACGGAAAAGCGTCGCCTCGACTAAGCCACACTGAATTTTGTGAACTGCAAAACTTACTCCCGCAAGCTCCTTCGAAAATTCAAAAATATGATTTCGATTTTATCGACCTGTTTGCTGGAATTGGCGGAATTCGCCTTGGTTTTGAAGAAGCTGGTGGAAGATGTGTCTTCACCAGCGAGTGGAATAAATACGCAGTAAGAACGTACAAAGCAAATTTTTACTGTGATCCTGATAGTCATAGTTTTAACGACGATATACGGAAAATAACGCTGAGTGATCAGGAAGATATTTCAGAGGATTTCGCTGAACGACATATTGATAAAATTATTCCTAAACATGATGTCCTGCTCGCTGGATTTCCCTGTCAGCCGTTCTCAATTGCTGGCGTATCGAAGAAGAACTCACTAGGTGTAAAACATGGATTCGAGTGTAAGACGCAAGGTACATTGTTCTTTGACGTTGCGCGTATTATTGCCGCAAAACGTCCTTCAGCGTTTGTACTAGAAAATGTTAAAAACCTAAAAAGTCACGATAAAGGGCGCACATTTAAAGTCATTATTGAAACCCTTGATGAACTGGGGTATTGGGTCTCTGACGCCGATCATACTGGCACTCATGATCCTAAAATTATTGACGGAAAGAATTTTGTGCCTCAGCACAGAGAGCGTATTGTGCTTGTTGGATTTCGCAAAGATCTTGGGGTACATGATGGTTTTTCCCTGCGCGAAATCACAAAATTATTTCCTAAACATAAGCCTGTGCTAAGCGATATTCTTGAAGATAAAGTCGATGAAAAATACATCCTTACTCAAAAACTCTGGGAATATCTTTTCAATTACGCCATTAAGCATAAGGCAAAAGGCAACGGTTTCGGTTATGGGCTGGTAAAGGGCTCCGACACGACACGTACATTGTCGGCCCGTTATTATAAAGATGGGTCTGAAATACTTATTGACCGAGGGTTTAATCCTGACAAACCCCCATTCGAAAAATCTAATCTGAAAAACCGCCCGCGACGCCTAACACCATTGGAATGTGCTCGGCTAATGGGGTACAACAGCCCTGGGAAATCGGATTTCCGCATTCCTGTGTCGGATACTCAAGCTTACAAACAATTCGGCAACTCTGTCATCGTTCCCGTATTCGCTGCTGTTGCCAAGCTAATGAAACCTAGAATTATAGAGGCAAAAAAACGCGCCTCCCTGAAGTCATTGATGGCCGCATAGTTCGTCGTGGATGTTCACAGCCCTTCTGTTCGCGCAAAAAATATGCGGGCAATACGAAACAAAAACACTCAACCTGAAGTCCGCTTGCGAAAAGCCCTTCATGCAAAAGGGTTCCGATTTCGCTTGTACGTAAGAACACTACCGGGCACTCCGGATATTGTGCTTCCAAAATATCACGCAGCCATTTTTGTACATGGTTGCTTTTGGCACGGACATGGTTGCCATCTCTTCAAATGGCCAAAAACAAACGTCGATTTCTGGAAAAAAAAGATTACACGTAATTGTGAAGTTGATGCGGATGTAGAAAAGGAACTGGAGGCGCTGGGATGGCGTTATGCAGTGGTATGGGAATGCGCTCTGAAAGGGAAGGCAAGAAAAAATCTGGAAGACTCAGCGGACAGGCTAGAAAAGTGGTTAAGGTCATCCAGCCTCTCCCTGATCATTGAGAGCAATAAAAGTAGCATCAGTTGATTTTTGAATAAAGCCTCATACTCATACTAAAGGTTTGCTTCTGCCACCATGTCTAGGTTGCGAATGAAGTTTGAATTTTATTACTACCTATTTAAGATGACATCCATACGCCATTTTAATGCTAAAAGATTAGCAATCAATCCGGTATATCTTTAATGTCATTACCATGTGGATCAGTAATTGATTTGTTTTGTGGGTGATTTCTGACCTGTGATATGACCATAAAAACAAAAAAGGAAGGCAAATTATTTATTCCAAAAATTAAGTCTTTTTGTAAAAACTTCTTCCTGAAAGAATTCTTTGAAAGAAATCACGTTGGATTTCCCTGCATAACAGGTTTCCTTTGCTGTTTTTAATGATTCAGGCACTACCATGTGAATTCCGTGTTTTTGCATGTCATCAATGGCATCTGATGACACCCGATCATCTACGGTTGCCAAAAACAAGGAGCAGTTAAATTTCTCCAAAGCCACCTGTTTCCAGCGCTCTCGAAGAGTAGTTTTAGCTGAAATAATCAACGCTTCATCCCCCCCTCTATTGGGAGAACTAAGGACTTTTAAACTTGGCAATATAAAGTCAGGCCGCCTGCCACCTGTGATCTTTTGTGCTTCGAATGGGATTTTTCCATCCGTCATCATTCTGCCAATATGATATTCAAAAGAAAGCCCTCCTCGTGATTTGCGATGCTGGCTCGCACTTAGGAATGTAGCATCCAACTGCGGGAACCCTTTCACAATTGCAGTTACAAGATCAGCCTCCTCAGTCACAATTCTGAGTACATCCGCAGCTCGATGTCGTCGCTCAACCTGTTTATATAGCGCGAACTCGACATCCCGACTAATCTTCATTATCGCGTCGCCAGGATTAGGTATTAAAAATGGATCTAAGTTATCGAGACTCTGTTCTTGTAAATACGCCATCTGCGCTTGTGCAGCAAGACATTCAGGCGGAGGCAATTTTGCAACAGATGCAATGAAGGATCGTAGCGTTCCAGCCTTGAGCGCGGCACTCAACTCTTTAATTAGCATGTCCGTTTCGTTCTTATCGACACTCAGTGCATCAGAGGGGTTAAATATGGCGAAATGGAAATCCACACCAATATCAAATGCCGCCTCCAGCAATTCTGCTTCCTCGGAAGCAGAATCAAATATCATAAACCAATAACGAACATCTTCTTCAGGAATGCGCAACAGCCCTCCGACAAGTAAAGAGGCTGGAGTCAATCCCGCGAACTCAGTCTTGGGGACGCCGGTAAATTGCATCTCTACCCCCTTATTAGAGTAATGTGCGAACCTAGAAAGTTTTATTTCGCCAGTGGCAGGCCAAATCGTTAATACGCTCGACTCAAAAATATGAGGTTTATCTTTGTTAATATTTTCAAGATTAGGAAAAAAGCCTGAATCTTTCAAACCAGAAGGGATATATGGTCCATATTGATGATTCTTGGGATCATCAGCCCAACTACAGTCATTTCTGGCTAATTTCTTGATCAACAGTTTTGTGCTTCTTACCGCCCATTTATTAAATTCATCCCATTGACTCATTCTTGTCATTTACCACTCCAGCCGGTAAGTAATAAAAAATTGCATCATCATATATAGATGGCCTTTTTTATTTGCAAAAAAGTTATGTATTAATTCACACCTCCAGTCATAACCTCAAGACAGTATTTAAGCGTGCAAAATAAAGATTATTTACAACCTGTATTCCATAATGAATCCTCAGGCATAGTAGAAATCGTCTCATTCATTCACCCTTTCCTAAAGTTTATAACTTTAAAGTCGACCTAGAATCTAGATTTTTCGGCATAAGCAAGTTGCTTTTCTAAAGGTTACGTTTAGGGGCATATTAATTATTATTGTCTGGCTTACTAATATATTAGCCACCTACTTACTCAACCGCCCCTGCCATGCATGCGTCTAAATCTGCGCGGTAGCAACGCTCTCATAGTTGATCAGAGCCTTAATTCCAGTAATCGCAGTAGTGCAAATACAGCGAGGTTATTTCAGGACTTTTGATCAAACAATTTCAAAGCCTCTTCATATTCCGCCTTAATATCAAATCCAACGTCTTGGCCCGGCACCACTTGTTGCAATGCTGCATACATGATGCACACCACATTAAGCCCTGTGTAATTTCCTGGAATCGATCTTAGCTGATAGGTTTTATCCAGATTATTCACATCCAGTCCGCTTTGCCCGAGTGTTGCAGTTTCAAGTGCGACACCTTTAATCTCTTGCGGGGACAGGCCTTTGAATGTCTCCAAGGCATTTAAACAGTAATTAACAGCCTCTTGATTAAGGCCGCTGGTTTGACGAAATTTCTCATGGGCGAATTCCCGTGAGATTTCTTCTGCACGCTCGGCATGTTTAGAGCCCGGGGCAGCAGCAATAACTTGAGTCAATAACGCCGACACTCTTTTTTTGATAGCTTCATCGTCATGAGTGGCCAACAGGTTTTCTGCCAGCGCCAATAAAGCAATGGGGTCTTTGGGGGCGGCTCTGACGGCGTTTTCAAGTAACGCAGAAGCCCTCTCTTCACTTAATTTCGAGGCAATATAACCTGCCGTTCTGAGTGCATAAGGATCATTGGGTGCAAGCTTAACCGCCGTTTGTGCGGCTTGATTGGCTTCATTGATTTGCTCATTACGCATATAGGCAACAGCAAGCGCAACCCAGCCATGCTCATAGTCAGGCTTGATTCGGGTCAAGTCGGTTAACAATGCGATAGCCTTGTCCAGATTGCCTTCGTCGCTGTAAACCATACCCAGGTTATAGAGCACGATCGGGTTGGTTGGGTATTGCGCGTACAGACTTTCAAAAATGGCTTTACCTGTTGGATAAATACCGCGCTGCAAGACATCAAGGCCTTCGTCAGACTTGGCTTTAGCCTCCAGGTCTTCGGCAATAATCAAAGTATCTTGTTCAATGCTTACCTTAGTAAATTGACCATCGGCGCTATATTCTTCACTGATGTGTTTTTTTAAGTACTCTTCAAAACCCTCTGCATTGCGGTTTTGGTAGGCTTCCGGTAAGCCCGATAGATCGTAATCCGCAATTTTGATAACGGCTATATTGGGGGTTTGCATATTCAAGGCGTTATCCATTCAAAACGGTCTTGTAAATTAAGGCGCTTGAGCCAGGCAGTGACCAATTCGCTATCGGTTGCATCGGCTTTGCTGCCGGTAACATCACCCACCAACCCGGTACACAGTTCTTCAAAGCCGCATTGTTTATAGGGCTCAAAAAAATCGGTACGATCAAACAGGTAATCTGCCGCCAACGCGGTGGCTCCGTTAATGGCTTGATGGCAATGCAATATCCATTCGGGGAAGATTCCCGCAGCAATTTGTAAGGAACGTTCACCTTCACCTTTTTCAAATAAGAAATGGGTCAACTGACTATCTCTTAACGCCAGGTAGTCCCTATGAATTTGCGCCGAAAGTTTAATCAGCGGTGCGGCGCTACGCAATTGTCGCCCCATGCCTTCCATGATTGTTTTAGCTGCAGTGGCATCGACACCCAGCGCCAAGAACTCCTTAACGGTTTTGTCATCACTGGCGTGTGATGAACTTAAATGCTTCGATTCCTGCTGCTCATAAAAACGGATCGCCAACGCGCATTGCACGCCTACAAGGTATGGAATGTCAGGCCTTTTCGGATTGATTGAGATTCTTAGCTGCTTGGACCACTGCGCTTCACTTAAATGCAATACAGCCCCGACATTTAAGGTGTCGTCCCAGCTAACGCGGACTGGTAGTTTGCTTATCTTTTCGGCTGCAGCAATGAGACCGGCAGCTTGTTTGTAATTGTATTCGACCATTTTAAATATATCTGGTGTATATGAAGGGTAAGTTTAACCGACTCTATCTATAAGTATTGAACGATAGCCCTTTCTTTCTTTGCTAAGACTCAATTTTAAACCAGCGCTTATTGCCTCTTCCTCGCTATCAAACCAATCTTTCCGAACAGTGCCAGGCGAACCCGCCCTGCCCCATTCGCGAATTAGAGACCAATCATCAAGTAGACCAGGAACAACAAACATCTGATAAAACCGATGCATATTCTTATCGGCATCGTGCCGTACTAAATAAATGTGCTTCATGGCTTGCCTCAACTATCTGCCACCAATTATTTACAATCTAGCGCTGACCTTATGGTCTGCCCATATTCGTTTTACTTGGCTTTCGCTGCATCCGGCCAGCTCAGCGGTCCGTTTGATGGTATGGCCAGCTCCACGCAGTGCAACGATTCGCTGATGGGTCGTTGTGTCAGCGACACGACCAGCATACTTGCCAGCGATTTTGGCCAGTTGAACGCCTTGGCGTTGACGCTCTCTGCGTGTTTCATAATCATCACGTGTCATTTGCAAAGCAAGTTTAAGCAGTAACTCCTGCACCGCCTCCAGAACAATCTTGGCGACGCCATCGGCTTCAGCTGCAACATCAGATAAATCAACTAGACCCGGCACGGCCAACTTTGCTCCCTTGGCTCGAATTGATGCGACCAATTGTTCAGCTTCAACTAAAGGGAGTCGGCTAATACGGTCGATCTTTTCAGCGACTACCACTTCGCCCGGTTGCAGGTCGGCAATCATTCTCAGCAGCTCGGGCCGATCCGCACGAGCACCCGATGCTTTTTCACGGTAGATGCCGGCAATGTAATAACCTTCTGTCCGAGCGCTGTCGACGATTTCGGTTTGGCGGGTAAGATCTTGTTCTTCGGTACTGACGCGGAGATAGATACGAGCAACTTTCATGGTTAGGTAGCCAAAATGGGTATACTTAAGTTGCCTAACTATAAATCATATAGCCAATAATTAAAATCGCAATGTAATTTGGCTACCTTCTAATTGGCCATCTATTTTGGCTATTTTTGTCAATGTCATAAGACGATTGCACGAATATCAGAAGTCCACTGCACTAAAGATATACCTTTGACACTTCCCTCATCTCGGTCTTAAGCTAGAACGTCAATTAAGATTTTTAGGAACTGGATAGTGAAGAGTTACGAGGGTAAAGGCAAATGTTGGCGCTGTGGTTACAATCTAGGTCAAACGGACTATTTGTACGAGTCGAATTGCTCCGGCTGCCGCACAGCCACGCGTGTCTGTCGCAATTGCAGATTCTTTAGTAACAGTGCACCGAATAAATGCAGTGAATCGCAGGCGAAATTAATTGTTGATAAGCAAAGCGCTAACATGTGCGGATATTTCGAGGCTTTGTGATTGCAACTCCACCCTAAACCAAACCTCTCAATCCCGATTAAAACCGCCACGTGCTCTTATCTAAACTAGGCCACCTATCCCGATACGATTACACCAGTATTAAATGATGGCTTTTGGAAGTGGTGAACTGTCGCAATCGACCCTAAGCTGTCGATGCGACTCCAATTACCTCATAGGCAGGCATCTGACAATTAGCCGCCATTCAAGATAATATTCATAGTTATTTGTTAATAGCTGATAAGTGGAAAAACTGAGGGACAATAAAATCCCTTTAACATTTGGTTCAATGAAATGTCGCCTTTAACCATCGGCAAACTTGCCAAACAAACCGAAGTCACCATTGAAACCATCCGTCACTATCAACGCATTGGTTTACTGACAGAGCCAGCGAAACCCGATGGCGGTTATCGAGTTTATTCAGCTGATGCGATTGCCCGAATACGTTTTATCAAACGCGCTCAACAGGCTGGATTTACCTTGAAAGAAATTGCCACCTTGCTATCGCTTGATGGGGCGCGCTGTGCTGATGTTCGACAAGTCGCCGAGCAAAAATGCCGGCAGATCGATCAGCAAATTAAGGATTTAACAGCTCTCCGTCAGGCATTGGGAACTCTGGTCAACGACTGTCAGCAGACAGCTTCATCCGCGCGTTGCGCTATTCTCGATGCGTTTAGCGATGATGCATCAACCAAACCCTGATTTTAAATCAGACATCACTGCCCACTTGACTCTGTTCTAAACAACAGGCTTTAGACTCCTTGCCAACATTGAGCATTAGGAGATTGGTATGAATACAGACTCTGAAACACCCATAAAAACCCCGTCATGGTTGGGTATCGGCGCCATTTTGGCCGCTGTAGGGGCTTCGGCCTGTTGTGTTGGGCCTTTTTTGCTGTTGTCGTTGGGTATTGGCGGCGCATGGATTAGCACGTTGACGGCACTGGAACCGGCCCGGCCATTTTTTATTATCCTGGCCCTGATTTTTATAGGACTCGGCTATCGAAAACTCTATCTAACGCCTGAACGCTGTGAGGCAGGTGAAATCTGTGCCACATCCGACAACCAAAGCCGACAGCGCCTACTGTTTTGGCTGGGTTCCGCATTCATTTTGATACTGCTGGCCTTTCCCTGGTTAGCGCCTTTTTTCATGGCTTGAGAGGGTTTCGACATGACAATTAAATCCAGTTTGTTAGTTATAAGCTTGTTATCAAGCATCCTGTGGATACCGGCAGCACATGCTGAAACTACTGTTGAACAGCCAAACCAACAGCAAACGGTGACGTTGAATATAGAAAACATGACCTGCGCTATGTGTACAGTCACCATTAAGAAAGCCTTACAGAAAGTCGAAGGCGTACAAAAAGTGGCTGTCGATTACGATGCTAAAACGGCCGTGGTTACTTTCGACAGCCACAAAACCAATAGCGCCGCCTTGATTAAAGCCACGACGGATGCCGGTTATCCGGGGTCCCTGACCACACCTATTACCCAATAAGGCCGAGGATAGCGTCTATGTCTGATTGCTGCAGCTCCACTAATACCAAACAGATTTGTCCTGAATGCGGTTCCACGTGCAAAAGCGTCGGCATGCCGACGCTGTACCATCAGGTAAGGTTTCCCGAAAATCAATCAATCGTCACTGACAGCTATTATTTTTGTCCGGCAAAAACATGCCGGATTGCTTACTTTTCCAACGCAGGCAACACCATTCCCAAACAGCATTTACGAAGCCATAAAGCGATTCAGAACGACGAGCTTTGTTACTGCTTTGACATAGACGCCGAGCAATATTTATTGGCGCTAAAAGATCAACGGGCAGAACCGATCAAAGCTTTCGTCATGCAACGTACCAAAGCCGGCGAATGCGCCTGCGAAATCAGGAATCCGTCAGGCCAGTGCTGTTTAGCGAATTTCAAGCATTTAGAAACTGGGCAAAACAACTGACTACTAACCGCTATAAACCGGCCATTGAGAAAACTAATTTTTGTTTTTTTTCAAAGACCGCTTATGGCCGTTTCCGTATAAAAAACACAGTCGTCTTCTAAAATTCTCAACATTCAAAAGCATCAGTTAAAAGCTTCGACTACACTGAAAGCGTGGAAACAAAACAGGAATTGCTTATGGGTGAGCCTTAAATGCAAGTCAACATAAAAGCTGTTTTCGATCGTCTGCTTGGACGATAAATTTTCTTTTTAGAAAACCTTTTTTTAGAAGGGTTATCCACAAATTCTGTGGATAACCCTGTCTTCGATTCGTCACATTTGCCTTCAACCGACCTTCCCTATTGGCGTTAAGTCAATTTGGTTAAATATAAGCCAACCTGTTTTGGCGCAAACCGTTACATCTAGGCACATAGGCAGATTCAGTGCTACCGTAAACACCGCTCATCATTATGCAGAGGATTATTGACCCAATCGCTGACGGGGGTTGCCGTCATTTCTGTATAGGCCTGGTTGTCTAGCAATGCAAATGCCTCATCTTCATCACCCGTTTTATCCAACCAGTGCGAATAGTATTCCGGCGTTATGATCACCGGCTTACGTTCGTGAATGGGTTGCATAAAGTCAGTGGCACTGGTGGTGATAATGGCGCAGGAATAGAGGGTTTCTTGGTCATGCTGCCAATGCTCCCAAAGACCGGCAAAAGCAAATAGGTGATTATCTTGGCGGTGGATATGAAAAGCTTGCTTGTGGTCTTCAAGTTTCTGCCATTCTATAAATCCGGATGCTGCAATCAAACACCGTCGTTTATGAAATGCCACGCGAAATGATGGCTTTTCCCTCACGGTTTCAGCACGGGCATTGATCAGATGATGGCTGTTTTTAGTGTCTTTCGCCCAGGAAGGCACCAGGCCCCAGAATAAATTCACCGCTTTTAACGATTTATCTTCCAGCTCAACGATGCTTAAGATTTTTTGCGCCGGCGTAATGTTGTAGCTGGGTTGAAAGCGTGGCGGTCGCTGCAAATGAAAATGTTCAGCGATTACTTCCGGTGTCGCGGTGAGATTAAAGCGTCCGCACATAGACTGCCTCCTGGGTTTACTGTTGCAAGTAGTGATCGGTGACGAATAGCCGCAGCCACTAAGGTATATCACTTAGCTTCCATATTAATAAGAATAACACTGCCGCATTGCAGCCGGACCATTTTCAAAGAGTGGTTTTTTTAAAGACAAACGACAACAAGAACAAATAGAGAACAATAGTCTTTTTTGGTGTACTATCTTGACCCCACTCAAGACACCCAATGAACGCCATGAAAAGTGCATATCTGCCGTTAAGACAGCAACCGTCAATGACTCGACATCACAGCGAATGGCTGAGTTCTGACAATTTGCAGTTACCGATATTGGAATTAAGTCAGTTGCCGATGCGGGTCGATTTGCCGTTGTTTGGAACAAAAATTCCCGCAGGTTTCCCTTCCCCCGCTGATGATCATCTGGAAGCTACCATCGATTTAAACCGGCAATATGTGCGGCACCCTGCCGCGACGTTTTTTGTGCGCGTACAAGGCCATTCGATGATCGGTGCCGGTATCCACAATGGCGATATGCTGGTAGTGGATCGCTCGCTAGACGCTCAATCGGGTTCAATTGTCATTGCGGTGGTCAATGGCGAATTAACTTTAAAAAGGTTACTGATGACGGGTGATGAGGTGTGGTTGATGCCGGAAAACCCCGAATTCCAGCCCTTAAAAATTACCGACAGTATGGAGCTGCAAGTGTGGGGCGTGGTCGCCCATGTCATTCACTCTTTTTAAGCCATGTTTGCGATTGCGGATGCCAACAATTTTTACGCGTCCTGCGAACGGGTGTTTCAGCCCAGTTTAGAGGGAAAGCCGATTGTGGTGCTGTCCAATAATGACGGATGCGTCATCGCGAGAAGTGCCGAAACTAAATTATTGCATGTAGCCATGGGTGCCCCCTATTTCAAGATTGAGAAATTTTGTAAGCAAGAAGGCATCGCTGTGTTTTCCTCGAATTTTTCCTTATACGGCGACTTATCGAACAGAGTGATGCAAATCATCTCCGGTTATTCACAGCGGTCTGAAGTGTATTCCATCGATGAAATATTTTTAGACTTGGCGGGTATGCCGGGGGACTTAACCAGCTATTGTCAAGGCATATGCAGCACGGTGAAGCAATGGACCGGCATCCCTATTTCCATCGGCATTGCCCCTACCAAAACACTGGCAAAGCTGGCCAATCGCTTGGTCAAGAAAGGCCTTTCGGCGCACGGTGCCGTCTTGGATTGGCGAACATTAGAATCTCCGGATGAGGTTTTAGCCAGCATTGCCTTGGATGATATTTGGGGTATTTCCCAACGCTGGTCGGAAAAATTACAGGCATTACGTATTAACAACGCCCTGGCATTGCAGCAAACCGAGCCCAAACGCATGCGGCAACATTTTGGTGTGGTGATGGAACGCATTGTCTGCGAACTACGCGGCAGCTCCTGTATTCCGTTAGAGGCGATGCCACCGGCCAAAAAACAAATAATGACATCCCGTAGCTTTGGTGAAAAGTTAACCGAGTTTGCCGATCTGCGAGCCGCAGTCACCCATTTTGCCGCGCGTGCAGGGGAAAAGTGTCGTCGTCAGCACCTGGCCGCACAAGCCTTGACCGTGTTTGTGCAAACCAGTCCGTTTGATACCCAGCATCCGCAATACGGTAACAGTGCCACCACGGAATTTGAGTTACCCACCGATGATTCGGCGACCTTCATTAGAGCCGCACATCAAGGTCTAAATCGTATATTTAGAAAAGGCTACAGTTACCAGCGGGCGGGGATTTTATTGCCGGATTTATTACCTGCCGGTGTCGCGCAAATGTCATTATTTGAGTCCGGCGAACGCTCGGCTCGCTCAGAACAATTAATGACCACGCTCGATAACATCAATCGTCTGCATGGCAAAAGAACCATTCACTATGCCAGTGAAAACCTTAGTAACCGCTGGCACATGCGGCAACAGTTTAAATCACAGTCTTACACGACTAATTGGCGTGAGTTATTGACCGTTACGATCTAGCATCATAGAGTGCTGTTTAATGCCCGGCATTGAGATGCACTGTTGTGAGAATTGATAGTTATAGCTCAATCACCATCGTGCCCTAACGGCCAAAACTGTGAAAAGTTATTAGGCTTAAAACTCAAGCGACTGGAGGACAAGTCCAAACAAAACAAACCGAGGGCGTTGTGAAGAAAAAGCTGATTTCCTATAAATTCAACTTGGTTTCCTGCCCATTATTTATTTACAGTGTAAGCTCTCATCAACAGACATTGAGGAAAGCGCTATGAGTCAGCATTTAAATCTACTACGTGCCATATTCCAGGATCCTATCAGCGGTAACATCCACTGGCGAGAAATTGAATCGCTGCTTCATCATTTGGGTGCAACGGTTGAGCCCAGTCACGGCGCCCGTTTTCATGTGGTGCTTAATAATGTCGAAGGCATTTTGCATCATCCGCACCATAGCGGTGTTTGCAGTAAACAAGACATCAAGCACATCCGTGAATATCTAGCCAGAGCAGAGATCAGCTTGTCAAAGTACGAGTCGGAACATCACAAGTCGTCATAGTCGAGAAGCACCAATATCATCATTTGTTAGGCATAAAAGTTAAATACCAAATGATGTTGATTCTAAGATGACGTTCATAGACATTATATTAGGGATTTCTTCAACGCTGGGTATCGGCCAAAACCAGACTGCCAAATTGTAGGGGCATTGACAGCGGTTGATTCATTAGCCGACGGTCAGTTTAGCTATCGATACTGGATTGCAAGACCTGACCCTGTTGTGTGCCCTGAGAAACCCTCCTAGGGTTTGTCGGACAATGCAAAAAAAACTACTTTGCGTCCCAAACCGTATTCTTGTGAAGAGAAGTACTGAGCAAAAACAAGAATGGTGAAGAGGTCTTCTGATCGGTATTCGATCAATAGTCCTCTTCACTTGGTAGGTCTAAACCAATAAGATGGTGCAGTTGACTTCTGATATTGACACGCGTGCTAACAATATTGGATTCCGAGTGAATAATGACGCTCTTGGGGTGACTATGCCTGAAAATCGTCATGCGTAGCGCATCACAAGCCAGATCAGCCGTCAACATCTACGCAAAGCGCTCTTCCAGAAGCTGGTAGGTACTCTTAGCCTCACTTTCATCTTCGTACGATACGCAGAAGAGAAAACCGCCACAATTCGCCGACCCAGCCATTGGCATCGTTACAATTACACCTTTTCGCGTAACAGGCTCGTAGGCGAGCCCCATCTCCCTTGCAGCATTGAGGAACGCAGTCAAACTCGGGATCCTCCATTGCTTCCCTGTCACATATTGCACCACGCTTCGTTCCGGTGTGCGCCACACATCGACAATTTGGTAACCTATACTCTCGTACAGATGGAGAGAGGCTCCCACACGTGCATTCATCTCGGTGAAGACCAAGTTGCCCGCCTCATCAACAAGCGCGTCAGCACTCAGACAACCACGATATCCAAACGATTGGTAAAGGTGCGCTAGCCGACTCCCGTGATGGACTAGGCGTCCGTGTACATCCGCATTCACACCGCGCAGCGGGATGGTTTCCTCAACTAGCCTGCCGCTCGAGTAGCCAAGTGATCCTGTCGCGCTGATCGACACACCGGTATTAGTAGCATGAAACTCGGCGTAGATAGTGCGAGAGCTTGGTTGAAACCGCTCGATCACGACTGGGAAGCTGCTGCTCACCGACGCCCACTCCCATCTCTCATCGAGATACTTTCCTGCGTCGGTAGGCGCCTGCAGCCTCTTGATTCCGATGGCACCAGCGTGACCGGTTATGTCCGCATCAATTACCACAAGTTCGTTGCCGTTGCCTGCATGGTTGTGTGCCTGTTTCACCATAACAGCGCTCTTATCGAGCAGACGCCGAAGGGTGGACTCTGCGTGCTCCTTGGTGCGACACACCGCGCCTTCAGTAATCGGCACTCCGATTGCTGCAGCAAACGCGCGGAAATTACCCTTGTTATTCGCTAACTCGTCGCCCTGCTGAGCGAAGAACGCGGCACCTGGGAGTGCATGGGTCAGGCCGAGTAATTCGGCAAACTCCGCAACCTGCGCGGAAGGCCACAGCGAAAAGATCTCGGTGATCCCGACGGCATCAGCGGCCACGGCCGAAAGCAACGTCTCGTCACCCAGAGTATCGGGATCAAAAAGCCTGTGCTCGAAACGTCCACCCGCAGTAACATGGATCTTTAATGTTCGCGCATCAACGCCTGTCAGGTTGGTGACGTAGGTGAGGAAGTCCTCGTCCACGGGGGCAGGCAGGACGACGATATCGTGGTCCCGCACGAACCAGAATATCCTCTGGACGAAAGCTCGCTGGTCAGCCTGAAAAAGCAGCGATGCGTCGACGTGATTGGCGATCAGAATGCGCATTTATTTGTGTGGGTCCCTTAGCGCGAGTAGTCTTCGAGCCCACCATCGCGAACGGTGTCAAGCGTGAAGCAATGAAAGCCGCCACCGAAAAGCCGACGATGGCGGTGTTGCACGGGGATCACCTCGAAGCCAGAACGTTCGAGCTTCCGAATGAGGTCAACGCACGCTTCGTTACACAATAGAGTCTTCGGGCTCACAGAAAGGACGTTGAGATCGATGTATGGGCTTGTCAATACTAAATCGCCCTCATCGTAGCTTGGGAAGCTCGTTGGCTGGTCAGGGACGATCAGGTCCCACTTCTTGAATGCAGCCGGTAGGTGATCGCGAATGCCCGCATGTCGAGCGAGGAACACACCAGGCCTTAGTGCCAGAATCATCGAGTCGATGTGATTGTCGCTCATCCGGTATGCACGGTGCACACGATACCTATCGCCAAGGTGACGTTCGAGCCAGCTGACAGCCAGGGCATGATTCTCGTTGGCTATGTTCACCAGTATGTCGCGACCAAGTCGCAAACACTGCGCGCCGTCGAGTATCATTTCGTAGCCGATGTCGAACGGCGACGCACACGGGTCTGCGATGGGCTCGGCAGGGCCACCTAGTGTTGTTTCTGTGTCGCGAGCATATGACAGGTCGAAGGATCTGTCCGTTAGGATTGGCCGTGGCATGGTCGTCCAGCGCGCACCCTCGTCGTAGTATGTCTTAAACACTGGCGCGAGGAGTCGGGTTTCGAGGTACCGCGAGCGGATCGCAGGTGGAGTTTCGATGATTTCGTCGCCGAGGATCAGCGTGTTATCACGGATATTGAGCGCCGGCACTGGCATTGCTTCCCATCCAAAGCCCTTGATAGAAGGCGTGGCGGGTGGAAGTGGGATCGGGCGATGCACTACCACGCCTAGGGCTGCGAGGATCTTCGCCAGGTTCTCGACGTCTTCGTTGAGCTCGTCGACATAACGCTGCTTGATATGCCAGCTGCGGTCACGCACAGGTGTTGAGGCAGTCAGTCGCGGGTAAGCCCAATCAGACCGAAAGAGATTCTCATGAAAGAATACGTCGAACGATAGCTCACGGTCATGGGACGTATAGTTCGCCGCGCTGCCAACGATCACTTCACGCAGAGTTGACCATTCGTCGTATGAGTGTAGGCGTGCCATTAGATATCCCTAATTGATTTGCTAACATAAAGTTTTTACAAGGTGGAGTATATGCGCCATCAAAGCCCCGCGCGAGTCGGTGGGACCGCCGAGGAGTTGATCGATCCGCGCGGTAGAAAAACGAGGGACTGGATATTTTTCCATAGACGGAAGTACACAAACTTGGCTCGGCGAGTTAACGCACGCTACGACCTCCCGCGCAATCCACTCCCAGGTTAAGATTGCTTGGTCGACGCAGATATACGTCGGATGGGGATTCTCCTTGCAGGTAAGTAAGCGTGCAACCTTCGCAACGGCCGCCACATCTGAAAATTGGCGCCCATCTCCTGCCACGACATCGATTGGACGGGCTTCCATCGCAGCGCCTACCATCCCCTCGAGGCGGCGGTCGCTACGAAAAGAGGCGTTGGCGAACGCCGTCGGACCAACGACTGGACCAGGACGGATGACAATCCCCGTCATATTATGCTCTGCACATGCCGCACGGAAGAAGAGCTCACCGGCAGCCTTCGTAGCCCCGTATAAATCGGTTGCCGAGAGCCGGTAATCCTCACTCATCTCGCCGGTGAATGGGCGATGCACAGACACCGAAGATATGAAGATGCAACGCTCGACGCCTGCTCTTCCTGCAGCGGCGAAAAGCTTCGCGACAACTACTGTATCCTGCAGCTCGAGCTCTGCCCCCGGATCGCCCCAGAGCAGCGCGGCATGTATGCAAATCTGGTGCCCCTCTAGTGCCTGTGAAACCCGGTCCTCTTGCTCTAAGTCCGCTGTCACAATTTTTAGCCTAGGTGCATGCACGAAAGAGCCCAGCTTTGTCGGCACCCGTACTATCGCGGTGACTTCGTGGCCCGCCGTGAGGAGCTCGCCCAATACGTGCAAACCAATGTAGCCGCTGGCACCGGTCAGAAAAATTCGCATGGTTCATCCTAATTGCCGGTACCTCTAACGAGGAATGGCCGACTATTGATATTGGGTTTCGTCGATCGGCTTGGATGCAGGTGAAATTGACCTCACATTGGAACCACAGCGGTGATCCAGGCGCAACGTTCGACGAATATGAGGCCGATCGGAGGCGCTTGGGTCATAATTTCCTTGCAACAATCATGTGCACAGTTCTTCTAAGCATGCCCCCACTGCTCATCCCCGAGCTCCACCGATGCTTGACAGCGGGAGCGTGTCGAGGCAACGCAAAGTGGCTGTGTCGAGCCAAGTAGGGCTCGCGGCGAGGGTCAGCCGAGACTCCCATTCGGCCAAACGCATCACGAAGTGACAGAGGAATTCCTCTGCCGGTTTGACGCCGACACAATGATGGGGACCATAGCCAAAAGAAAGATGTGGATTGGGCGACCGATCGAGCACGAGCTCAGAGGGATGCTCAAACACCTCGGGGTCACGATTAGCCGCAGCCATCAGCGTGATGATAGGGTCATTCTGGCGAACGTTTATCCCGGCGATTTCTACGTCGCAGGTAGCGTACCGTGCAGTTGACTGCGCTGGACTCGTGAACCTGAGAAGCTCGCTGACACCCAGGGACACATCGCCGGAGGCTACAATCTGCTTGGCGAGGTCGTGACGCTCCAAGCATAAAGCTAGTATACTGCCCATGGAGCTGTAAGCTGTGCTGAATGCCGCGTTGAACGCAGCGGATATAGTATTGCGGACATATGCAGGATGCATCTGTGCCACATCTGGAACCGCGTAGAGCTCGTGGATCATGCTTCCAGCCGGCGCTGTAGCTATCGCCGCGTCGATCACATCGTTGAGCTCGCGCGTGGCTTCGACTCCCGCGTCGCGGTGGTGCAAATAGACCTCTCGATCCATGGCCCGTGTCAGACGGAGGAAGGTGGACCGATAAGATTCTGGGGACATGTCAAGCACTCCCACGAGACTGCAGGCGAAGCGAATAGCCGCCGGTTCTGCTACACATGACATGAAGTCGAAAGGGTGCCCTTTGGGTTGGCTATTGAGGTTGCCTTCGAACGATTCAATAGCCTCACGACAAGCAGCTCCGGTGTCAGTCCGTTTGAAGCAATGTAGAATTGACTGGCGCAGCGCTACCTGTTCCGGGGGGTCTAATGACTGGATCGTCATTTCGTCGACCGAAACGTATCGACCGAGCTTCCTTCGATCGCGTGTAAATTGTTCCGTGTGCTGAAGGACGCGTCGGCAATCGTGGTATCTGCTCAGTACCCAAGCATAAAGCCCTTCATGCCAAAAAATAGGGCTTTCCCTTTGAAGCCGTTGAAATATTGGAAACGGATTAGCGAGAGTGATGGGATCCAATGGCTGATAGAGCACAGTGCCCGCTATACTAAGTACCTCATTCTCTCGTCCATGCGACACTTCGCTAAACCCTAGGGCTAGTGCATTCGTATACGCGCCCGTCTTCGTCGTCGAAAAGTTTCTCGACCGGAACATTCAACGCGGCTGCTAGCTTGTGGGCAACCGATAGCGGAGGGTCGTAGCGCCCGTCTTGAATGGCCTTAACTGTCTCTGCCGGTGCGTTTATTAGCTTCGCTAATTCTTCATAGGTCATTTTATTTCGCTCGAGCAGCTCCCCGATGCGGGACTTTGTGAGATAGCTGGTCAGATGGTCGTAACACATAGTCGACTCCTTATAGTTAGGTCATAATGATATTAACAGACAACCTAAGTAGCGCGCAAAGGGTTTGAAGGTGTGAGCTAGGCACGTTACTTCGCCCGATCAGACTGTTGTAGAATAATTGTTGAATCTTAAGGCGTAGTCCAAGAATGGGCGAAGCTTCGCTACAGGCTCGCCCGATTTGTGCGACAAAGAAATGAACCCGATCTTTTTGCCTCCATCAAGGCTCCAAGGGCTGTTCTGCTCAGCATGGTGTGTGTCAGGCTTTGATGGGTCGAAGAAGGGATACACCAAGAATCCCCAGATCACCATTCCTACAGGAGACTGGAAGTGCCCCAGGTAGGCGGTCATCTGGTACAGGTCGTCGCGCTGCTCCTAGTATGTGATTATTACGTTCAGAATCATCAATCTATAACCAATGAAACTGGTGTTTTGTAGAGTCTAGATTTCTCACACTTTTTTTTGAATCCTATTTTCTCCTGAAAATAATAAACTAAGGCATCGGCAAGCTCTTTAGGAGCTCGAGGATCAATAAGTATGCTATCGATCACTTGGTTTGGTTTAATACTTATAGCAATTCCCTTAGACTCTTCAGGCGGATGATCATCAATCACCACCACTCTATATTCATATTCGTGTTCATATGCCTCTCGCTTCATAAACAATAAATCGGTTGATCTAATAACATCGAAATTCTTTTCGAGTTCATCTCTGACATTATTGGATTTTATGTTCAGATTGTTCTGAGACATGTAAGAAACATCATCCATTCTAAGCCTTTTAGAGCTGCCCTTTATTCCTTTCTCAAGAGCCGTCCTCAGCTTCTTAGTACTGGTACCAATTCTTATGCCTAAGTGAGTCGGCGAATATATTCTCCACATGGCATCTGAAACTCCATTGCTACACCAGCATTGTGCAAACACTTTGTGGGTATCTCTATGGACAAGGCGAGTTTCATACGGATCTTCCCAATTTGAAGGACGAGAAAAGAAAAGTTCTCCTCTCTCGAATATTTGAACGGCATGATGGAAGTTTATTATCCGATACAGGCGACCTGCTGAATTTCTCATAGCTTTTCGTCAAGTAAGCCTAGCGCTGACCGTAGCCGATGCACTTGTAGTGAGCAAGGCGCACGAAAATACGTCCGAGTTTGGAAGTGAAGTGTTAGGGCTGGTGTTCATCATACAGCTCCTGCCATGTTAGTTGCCTTATTCCAGTAGGATTACTGGTAAATACCGTATCTATCGGTATCAAGTTTCCAAAGCCAATGAATTTTTCTCGATCGATGGATTGAAATGCGCGACTATAAAAATTAACGGCATCATCGGGGATTAAAATTGCGTGGCGGCAATCGGAACGATTTGTTCTGCCCGTTTCTTTTAGGACCTCGCCAAATATCTTGTGTACTGTGTTATACCTGTCTTTTGATTCATTCGATTTTGCCTCAATTACCCAATGAAGTTTGTTTTTCGATTTATACTCAACATCTGCGTACCTTTTTGACTTGCAATTACTGTTGATCAATTTCTCAATACACAGATCATCGTTGTTGTTTTCAGCTATGTGGCCAACAAACTGATCGATCAAATCTTGTTCAGGTGCTCTATTAGCCATCAATGGTCCTTTTCCCCTCATCTCCCATCCCTTTGGTTGATATGCTTTTGTGTTTCCTCTGGAACAACATCGCTATACAGTAAATCAAGCTCTTTAGGCTTTGTGATCATCTCATCGGCTATGAAGTTAAGAACATGGAATAGTTTTAAAGCAATATCTCGACCATCTTCCAGATCTATTTGACCAGGATGTACAGCGTTATTTCCGACTACACGAAGCAAGTCTAATGCCTGCTGAATTTTTGGGCTTAACCCTTCAGCAACAAGTTCCTTAATATCATCGTTAATATTTTTACCGGACTTGCCGAGTTGATTGAGCAGCAACTGCAAAGCTAGTCTCAATAATGCGGTAGCTCCTTTAGGTGAATCAACAACAATAGTAGAGGCCTCTACGTATAAATCTTGAATCTCTTGCTCCATGTCTGCATTTGGTGGAGCGACAGGCGTTTGCTTTGGATATACGATTTGCGTCTTTACCCAGATGGAGATTTCTCGGCACGTTGCACAAGTCGCGACAGATAATTCATCCGGAATAAAGCGAGCCATTAACCTGTTGTTTGCAACCTCGACTTCCCCAAGGAAAGCAACAATAGCTTCTTGTTCGTAAGTCTGTATACGCGTTCGATAGTCGTAAAAAACATTCCTTACGATACTATTCGCTGCATTACTGGCATTGTTGACATCAAACCACTCTTGCTGCGACACAACCTTACAATGAGGGCATTGAAATTTTCCACTTCTGAAACTTGGGGTTAAATCCAAAATCTGACTCCTATTCAGCGTTGCTTTGTGCACTGGGATCGGTTTCATCTACGGTAAAGAAATCAACTTGAATGCCAGTTTCTTTAAACATCTCAATCGAGAGCTTTCCAGTTTTGTGCCATTTTGAACTTGTATCAACAGAGTCTGGGCTTAACGCGACTACTCTCTTTATTCCAGCCTGAATAATTGCACCAGCGCAACGGGCACAAACAGGCTTACCCCAAACGTAAATTGTTGCGCCGTTTGCTTTAGAGCCAGCTGCAATCAGTGCATTTTGCTCTGCATGAACAATTAATTCGAGCTTAATATCTTTGTCATCAAGCCGTTCGGCTGAGTCCTCTACACCCATCGGGAATCCATTGTAACCAAGAGTCATAGCACCACCTCTCTCGGCCACTACTACAGCACCAACCTTAGCATTGGGATCTTTTGACCATTCTGAAACATACTTGGATAGCTCAACAAACCGTGTATCCCATTTTTCCATTGGCCTTGCTTCAATTTCTAATTTCACTATATTTCCCTTTCACACAGTAATTGATGCCTAACAAATAAATTAGATGGTTTCTGAATATCGTCCGTGGTCGATTTAGTCTAGGTAATAGAATCAACGATTTCCCACCAATCTTTAACCGAATATTCTCCCATACAGAATGATATACGATTTCTTTTTATCTAACGACCGTCCAATATCGGGCGATAACTAGCCAGTCACGTAAAAATTTCAAATACCAGCATAGGATTGATAACGCACTTTCGACATACCTTGGATTTGATTCTGAATTGTAGTTTTCTAAGTTATCCGTTCTTGGCCGCCCTGCGTGGCCGCTGCTCCTTCTTTTGAATGTACTCTTGTTGGTGCTCAATTCTCTCTTGGTGTTTCTCGATCACGGAATCGACAATGGAACACACCTGCCGCTCGATACCTTCTTTGCCCAGCACGCTGTTATTCGCAAGGTCGTTGAAATCGGTGAACCCTTTGGGATTGGCCGCCTGCTCGCCGGGTGCGAAAATCGGTAGTAAGACCTTGCCGCCAACTGCCTTAGCGGCTTCCTCTGCTTTGCTGCGGCCTGGATTGACGCCCTGAGTAGCTTCCAGGTGCTCATCGTCGTCACCGGCAATGACAACCGGCTTGTCCGGAAACTTTTCATGCAACGCCTTGGCAACGAGCGGTAAGTTGCCTGAGTCAAACGCCGCAACCGTGGCAAAGCCCAGTGCTTGCGACAAGCTAGCAGCCGTTGCGTAGCCTTCACTGATAACCAGAGCGGGAGCCTTAGTCAAGACGGCCATACCACCGATGACATGAAAACAACCTTCTTTACGGCTGTCTTTCGCGAATCGCTTGATGCCGTCTTCTTTAATGTACTGCATTGTCCATTGCTTGCCATCGACATCCGTGGCCGGAATGTAGGTTTTCTGGCCCTCTTTATCGGTGAACACACCAGTTTGTGGTTCGATGCCTTTGGCTTGCATATACGGTGTTGGTAATTCTACGGGCACCAGGTCGGCCATTTGTCGAGTGACACGCTGGGCCGTTTGTTCGTGTAATCTGGCCTGCTCGGCGTCACGCGCTTGCAGCTTGGCCGCTGCCTCGGCATTGAGTTGCGCTTTCTGCTCTGGATCAAGGGCGTAGCCTTTGGACTTCCATTTCATTTCAATGCCAGTTTTGTTGTTCTTGATGTAGCCTGCCGGATGACCATCCAAGTGGCCGACATAGAATCCGGCCTGTTCGCTTTTTTTATCACCCTCAACCGCAATCCGGTGTTTGGCACCGTCCATGACCGGGTGTTTACCCTCAACCACACAGCCCAGCGAACGCAGTGCTTCGGCAAACTCTTCTTCTGGCGTCATAGCCGGTCCTTGCTGGTTTGGCACTCTATCTGCCGCCCAGCGTTCCAACTTCGCGGTGTCGGCCTTGAGGCCGATATACCAGGATTTCGCCGCTTTATCCCATAGTGCCCCGGCTGCCTTGGCGGCGACATGCTCGCCATAAGGTACGGCAAGATATTGGCGATCGGGTGAAGGCTTTGAAGAAACCTTGGCAGCTTTCGGCTCGTCTGCTGACACTATCGCTGCGTCCTTCGCCCATTTGGCAAAAGGAGCTAGATCAACGCCTGCGGGAACCACCCAGGATTGTGCTTGACGATCCCATTGCGCACCCAAGGCTTTGGCTTCATCCTTTTGCTTAAAAGGCACATTGATGAAGATCTTATCGGGGTTTACGTCAGTTAATGCCAGTCTGTCTGGCTGTTTGAAATTCACCGTGTCAGCAAATATTTCTTGTAAGTCAGGGTATTCATTCAACACTTGTTCTGGTGGCAGTTCTTTAATGTCGATAACACCAGCATTCTCGGTAGAACGACTGTACAGTGCATTATTCACCTCGCGCTTGTGGGCCTCCTGAACGGCACCTATTGCGGTATCCGCATCTGAGAAACCAAAACTCTGTTCGCCAATGAATACCTCCCAACGCCTGCCATGGTTTTCAAGGGGCATGGCCGTGGCGATTTTAGCGAACTCATCACGAGTCAACAAATGCGCTGTAGGTCTTGGTAGCACTGTCGTCTCATGTTGTTCTTGCTGCTCGTGCTGCGCTTGTTGCTGAGGGTCAACTTCCAATGGGCTTTGCTGCCCATCGGAATTTTTAGCCGCTAAAATTTTATCGCTCGTACTGATCGGGTCGTGTTCATTAGTTTCTAAGTTCATCTCTGCCTCCTGAGTAGGCGGTGTCAGTGTTTTTTCTTGGGTCTGAGCCTGTTCCTGAACCTGTTGTTCGAGGCCAAGGACATAGTCTTGAATTTTTTCTGCATCGGCCGCCGCTCTGAATATCTCCAGCGGATCGTCCTGCAATGCTTTAATCCAAGAACCCACATACGCCGCGTGTTGTTCCGGATTATGCCCGATACCCAGCTCATCACCCAAGATCATGCTGGCAATTTCTGCCCGCAATTCTTCCTTGGCGTAACCCTCGCTGCCGAAGGGATGTACAAGATCGCGGGCCAATCGCGATTCGTGACCGGTCCAGTGACCCAGCTCATGCAGGGCGGTCGCATAGTAATTATCAGCGGTTGGAAATTGGCCCTTATCTGGCAAGTGAATACTGTCTGTTGATGGCCTGTAGAACGCCCTGTTCTGCTCGCCGTTTCGGATGACCGCACCGGATGCCTGCAAGATATGTTCGGCCCGCTCCACTGCATTCCATTCCTGTGCTTTGCGGGGCTGAACCGGTGGCATGCCGTCGACCTGCTCCGCATTGAACACCGTGGCAAAAAATACCCTGGGCCGTTCCAGTTTGACGACAAACTTAAGCGGCTCGCCTTGGGCGTCCAGAATGGGCTTACCGTCCGCATCCTTCTTGATGTGCTCTTCGCTGAATTTCCAGTATTGAATTGGGGTGCCTTTCTCTCCCTTACGCACCTGGGCATCAACGGAAACTGCCTGTTTATAGGTCAGCCACCGTTGATCCATGTAGTCCTGACTCATCAGATGGATAGCATTAATGCCTCGGTAGCGCTTGCCGGTCATCGGGTTGGTGGGCACAAAAGCTCCCGCTTCCCCTGGTAGCCACGGTCTTTGCCAGGGCGCAGTGCCACTTTTAAGTTGTTCGATGAGTTTTTCGGCAACGGTTTCATGGAATGGTTTTTTTTGCGTCATTGGCCTCTCCTGGAAGTTAACACTAATCACCTGG
>Ga0208262_1000205_pt1 | contig 24374 bp, 26 predicted proteins | sample LakWasMet15_LOW5_2_FD_183863 | JGI IMG/M metagenome (GOLD analysis project Ga0208262, IMG submission 183863) | Freshwater sediment methanotrophic microbial communities from Lake Washington under simulated oxygen tension - Sediment Metagenome... | ecosystem: Environmental > Aquatic > Freshwater >... | reverse complement strand
AAGTGTATTTAAATGATAAAATAATTCAGCCTGAGGTTGTTTTGGATGGAGCATTTAAAGGATTTGACATAAAATTAGAAAACGGAATTAATAAGATTGATTTTGAAGCACTGAACGAAGGTTTTGCTTCTCCAAATACTGCAGAATTTCAGGTTTATGACGATAAGGGAATCGCAATTACGGCAAGCCAATGGAATGTTGGAACCGGTTACAAGGCAACCATAATAATAGTGAAAGAATAAAAACGGCATTTTCCAAAATTCAATTTTAGAATTCATCAAATAAGTTAAAGAAAATTAAATTATACTATTTTTGTGATTTTTAACCATTGATTTTTTTTATTTTTAAATTTTTAACAAATATTGATTTATCAATAGCTAACTTATATGAAACAAATTCTATTCATTATTACTTTTATTTGTATTGCTTCAAAAAGCTTTGGTCAAAGTGAATTTAGTTCTAAATTTAAAGCAATTCCACCGCTTAATACTGATTTCAAGCCTAAAAAAGTTAGTCCTAAAACTCCGGAAGTTCCTAAAATTACTGCTCCTAATGTATTTACAAACATTAATATTCTTAACACGAAACCCAAGCCCAAGAATTCATTTCAAATAGGTACAACCAATAATTTTTCAATGGCTCCCCAAAATAAATTTGTTAATCCTGGGGACTTAATTGCTGAAAAATTCAATAAGAAACCAGATAATGAAGAGGGAATTGTATTCAGGAAAAACCAAAATTTGGGCAATTTCAAGACTAATTCTATGACGGCAACAGTAATGTATCGTGATTATGGGGAAGTAGATGGTGATGCTATTCGGGTCTTTCAAAATGATAGAATGATTGTAACCCGAATTTATATGACGGGTCAATTTCAAGTCCTTGATATTTCTCTAGAAAAGGGTTTTAACAAAATAGATTTTGAAGCTCTTAATCAAGGTAGCGTAGGCCCAAATACAGCCGAATTCAGGGTGTATGACGATAAGGGTGGAGTTATTTCGGCAAGCCAATGGAATCTTGCCACGGGTTTCAAAGCAACTATTATTATTACCAAAGAATAAAAATAAAATTTTTCCAAATTTCGATTTTTCAATCCCAATTATATAAAGTATTTTTGCCGAATGCAACACAACGTACTTATTTTAGATTTCGGATCGCAATACACACAACTTATTGCCCGTAGAGTTCGCGAATTAAATATATTCTGCGAAATTTTTCCTTACAATCATTTTCCGGATGATTTATCATCTTATAAAGCCGTAATTCTTGGCGGAAGCCCATTTTCTGTTCGCGGAGAAGATGCGCCACATCCAGATTTGTCCCAAATTAGAGGAAAATTGCCAATGCTTGCCGTTTGTTACGGAGCACAATATTTGGCCCATTTTAGTGGAGGTGAAGTCGCGGCCTCGAATACCAGAGAATACGGTAGAGCTAACTTATCTTATATCAAAGAAGACGAAACTTTTTTCGAAGGAGTTTCTGAAAACAGCCAAGTTTGGATGAGCCATAGCGATAGTATCAAAGCTTTACCAACAGGAGGAATAAAATTGGCCAGCACACACGATGTGGAATTTGCGGCTTACAAAATTGAAGGCGAAACGACTTATGCCATTCAATACCATCCTGAAGTTTTTCATTCGACTGATGGATCAAAAATGTTGGAGAATTTCTTGGTAAAAATTGCACACGTTCCACAAAATTTTACTCCAAATGCTTTTGTTGAAGAAATTGTGGCAGAAATGAAAGAGAAAATTGGTAACGATAAAGTGGTTCTTGGACTTTCGGGTGGTGTAGATTCCACTGTTGCAGCAGTTTTATTGAATAAGGCTATTGGCAAAAATTTATACTGCATTTTCGTGAATAACGGTTTGCTTCGAAAAAATGAATTCCAAAGTGTTTTAGACCAATACGAAGGAATGGGTTTGAACGTGAAAGGAGTCGATGCTTCTCAACGTTTTTACGATGCTCTGGCAGGAGTTGAAGATCCAGAGTTAAAAAGAAAAGCCATTGGCAACGCATTTATAGAAGTTTTCGATGTTGAATCACACCGAATTGAAGACGTAAAGTGGTTGGCACAAGGAACTATTTATCCTGATGTAATTGAATCCGTTTCGGTAAAAGGACCATCGGCAACCATAAAATCGCATCACAATGTGGGCGGTTTGCCTGATTATATGAAATTAAAAATTGTGGAACCTTTGCGAATGCTTTTCAAAGATGAAGTGCGTAGAGTGGGAGCAACTCTGGGAATTGATCCTGAATTATTGGGAAGACATCCATTCCCTGGGCCAGGATTATCCATCCGAATTTTAGGAGCCATTACAGAAGAGAAAGTACAAATCTTGCAAGATGTTGATAAAGTTTTTATCGACGGATTAAAATCTTGGGGATTATACGATAAAGTTTGGCAAGCAGGAGCCATTTTACTTCCCGTTAATAGTGTTGGAGTAATGGGAGATGAACGTACTTACGAAAAAGTTGTGGCTCTTCGAGCAGTAGAATCTACTGACGGAATGACCGCTGACTGGGTGCATTTGCCTTATGATTTCTTGATGAAAGTGTCTAACGATATAATAAATAAAGTAAAAGGCGTTAATAGAGTGGTGTATGACATCAGTTCAAAGCCGCCTGCAACTATTGAATGGGAATAGGCTACAATGTCAATGTCAATAGCAAAAATCAATATCAATAGCAGTTAAGAAATTGATTTTTGAAATTGCCATTGCCATTGAATTTTTAAAATATTGGAATTATGATGAAAAGAGTTATTTGCATTTTTGCTTTTATGGTTGTTTGTTCCGTGTTTGGTCAAAACTTTGAGAAACATAAAGTTGAAAAAGGGGAAACCATAACCCAGATTGCACAAAAATATAGTGTAACTCCATATGATATTTATAGATTAAACCCAGATGCCCAAAGTGGTTTGAGGCCTAATAGTGTTTTGCTTATTCCAAAAAAAGCTGGAATTCAAAAAGTAAATACACAAGTAATAACACATAGAGTTCAACCAAAAGAAACTTTATATGGTATCGAAAAAAAATACAATGTTTCTGACGATGCCTTGAAAAAAGCCAATCCTGAATTAGAAAAATTGGGTTTGCAAATTGGGCAAACTCTTGTTATTCCGTCGAATTCAGGTTTTAAAACGGTGGTTCTATCTACAGAAAAAATCGTTTATCACGAAGTCCTTCCAAAGGAAACAAAATATTCCATCGCAAAACAATATGGAATTACTATCGAAGAATTGGAAAAACGCAACCCAGAAATTATTTCTAATTTGCCTATTGGATACAAATTGATAATAAAAGGCAATGCTCCAAAAAAAGATAAAATTGCAGTGGTCGATTCAAAAAAAGAAACCATAAAATCTATTCCTTCAAAAATTGTTCCGACCATTATTACTTATATAGATTATGAGGTAAAACCAAAAGAAACCTTATATAGCTTGTCAAAAATGTCTGGTTTGGGACAAGAGGAACTAATTGCATTGAATCCGGCTTTGGCCAATGGAGTTGAAATAGGAATGATTATAAAAGTACCAGAATCGGCTTCGACTCCGCAGGAAACAGAAACAAAAAAAACATATACTTCTTTGTCGAAAAAAAGCAATGCAAATGGCAGAAAAAAAATTGCTTTGTTGTTGCCTTTTAATCTTTCTAAAATAGAAAGTGATACTATTAACTCGACTTCGATGCGGTTAAAAAAAGACAAATTTTTGAATATGACTTTGGATTTTTACTCCGGTGCTTTGATGGCTATAGATTCTGCAAAAAGTATTGGAATTCCTATTGACGTGAAAATTTTTGATTCCCAAGAAACCAAAAATAGTTCGAATGTTGCAAGTCTTATCAAAGAAAATAATCTTGTAGAAGTCGATGCAATAATTGGTCCTTTTTATCAAAATAATGCAGAAACAACCGCGGGTATAGTTGGAAAGAACGGTGTTTCGGTAATTTCACCTTTATCAAAAGATAAAGGAAATTCTTACGCTAACTTGTATCAAACTATTCCTTCAGGCGAGATTACAAAAAATGCTATGTTCAATTATATGAGAGCTAAAGGCGGAAATAATATTGCAGTAATAGACAAGAAAAAGGAATCCATAATTAAATATATTAAGGAAAATCAGAAAGAAGTTCAATTTGCTGCTATGAATGATAATGGAAGTTTGTCTGCAGAAAGTTTGAAAAGTCTGTTCGTTAAAGACAGAATGAACTTTGTAGTTATGGAAACCGGTAACACAATGATGATTAAACTGACGATAAAAACAATGGTTGCAGCATTAGAATCAGGGTTTAATGTTCAATTAGTCATTTTGGAACCTAACGAAACATTAGATACTGATGAGATTAATTTTGACAATTTGGTAAAATTAAAATTGATGTATCCTTCTACAACTCGTGAAAATGAATCTTTAGAAGCATTGATTTTCGAAAATGAATATAGAAAGAAAAATAACATTTACCCGTCAACGTATGCCACACGTGGTTTTGATGTTACTTTTGATACTATGATGCGTTTGTCACAAGGCAAAAGCTATCAGGAAACGGCAGAAACCATTGCAACAGAACAGGTAGACAATAAGTTCGATTTTTATAAGAAAGAAGACGGAGGTTATGCCAATAAAGGCGTTTTTATTTTATATTACGATTCCGATTTATCGATAAAAGAAGCGAATTAAAAAGTATTCACTATTCAGTTTACAGTGCTCAGTTTGTGCAACTAAGGGTTACCAGAAAAAATTATGAGCCAAAACCTAAAAATAAAAACCCCAAAACATGACCTCAAAAGTAACCTATTTAGGTGATTTAAGAACATCTTCAATTCATTTGCAATCTGGAAGTGAAATCATTTCTGATGCACCATTGGACAACAACGGAAAAGGGGAAGCTTTTTCGCCAACAGATACCGTTGCCAATGCTTTGGCAAGTTGTATGATGACCGTTATGGGAATAAAAGCAAGGGATTTAAATGTTGATTTTACAGGTTCTACGGCTTCAGTAACTAAAATTATGCAAGCCGAACCCAGAAGAATTAGCGCCATCGAAATTGTTTTTGAGATGAATGTTTCTACAGATGGAAAAACAAAAACTATTCTGGAACGGACAGCAATGACTTGCCCTGTTTTCTTGAGCTTAAATGCCGAAATCGAGAAAAAGATTAGTTTTAATTGGTTGTAAGCTGAGAACAAAGAATTCTGCATTACCTCTTTTTTATTCTCTCTTAAAAATGGACCAAAACCAAAAACAGCTCATCAAATTAGCCCATACAAAAATGCCCTTTGGTAAATATGAAGGCAAATATCTCATTGACTTACCCGAATATTATGTGGTTTGGTACTCTAACAAAGGTTTCCCGAAGGGAGAATTGGGAGAACAGTTGCAATTGGTTTATGAACTAAAACTCAACGGTCTCGAAGAGTTGGTTCGAAATATTAGAAAACGATATCCAAAACCGTAATTTAAGTGTTTATTTCTAAATCCCTTATATAATCTCCGTATTCCAAATAAAACATTTCCACAGCGTGCATTTTTTCGTTAAAGAAGTCAAAAATCTCATCCCAATAATTTCTGTTACTGACACTTACCCCGAGTTTTTCTACCCAAATACGGCTGATCGTTTTTCCGTTTTCTAGAGTGAAGTCTTTTTCAAAAACTAAATCTTTAATAAAATCTTCTTCCAATATGCTTTTTAAGGATTCCAATTTTTCGAAATAGATTTTTCGTGTGTCATCATTTCGATGTTCGATGTCTATTAAAACCTGTGCCTTTTTGTTGTCAACATAAAATTTAAAAGAAAAATCTTTTATTTTAGTGTCATAAAGCACCCATTTTCTTGGATATTTTTCTGCGAAAGCCACCCAAAATTCTCGTTTTAATCGTTGAGTTTCCTCTTTGCTATACATTGCAGTTAGTTGTTTATAGTTTATGGTTTGTTGAAATTGCCACTTAAATTTATTATTAACCCGATTTCGATTAATAATTTTTAACACATAGATTATTGAAAAATATAATTTACAAAGGCATTTATAGGCATTTTATTTACTCATAGCTATGAAAGCTATGATAAGCTAAGCGCCTTTCTATTAAAAAAAAATAATTTTTCTATGTGGTTTAAACTTTTTAGTATTAATCGTGTTCTGGTTCTTACTATTTTTACACTATATTTATAATGCTTTCCAAGCGTGCAAAAATAGACTTTGATTATGGATTTCCAAGATTTTTTAGAATATGTTCCAAAATTAATAGAGGCAGAACTTCCCGCGAGTGATGCACATTATAAAATGGCACCATTAGAGCGAATTCTCAATTTCGACAATAAGGAAATCGAAAGTAAAAATCCAAAAAATGCAGCTGTAATGATGTTGTTTTACCCAAAAATGGGTAGGACACACTTAGTTCTTATTGTTAGGAATTCATATGAAGGTGTTCATTCGGCACAAATAGCGTTTCCTGGAGGAAAATATGAATCGGAGGACGAAACTTATGAAAATACGGCTTTGCGTGAAACTCGCGAAGAAATTGGAATTCCTCCCGATACTATCGAAATTATAATGCCTTTCACTAATTTATACATTCCGCCAAGTAATTTTATGGTGCATCCTTTCCTGGGGATTTGCAGAGAAGAAATTATTTTTTTGCCGGACTCTAAAGAAGTGGCCAAAATAATCGAATTGCCATTATCCAATTTTTTAAGCGACGAGATAATTGTAAACACCACGATGACGACTTCTTATGCTGAAAACATAATCATTCCAGCTTTCAAAATCGAGGGACATATTGTTTGGGGGGCCACTGCAATGATGCTGAGCGAGTTGAAAGAAGTCTTGAAAAATGTGCTTTAAATTATAATTTTCGTAAGTTTGTAATCCAATTTTACAAAACACACAATTTTTATGGGATTATTTAAGAGGAATCCATTTGGTCATATACTTTTTATTAAAAAATTTTTAATTCGGATATTTGCTGTTTTAACCCACAGGCGCTATAGAGGATTTAATAGTTTAAAGATAGAAGGTTCTGAAATTATCAAGACATTGCCTGATACCAACGTACTTTTTATATCCAATCATCAAACTTATTTTGCCGATGTGGTGGCTATGTTTCACGTTTTTAATGCAAGTTTAAGTGGTCGTGAAGACTCGATTAAAAACTTGGGTTATATCTGGCAACCAAAACTGAATATCTATTATGTTGCCGCTAAAGAAACAATGCAAGCGGGATTGTTGCCTAGAATTTTATCCTATATTGGAGCCATTACAGTCGAAAGAACTTGGAGAGCTGGAGGTAAAGATGTAAAAGAAAAACGAGAAATAAACCCAAACGATACCGAAAACATTGGCATAGCACTCCAAGACGGTTGGGTAATTACTTTTCCGCAAGGAACCACAAAATCATTCAAACCAGTACGAAAAGGAACTGCACATATCATCAAACAATACAAACCTATTGTTGTTCCCATAGTGATAGACGGATTTCGTCGTTCATTTGACAAAAAAGGATTGCGTTTGAAAAAGAAGGATATTTTGCAATCCTTCATCATCAAACCGCCTTTAGAAATTGATTATGACAACGACACGATTGAACAAATTGTCGAAAAAGTGGAGTATGCTATCGAGCAACATCCGTCTTTTCTTAAAGTGATTTCTGCTGAGGAATTAAAGACAGCGGAAGAATTTAATAGGTTGAGAAAATGGGAATATTAAACAAAAAAAGAGGCTTCAAAAACCTCTTTTTTTATAAATCTATTTTCTTTAATTCATTGTAATTTGTATGAAGTTTTCGGAGTAAAATTCCATATAAAAGCTTGTAAAAAATCCAAAATAACCCAATCATTATTGAAATTAATAATGCCGAAACGCCAACGCTAATGGCAATAAATAAGGCTTTGTGACCTTTAGAAATCGCATTATCCATTAATGAAATAAATTGGGGATTATGATAAAACAACATTACAATTGAAATAATAATACTAATCGTAATCACGGCAAGGTTGTACCAGATATAATTCCGTACCGTTTTTCTAGTTTTTAAAATGCTTATCATTAACTGTTTTGTAGAATCTGTTGTAGAAATGGTCTTGTAATTTTTATAAAATAAATAAATAAACAAGATAATAATCAAGTAATTAATACTATTCATAATAAACATAAAATTTTCAATATCATATTCTTGCAGCTTTTCTTGATATTTTTCGTCATTAAAGCAAATGGTGAGAAGACTCCAAAAAAGAAATTCTAAAATACTCACAATCAAAATCCACTTCACGACAGATGAAGATTTTCTATGCAACATCTTGTAAATTTCTGCTTCAGAAACTTGCTCAAAAGAATTTCCGCTCTTTTGCCAATCTTTTTTCAATAAATCCAGCTCTTTCATAATCATTAAGGATTTAATATTTTTTTTAATTTCCCTTTTATTCTATTCATTTTTACCCTTGCATTTACTTCGCTAATTCCCAAAGTTTCTGATATTTCAGCATAATCCTTGTCTTCCAGATACATAAAAACCAATGCTTTTTCAATATCATTCAACTGATAAACTGCCTGATACATTAACTTCAGACGTTCTTCTTCCTCAAAATTATATTCCTCTTGCTTAATAAAAAATTGTTGCTTTTCATAATCTACGGTCTTCACGGTGCGAGTGCTTTTTCGGTACAAAGTAATCGACGTATTCAGAGCCACGCGATACGCCCAAGTCGAAAACTTGCTCTCGCCGCGAAACTTCGGGAACGCCTTCCACAACTGGATTGTAATTTCCTGAAACAAATCCTTATGCGCGTCATTGCCATTCGTATACAACCTACAAATCTTGTGGATTATATTCTGATTGGCCTTCAATTGCTGCACAAAAGACTGTTCTAAATCGTCGCTCATAGTATTGTTAGTGGGCAAAAAGTATATTTTGTTACAAATTAAGTGATTTTAATCAGGAGCACAAACTTTCTGCATTTCAATATGCAGTCGTCCCGCAGTCATTCCAATCCACGCCAGATTGCTTCGTGCCTCGCAATGACAGCGTGGGATTTTCCCTTCCGTCGGGGCTATTCTACAATTTTTGTCTCTCTAAAAGAGCAGATATTTTTTATGCAATTTTATTTAATATAAACCCTAATGGTTATTTTAACCAAGTGTGCTAAAATAACAAAGTCCTCTGTGAAATTTCATAAAGGACTTTTTGTAAATTTTTTGTTGGGGATTATTGTTTTTTACATTCAGTATAATCAACATTAAAATTGTATTTTTTATCACTCACTTTTTGAATTGCAGGATTATTTTTGTGATCTGGTTTATAAGAAGCTCCAGTTCCTGAATCTACAAGGATACCTAATAAACCGAATGAAAAAGCGCTCAATATAAAATTGCCAGTTCTGAACGCATTATTAAATATTAACTTTTTAGAATCACAACCTTCTTCTTTTAACTCTATATTTAGAGATTTGTTCCTTGGAAACGAAGCCGTTACTTGTCCGTCTCCCATTTTTTGTCCATCAACATAAATTTGAGTTTTTGGATGATCTTTCACGGTTATTGTACCTTCATACCTGCTTCCGCCAAACATAACACCACAACTGTTTAATAAAATTAGCATTGATAGTGAAATAACTGCACCTAAAATTCTTTTTTTCATAAATTAATTATTTTATTGGTTTTTAAATTTATAACATTGAGCGAATATAGTATAATAATAATATACTTACAAATAAATTTATATTAAACATTTTTTTGAATCAATTTATTATATTTCAAAATCAGATATCTAAAATCAAAAAACCGTTCCTTTATAATAGCCCACCATCAGGTTTACGAATTTACTATAACTTTCCATACCGTCTTTTTGCTGGTTCATTTTTAGGAAATTGTCGTAAAAAATATGGAAACCTTTATCGATAAAAGTGTCATATCGTCTCCAGAAATCCTCACTTTCCTTGTAGTTTTTTAAAATTCCAGGATGAACGGTTTTCAGCAATTCGTCAAAAACTTTTTCGTTGCGAATTTGCCAATTGCCCAAACAATAACGCAAAGCAAAACTATATCCTGAATATTGAAAATACAAATTCTCATTTTTAACCGATGCCAAAAAACCAATGAAATTGCATTCGCTTTCGCTGGCAAAACCCATTTGGTGTGCCATTTCGTGACAAGTTGATGTAGGGAAATTATACATTGGCACTAAATAATTTACTTGTGCTTCATTGGTAAACGGATTCAAATAACCGCCAAAACCCATATAAGTCAACGGCAAACTAAAAAGCGATTTCTTGATGCTGGGATTCGTGTATTCAAAAAATGGATATTGGTTTGAAAGTGTTTTGTAACCTTTCAAATTCATCTCAAAAACTTGTTCTTGAGAATAGGGAAAAACTACTTTCAAACTATCATTTTTGGTAATTTGGGTTTGAATTTCGTTGGTTTTGGCAATCAGTTTTTTGGTAAAAGTCAATAAATCAGCATCCGTATAATCCCTTTCGATTTTCATTTTTTCGAAAAGCGGTTGGCGGTAATAATTCATCGCCCACAAGAAATGAAACAAGAAATACACCACCGAAAGAACACTTAAAACTTTTAAAACTGCATTTCTCTTTTCGAATCGCCAAGTTTTTCTGATGTTCCAAATCGATTTCAATACATAAAAAATCACGATTCCGTATATAATATCGCCAACAGAAAACGGTATCTTTCCTAATGTTACCCGTGAAATTTTCGAAATAAAAGTATACAAACCATTGCTGTAAAATCGTTCCACAAATTCAGGAAAAAACGGAATGATTTGTAAAACCAAAATTTGAATTAGGAGGAATGTGGGAAGAATATATTTGCGTTGCATTAAAAATGAATTTGTGTAAAATTAGTGTAAAATAAATGACTTTTAAAATACATTATTCTAACTTTGAACTTTCAAACGTTAAACTATAAATAAAAAATAAACATATAATGAGCCAAGAAATAAGAAATTTGGAACCTAAAGCGCTTTGGAATAAATTTGCCGATTTGAATGCCGTGCCTCGTCCTTCGAAAAAAGAAGATCGTGTTATCGAGTTTATGAAGAACTTCGGGAATTCACTGGGATTAGAAACTTTTGAAGACGAAATTCGTAACGTGATTATCCGTAAACCTGCTACCGTCGGAATGGAAAATCGCAAACCAATTGTGCTACAAGGGCATTTGGATATGGTACATCAAAAAAATTCCGATACCGTTTTTGATTTCGACAAACAGGGAATTGATATGTATGTCGATGGCGATTGGGTTCGTGCTCGCGGAACTACTCTTGGTGCTGATAACGGACTTGGAGTGGCGATGATTATGGCAATTTTAGAATCTAAAACCATTAAACATCCGGCAATTGAGGCTCTTTTTACGATAGATGAAGAAACCGGAATGACAGGTGCTTTAAATCTAAAAGGCGGAATTCTGAAAGGCGAAATTCTTTTAAATTTAGATACCGAAGAAGATGATGAAATCGACATTGGTTGCGCCGGTGGAATTGATGTTACAGCAACAAGGGAATATCACGAAGAGGAAACTCCAGAGGATTCTGTTGGTTACACAATTACTGTTAAAGGCCTGAATGGCGGACATTCCGGAATGGATATTCACAAAGGTTTGGGTAATGCCAATAAAATAATGAACCGTTTGCTGTTTGATGCTTTCGAGAATTTTGGTCTTCAAGTTTCCGAAATCAATGGTGGAAGTTTACGTAATGCCATTCCGAGAGAAAGCGTAGCGAAAGTTATTGTTGCCGGAATGTATGATGAAGCCTATATTTTTGACATGCAGGAAGTCATCAACGACATCAAAACGGAATTCAAAACTACCGAACCTAACCTGACCATCGAAATCGTACAATGCGATGTGCCAAAAAAAGTGATGGATTTAGGCGTTCAGGAAGGAATTATTCGTTCGATTTATGCCGTGCACAACGGCGTTTATAGAATGTCGGCTGATATGGAAGATTTGGTGGAAACATCCAATAATATTGCTCGTGTTATCATCAAGGATGGTGATATTTCAATTGGTTGTTTGACGCGTTCTTCGGTGGAAAGTTCCAAGTTCGATTTGGCGAATGCCTTGCGTTCTGCTTTTGAATTAAGCGGTTGCGAAGTGAATTTAGCTGGTTCTTATCCGGGTTGGACACCAAATGTAAAATCCGAAATTTTGGATTTATTGGTTAAAATCTACGAAAAACAAAACAACGAAAAACCAAAAGTTGTGGCTTGTCACGCTGGCTTGGAATGTGGAATTTTGGGGACAAATTATCCAGATATGGATATGATTTCTTTTGGACCAACGATTCAGGGAGCGCATTCACCAGACGAAAGAGCTTCGATACAATCTTCCCAAAAATTCTGGAAATTTGTATTGGAAATTCTGGAAAATATTCCTTTGAAAAAGTAATCAGATTTCAGACAGCAGACCCGAGCGGAAGCGAACAGGCGAAGCATTTCAGGTTGCAGTACATTGAAATAAGACAATTATACATAAATTAAAAAGCAGTTTAAAAATGATTCATTTCATTTTTAAACTGCTTTTTTCTGCAATCTGCAATCTGCAATCTGAAACCTGCCATCTGCAAATTAGTCTCTTTTAGGGCTGTTTTTCTTTTCTCTTTTTTCTTCCTTCTTTTCCTTGGCGGTTTTAAGAGGCTCTTTTTTTACGTTTTTCTTTGCGTCTTGACTTTTTGCCATTTTATGAGTTTTTAAGGGTTGTTTTTTTGTTTATTTAACGAGTAAATATAAAAAATATTTTTTATAATAAATTTATTTTCGAATGTTTTTGAAAGGGTAAAGGCATAAATTAAAATGGTTAAAAGTACCTTTAGGTACTAAATATTGGTAGAAAATAATTTAATTATGGGTTTTGTGTGCCGTAGGTACACGACATTAAATATTTTGTTGCGTACCTACGGCACGCTGTATCTAATATCAGCTATTACTGCCAATATTTAGTGCCTAACGGCACAAAAAAGGTGAGATTATTTAGATGCTTTCACACTTCGAATTATTTCAAGAAATCACCGTCGATGATTAACAAAGTGACGCCTTTGTTTGAAATGGAACGATGCGAACTCAAATCGTCAGAAACAATATAGGTCATTCCTTTCGAAAGATGGAATTGTTCGCCGTTTTCCAATTCGCTGATGAATTCGCCTTCCAGGCAATGCACAATATGTCCTTTTTGGCACCAATGATCCGCCAGATAACCTGCGGAATATTCTACTTTACGAACGCGAAGTCCATCAAATTGAATCGTTTGCCAAAACGAAGTTCCGGTTTCGCCTTTGTGTTCCGTTTTTTCTATGTTGCTCCAGTTGATGGTTTGGAAAGGGACGGTCATTTGATTTGTTGTGTTAATACCATTTTACTTTTGATTTTCCTAAAATATAATAATCCGTCTCTTCGAGTGATTTTTAATAGTAATGCGACAGCTTTACTATTAAAAATTGTATCGAGAAGTTATTTTAAATTAGGTGGTTCTCGATACGATTTTTAAAGCAATACTTTTTTTATTCTTCAACATTTGTGCAGCTTTAAAAATCACTCCTGAACTGACGAGTACAATTACATTGACCTATCACAATAATTCCGACACTTCAGGATAAAGATGAAATGGGAAAAGTTATTAATTCGCCTAGTTTTTCTTCAAAAAACCCAATAACTAAATAATTAGTTTGCAAATTGAAAACTTTTGATTATATTTGCCTATGAAATCGCACTAAAAATGAGTTTGTTGCAAACAATTGAATAATCATCGAACTCCGCTGAAAATAACATATTGTGAGATAAACACCAATAAATAAAGGCGATACCATATATGACCGATGAAAAATCAAAGTTTACATATATGAAAATCCTTGTAAAGAAAACGATTTTATTTTATATCAAAAAATATCCAATGGCTGAAACGCCATTATTAATTTGGTATAACGAGTTTTCAAAATTAGAATTCAGTAATTTTAACGAACTCAAAAAAGTATATGGGAACGCAAGTATTGTAAATCATAACAGAGTTGTTTTTAATATAAAAGGAAACGATTTTCGATTGGTGGTTTCAATAAATTTTGTGCAAACGGCTTGTTATGTAATTTGGTTTGGATCACACAAAGAATATGACAAGATTAATGTGGAAACCGTTGCTTTTGATACGACAATCTTAACCGATAAAAAAATAGAATTATGAACTGGAAAGTATTAAAAACCGAGGATGATTACAACACCGCTTCAATGCGATTGATGGAAATATTCCACGCAGAACCAAACACGCCAGAGGGTGATGAGCTAGATTTACTATTGGTTTTGGTAAAGGATTATGATGAAAAACAGTACCAATTACCGGAACTTGATGCATTAGAAGTTATAAAATATAAAATGCAAGAAATGGGGTTGAAAGCCAAAGATCTTGAACCTATAATAGGAAGCAAAGGTCACGTTTCGGCAATTCTTTCAGGAAAACGAGAGATAACCTTAAAAATGGCGCAAAAACTTAAGGATTATTTTAGAATTCCTGCTGAAGTCTTTCTGCATAGTGCTTAAAAGTTTCTGATTTATTTCAGGTTTTTTCTATGTTACTCCAGTTTAAGTTTATGGTTTGGAAGGGGATGGTCATTTTAGTTTCAGTTTAAATGATTAATTAATCATTTAAACTGTATAGTATTTTTTGAAAGTCGGCTTTAAACTTATCCTTATTTTCAGCACTTGACCAAGATAAAACTTTGTAGTAGGAAGTCTTTGTTTCTACGATACCAACCAAATAATAGATTTCTATTTCTGAATCTTTATCATAATAGGTTGCGTCAAATTCAGCAAAGTTTATCTCTCCTTTTTTCTGATATTGTGGAGTTGAAAGATTTCTTTTTTCTTCATCCTTTAAAAAGTCTTTAGCAAAATCTTCGCAAAACTCATTAATTGATGAATAATTCATTTCTGCTAGGGTCAATTCCTCTTTATTGTCTTCTATTACAAAACCGTAAACATCTTTTATGTTGCTTTTGTATTGTATTGTTGCAGAGTTATTCAGCCCAATCGATTTACTCATATAATCTGGCAAACTCAGGTAAAAGATATGTCCAACTTTGTACTCTTTAAGATTTGTTTGAGCAAAAATATTCGATGTAATTAAAACTAAAATTGTAGTCAAGATTGCTGTTTTTCTTTTCATTTTGTTGTCTTTTTAAGTAAATGCTTAGGTTGGTTAAAAGTCAAATATAAACAAATCTTGGAATACTCTAATGATTAATGCATTTTATTTTGTGAGATTTATCGGAAATTGACTTTCTGTAAATCTTCTACTATTCCACCTCATTTCCCGCCTTCAACCTAATCCAAAACACAAAATAAAACAAAATCAAAATCGTCGCAATTCCCGTTACCATAAACGTTTGGCTTGCTCCAAATTGATACCAAATCAATCCTGCCAAAGAACTGGCGAGCATAGCGCAAATACTTTGAAAACCGGCGTAAGTTCCTATTGCCGTTGCCGTGTCTTTTTTGTCGGTGATGTTGCTGATCCACGCTTTGGCAATGCCTTCGGTGGCAGCGGCGTAAATTCCGTAGAGTAAAAATAGTCCAAGCAGAACGTAACTGTTCGTGCTTAATCCCATTCCTAAATACACGATTATGAATAGTGATAATCCAATAATAAATGTCTTTTTCAATCCAATTTTGTCCGCCAGAATTCCAATAAGGAAAGCGCACAAGGCATAAACCAAGTTGTAAAAAATGTAAAGTCCAATGACCAAGGTGTCGCTTAATCCGGATTGTTTCGCTTTCAACAATAAAAACACATCCGAGCTATTAAATAAAGCGAAAGCCAATAATCCAATCACTACTTTGCGGTATAACACGGGACTTTCTTTCCAATAGTTGAAGGAAACCAAAAAGGACGCAGTTTTTTTCTCTTTCGGTTGTATTTTGTTTTTGTCTTTGAGTAAAAAGGAAGCTAGAATGGCGAAAAGTCCCGGAAAAAAGGCAATGTAAAACAAGGTTTTATAATCTTCAGGATAAAAATAGAGGTAGCCCAAGGCCAATAATGGCCCTAAAACTGCGCCTAAAGTATCCATAGAACGATGAAAACCAAAAACCTTTCCTTTGGTTGCCGGAGTGGCTTCATCCGAAAGTATGGCGTCTCTGGCTCCCGTTCTTATTCCTTTTCCAAAACGGTCTATGGTTCGGGCAAAGAATATCCAAAGCGGATAAACAAAAAAAGCCATCATTGGTTTTGAAATGGCACTCAAAGTATAACCAATTTGCACAAAAGGAACTCGTTTGCCTGTATTATCCGAAAGTTTGCCAAAATAGCCTTTGCTCAATCCAGCCACGGCTTCGGCAACACCTTCAAGAATGCCAATCAGCACAATCGAAAAACCAATGGTTTTTAAATAAATGGGCATTATGGGATACAACATTTCACTTGCCATATCGGTAAACAGACTTACGAACGATAAAATCCAAACGGTACGCGTGATGTTTTTCAAGGTGATGGTTTATATTTTTTGTCATCGCGAGGAAGGAGGAATCACATAATGAGAGCAACTAATGAGATTCCTCCTTCGTCGGAATGACAATTAGATAAGGTTTTTTTCCTTCTCAAATGTAAAAAAAAAATCCCCAAATACTTTCATAATTGGGGATTGAAATCTGCTGCCTGTTTATTAGTGAACTAAAACCCAAGTTCCGTTTGCTATCAAAATTTCGGCTTTCTTGTATTTCATTTCTTGTATTTGGCCATTAGCCACATTTTGAATTTTTACCGTATCGTTACGATTGATTTTCGGCTGATCACGAACAATGGTTTCTGTAACTTGACGTTGTTGTGTTTGACCCGCTTCACGATTGGCACTTTCGCTAGAAACGATTTCGTCTTTACTGGTTTTATAATTTTCTTTTACTTTAACTTGTTTCGCCTCTTGAACTGGGGCATTTTGTTGTGGCAAATCACCTTTAAACAAGAACGAAATTACCTCTTTATTAACACCATTCAGCATCGAGCTAAACAAATTGTATGCTTCAAATTTATAGATAAGCAAAGGATCTTTTTGCTCGTGAACCGCTAATTGAACCGATTGTTTCAACTCGTCCATTTTGCGTAAATGTTTCTTCCAGGCTTCATCTACAATCGCTAAAGTGATGTTTTTTTCGAAATCGGCAACCAACTGATTTCCGTTAGTTTCATAAGCTTTTTTCAAATCAGTAACCACATTCAAAGATTTTATTCCATCAGTAAATGGAACTATGATGCGTTCGAATTGGTTGTTTTTATCTTCATAAACATTTTTGATGATAGGAAAAGCTTCTCTTGCACTACGTTCGGTCTTTTCAGTATAGAACGCAGAGGCGGCTTTGTACACTTTGCCTGTTAATTCTATTTCAGTCAATTTATTGAATTCACTTTCAGAAACTGGTGAAGTGATTGAGAAATAACGAATCAATTCAAATTCAAAATTCTTGAAATCGTTTGTCAATTTATTGTCAGTTGCAATTAAATCACAAGTGTCATACAGCATATTGGCAATGTCTAGTTTCAATCGTTCTCCGTGCAATGCGTGACGACGACGTTTGTAAACCACCTCACGTTGCGCATTCATAACGTCATCATATTCCAATAAACGTTTACGAACACCAAAGTTATTTTCCTCAACTTTTTTCTGCGCACGTTCAATAGATTTGGTCATCATCGAATGCTGGATTACTTCGCCTTCCTGCAATCCCATTCTGTCCATCACTTTTGCAACTCTTTCAGAACCGAACAAACGCATCAGGTTGTCTTCGAGCGAAACATAAAACTGGGAACTTCCCGGGTCACCTTGACGACCGGCACGACCACGTAACTGGCGGTCAACACGACGCGAATCGTGACGTTCCGTACCTACGATTGCCAAACCACCGGCGGCTTTTACCTCTGGTGTAAGTTTGATATCGGTTCCACGACCAGCCATATTGGTGGCAATGGTCACAACTCCTGGTTTTCCGGCTTCTTCAACAATTTGTGCTTCTTGTTTGTGCATTTTTGCATTCAAAACATTGTGGGCAACACCGCGCATTTTCAGCATTCGGCTCAATAATTCCGAAATTTCGACTGATGTTGTTCCAATCAAAACGGGTCTTCCGGCTTGTGATAATTGGGTTACATCTTCGATTACGGCATTGAATTTTTCGCGGGTAGTTTTGTAAATTAAATCTTCTTTGTCCTCACGTACCATTGGTCTATTCGTAGGAATTTCTACAACATCCAATTTATATATTTGCCATAACTCCCCAGCTTCGGTAACGGCAGTTCCAGTCATACCGGCTAGTTTGCTGTACATCCTGAAATAATTTTGCAAGGTAACCGTTGCGAAGGTTTGGGTTGCATCTTCAATTTTCACGCTTTCCTTGGCTTCAATCGCCTGGTGCAAACCGTCAGAATAACGGCGTCCATCCATAATACGACCGGTTTGCTCATCGACAATCATAATTTTGTTGTCCATAATCACGTATTCGACATCTTTTTCGAAAAGTGTGTAAGCTTTTAAAAGTTGTGTCAAAGTGTGAATACGTTCGCTTTTTACACCGAAATCTTGGAATAATTTTTCCTTTTCCTCAGCCTCGGCATCTTTAGCCAAATTTTTCTTTTCGATGGCGGCAATTTCGGTTCCAATGTCTGGCAAAACGAAGAAATCGCTGTCTGTATCTCCCGAAAGGAATTTGATTCCGTTATCGGTCAATTCTACCTGATTGTTTTTTTCTTCAATTACAAAATACAAAGCTTCATCCACTTTTGGCATTTCGCGATTGTTGTCCTGCATATATTGATTTTCGGTTTTTTGAAGCAATTGTTTGATTCCCTCTTCACTCAAAAACTTAATTAATGCTTTATTTTTTGGCAAACTTCTGTGCGCTCTCAATAATAAAAAACCTCCGTCTTTTGTATTACCTTCCTTGATTAATTTTTTGGCTTCAGCTAAAAAACCATTGGCTAATTGTCTTTGAAGACTTACCAAGTTTTCGATTTTTGGTTTCAACTCATTAAATTCGTGACGATCGCCTTGTGGCACTGGTCCAGAAATAATCAATGGAGTTCTGGCATCATCAATCAAAACCGAATCGACCTCATCTACAATGGCATAATTGTGTTTTCGTTGCACTAAATCCTCTGGCGAATGCGCCATATTATCCCTCAAATAATCGAAACCAAATTCGTTATTGGTTCCGTAAGTGATATCAGAATCGTATGCTTTTTTTCGTCCTTCAGAATTGGGTTGGTGGTTGTCAATACAATCCACGGTTAAGCCGTGAAATTCAAATAATGGCGCTTTCCAAGTGCTGTCACGTTTTGCCAAGTAATCATTTACGGTTACCAAATGCACGCCGTTTCCGGTCAAGGCATTCAAATAAAGCGGCAAAGTTGCTACCAATGTTTTTCCTTCACCCGTTTGCATTTCGGCAATTTTACCTTCGTGCAAAACCATTCCGCCTATCAACTGGACATCATAATGAATCATATCCCAAGTAATTTGCTTTCCTGCGGCATTCCATGAATTTGCCCATAGAGCATTGTCTCCATCAAGCGTAATATAACTTTTCGTGGCCGAAAGTTCACGATCTTTAGCCGTTGCAGTTACTTTTATTTGAGTATTTTCTTTAAATCTTCTGGCAGTTTCTTTAACAACGGCAAAAGCTTCCGGAAGAATATCCATTAACGTTTTTTCCGAAATGTCGTAAGCTTCTTTTTCCAAAGCGTCAATCGCCAGATAAATATCTTCGCGTTTGTCAATATCTTCGATGCTTTCGGCTTCTAGTTTAAGTGAAGCAATTTTAGAGTCTTTCTCGTCTCGAGCCTGTTTTATTTTGTCTTTGAAAAAGGTTGTTCTGGCTCGAAGATCATCGTGTGATAATGCTGCCAAACCACTTTCAAAAGTCTTTATTTTAGATAAATAAGGTTGTAATGCCTTTACGTCTTTTTGGGATTTGTCTCCAACAAATATTTTAAGTATGCTATTTATGAAAGTCATAATATATTTTGTATTTCTATTTTGTAAATGTGTGCAAATTTAAACAAAAAAAAAGCCTCTTTTGAGACTTTTTCCTTGAGATATTTTTTTAATATTCATCCTCATTCCAAAGATAATCTTCGTCAGTAGGATAATCCGGCCAAATTTCTTCCATCGATTCATATATCTCCCCTTCATCCTCTATTGACTGTAAGTTTTCCACTACTTCTAATGGTGCTCCAGCTCTAATGGCGTAGTCGATAAGTTCATCTTTGTTAGCAGGCCACGGCGCATCGCTTAAGTAGGATGCTAGTTCTAATGTCCAATACATCTTTATGTCTGTTTAGTTTTGTGCAAAAATAAATTTTTTACTGAAAAAGACAAGTAAAAATTGATTTATTTTTAATTAAAGTTAAGAACGTTTTTTTTGTTTCAAGTTTTAGGTTCAAAGTTTCAAGTTTTGAGCTTGTAAACTGCGACTGCAAAGTGAATGCTATTTCCTCGGAATCCATTTCACTTCTTCCGCTTGCAGGTCAAATGACAACTTTCGTGCCAATACAAAAAGGTAGTCAGAAAGTCGGTTTAAGTACTTAATTGCAATTTCAGGAACAGCTTCATTATGGTCTAAATGTACTGTTAGTCGTTCTGCTCGACGGCAAACGCAACGGGCAATATGACAATATGACACGGTTGTATGGCCGCCAGGTAAAACAAAATGAGTCATTGGCGTAAGCGAATTTTCCATAGTATCAATTTCGGTTTCGAGCAATTCAATATCGCTTTCTACAATTCCAAGATTTTGCAGCCGATTTTCACCGCTTTTCAACACTTCTTTTTCGGGAGGTGTGGCAAGAATGGCGCCAATGGTAAACAATCGATCTTGAATTTCAATTAGGATTTTTTTATAATGTGGGTTCATTTCCTGATCACGAATCAGCCCGATATAGGAATTCAATTCGTCAACCGTTCCGTAACTTTCTATACGAATATGGTCTTTTGGAACTCGTGTTCCGCCAAAAAGTGCCGTTGTTCCTTTGTCGCCAGTTTTGGTGTAGATTTTCATTTTAAATGGTTAATCGGTTATTTGTTTATTCGGTTAATCGATTAAACAAATAACCGATTAACCAAATATTACCTCGTTGTGTCGCTCTCCACCATTCCATCTCTCAAACGAATGATTCTTTTGGCGTGAGCAGCTATTTCTTCTTCGTGGGTTACTACAATTATGGTGTTGCCGTTTTTGTGAATTTCATCTAAAAGGCTCATAATTTCTTCGGATGTCTTGCTGTCTAAATTTCCTGTGGGCTCATCGGCAAGAATTATAGATGGTTTGTTGACCAAAGCGCGGGCAATAGCCACTCGTTGTCTTTGTCCTCCCGAAAGTTGGTTGGGCTGGTGATCCATTCTGTCTTCGAGGTTTACCTGCTGTAAAACTTTGGTAGCACGGGCTCTTCTTTCTGTCTTGGAATATCCTGCATATATCATTGGCAAAGCTACATTGTCGAGAGCAGTAGTTCTGGGTAAAAGGTTGAATGTTTGAAAAACAAAACCAATTTCTTTGTTGCGGATTTCAGCCAATTCATCGTCGTGCATCTGGCTTACGTCTTTCCCGTTGAGAATATAAGTTCCTGAAGTTGGCGTGTCTAAACAACCCAAAAGATTCATCAAAGTAGATTTTCCTGAACCTGAAGGTCCCATAAGTGCGACATATTCACCTTTGTTTATTTCCAAATCTATGCCTTTTAACACATAAACAATTTCGTTTCCAAGTGCAAAATCTCTTTTGATGTTGGTTATTTTTATTAATGGCTTCATTTAGATATACAATTTACGGTTTTAAAAGTACGAAATGTAATTTCAAATATAAGTGTTTGGTTTTTATAAATTGTTACAATTTTCTTATCGATAAAAAAATCAAGGCATATTAATTTTAACCCTTTGTGAACTTTCTGAAAATCTTTGTGCTCTTTGCTGTTAAATCAAACCCGAATCACAAAATGCTCCTTCTCCTGTTCTTTTCTAAAGAAAACCAAACCCCATTGAAAAGTATCGATCGTGACGGTAACTTTGGGATGTTTTTTTATGATTTTCCAAGCTTCTTGCATTTCCTTTGACCAATGAATATCATCGAAAATCCAAACGCTTTCGTTAGAAATTGTAGGTAATAAAAGTTCAAAATAATCAAGTGTGGCTTGTTTTGAATGGTTTCCGTCAAAATAGATGAGTTTAAAGTTTAAAGTTTGCTTCTTCCGTTCGTTATCGCTCGGGTGAAGTTTCAAGTTGATCAAATAACTATTAAACTCTGTTACAACTAAATTAATATTATTGATATTGAACTTTTGAAATTGCAATTGACATTGATTGGCTGTTTCCGGGCAACCTTCCAATGTTACAATTGAAGTTTTTGGATTCCCCAAGGCTAGGGCAGAAGTGGCTAATCCTAATGAAGTTCCGATTTCTAAAATTGAATTTGGCTGAAAATAATTCGTGATCCTAAATAATAATTCAGCACGTTTTTTTGTGATTCCAGCGGTTTTGGCAATCTTCGCAATTTGTCTTTTATTCGATTTAAAAACTTTCGAACCCGCACCAAAATCGGTTACTTCAATCGTGTTTTTGTTTTTTAAAAGAGAGTTTCGATAGTTTTTTAAAACTTGGTATTCGGGTTTTGGTTTACTGTCATAAAAGCATTTGGTAACCAGATTAAACACAAATGGCGAATGCACTCCGTGTTCGTTCTTGGATTTCCAAAGGAATTTGAGGTATGATTTTATTTGGTGTAACATAATTTTGCAAACTACGCACGAAGATACAAAGCCATTTTGCAAAAAGGGAATTTTATCAATAAAAACGCTAATCAGGGATTCAGAAGATTACAAGCCAAATGCTTGTTGAATTTTAGTTAGTTTACTGAAATCAATTTCACGTCAAAAATAAGCACCGAGCCTCCTGGAATAGGACCATTTGAATTACTTCCATATCCTAAATGAGCCGGTATCAAAAGGATACCGTTTCCGCCAGTTTTAAAATAAGGAATACCTTCTGTCCAGCCTTTTATAACTTGGTTTAAGCCGAAAGAAATTCCTGCGGAACCACTTTGGTCGAATACAGATCCATTAGTAAAATAACCTTTATAAGCTACTGTTACATTAGACGTTGCAGTGGGTTGTGCTCCAGTTCCTGGGTTGGTAATTACATAATACAAACCGGTATCGCTTCTTACGGCAGTTAAATTATTTTTGGTAATATAGTTCTTGATTTCCAGTTCGTTTTTAGCAACATAATCAATATTTGCGCCTTTATCTTTAGAGCAAGAAATAAAAAGAGTCAAGGCTAATAGTGCTGATAACAGATGTTTCATTGGTAAGGAATTTTTTTTCTGGCAAATGTAGTAAAACCCAATGAATACTTCTGATAGCAGGATTATAATTTTTTTTCTGGCAAAAGTGTAATAAATAACTGCAAAACGAAATTTCCAAATACGTACCATAAATAAGCAAAACCACTAAACATTACAATCATAAAAGGGGCAAAGCAAATCATAACTACAACTCCTTTTAAGCCATAATAATCGACATCGTTAAAGTTTACTGGCATAAGACCAAAACTGACCAAGATTACAAACAATACTAAAAAGGGTAAATAAGCAAATGAAAATATTACAAAAATCTTTTTAAATAAAGAGTTGGGCTTTCCAGCATATTTCGATAAAGAGGTTTTTAAGTTCATAGGATTTATGTTTTTATTGTTGCTCTAGTTTATGGGCACAGAAAGCAATTCTGCGCTAACGCCGTGAAGATATATCTGCGCGGTCGGGTTTAGACAATGACTTTTTTAAATTCTTTTATAGCCTTTATTCTATTGATCATATTATTTATTAAATCAATCGTTGAGTCATCTTTATTAAAATTAACCAATATACTAGTTAATTCTTTTTTTATTGATTTATTTAAAGCAAACATTTTTTTTCCTAACTTTTGGTCAGACATTCCCGCATCTGTCGTAAAATAGTCAATAAATAGAATTAATAAATATGCTTGATATATAGAAGGGTTATAATATCCAGTATGAGAATCGTACAAATATTTATTTTGTTCATTATTCCTATAATTACCTGATGAAATCATATTTAAATGAGTGTGTTCACACAAGTATGAGTATAATGTTTTATGTAATGCAATCTCATATTCAGATTCTAGATTTTCAGCCATTTTTGTTATAGACAGCCCAAAATCTTCGATATTACCTGTTTTTGGATTAAAAATTTTATTCTTTTGTAGACGTCCGTTTTTGCCTAATGGATGTGAAAGCTGATTAGTAGATATACCCAAAGTTTTGTAGGTGAAATGATAAATTTCACTGGGTGTTTTAGATACATATTTTATAGCTAAATAACTCTCATAA
>Ga0208262_1000202_pt1 | contig 24612 bp, 25 predicted proteins | sample LakWasMet15_LOW5_2_FD_183863 | JGI IMG/M metagenome (GOLD analysis project Ga0208262, IMG submission 183863) | Freshwater sediment methanotrophic microbial communities from Lake Washington under simulated oxygen tension - Sediment Metagenome... | ecosystem: Environmental > Aquatic > Freshwater >... | reverse complement strand
CAATTCCTGTTTCTACCAATATTTAGTACCTAACGGCACATTTCTCAACCCTTGATTCGTATAAATCTCTTCAAATTAACGTATAGATAGGAAAATTATTGTTATTTAGATCAAAAAAATCGATTCGATAACAGGAACTTTTAAACCCAAGACACCAATTGAAAACGGTGACAACACTTCCTAATCCTTTTGTTTTGTCAAATAATAAATTGGAATTCCTATCAACATAATAAAAACGCCCCAGCCACAAGTGCTGGTTTTTGTAACTAATAAGGTAATCGAGATTATCGCAGAAATTACGATAAACAACATTGGCAGAAATGGATAACCAAATGCTTTGTATGGTCTCTCGGCATCTGGCATTTTCTTGCGCAGAATAAAAATTCCGTAGATGGTGAGGATGTAAAATATCAAAACAATGATTACCACAAAGTCCAATAACGCTCCATATTTTCCAGTCAAACACAAAGCCGATGCCCAAATACATTGTGCCCACAATGCCCATTCTGGAACGCTGGCACTATTCAAATTGGCTGCTTTTTTGAAAAACACGCCATCTTTTGCCATTGTATAATAGACTCTTGCGCCGGCCATAATCAATCCGTTATTGCAGGCAAAAGTCGAAATCATAATCATCAATGCAATTATAAGAGTTCCAATATCTCCAAAAATAACCTGTGATGCCACAACAGCAACCCGATCTGATTTTGCCGTTGCTATATCTTGCAAAGGCAGCACCGCAATATACATCACGTTGGCCATTGTATAAATAAAGCCAACAATCAAGGTTCCCAGAAAAAGACTTAATCCAACATTTCGTTTAGGATTTTTGATTTCTTCGGCAATAAAAGTAACACCTTCCCAAGCCACGCTCGAAAATTGCGAACCCACAAATGCGGCCACAAACGCCGATAATAATGCCATTCCACTTATTGGAAGCCAAGAACCCGTCGCCGTATCAAGTGATTTTGAACCCCAGGCATCGGCCCAATTGGCATTCCAAACTTCGGCTTTGGCAGCCAAAATAAAACCAAAAATTATTAATCCTAGAAGAGATGAAATTTTGATAACCGTTAATACCGTTTGCAGAATCTTGCTGTTTTTCACTCCACGACTATTGATGTAAGTAAGTAAAATTATGGTAATAATGGAAACAATTTGCGCTGCATTAATCTTAAAATTACCCATTTCGTACAGAATATTTTCATCGCTGAATGACGGAAAAATATAGGCAGCAAATTTCGAAAAAGCCACACCAACCGCAGCAATTGTCCCCGTTTGTATCACGGCAAAAAAGCTCCAACCGTATAAAAACCCAATCAATTTTCCGTAAGCTTCTTTGATATACACATACTGTCCGCCAGCTTTTGGAAACATTGCACTCAACTCGCCATAACTCACGGCAGCAACAATGGTAAGCAAAGCGGTAAGAATCCAAATGGCGATGAGCCAGCCGGCAGAACCCACTTGGCGCACCATATCTGAACTCACAATAAATATTCCCGAACCTATCATTGAGCCCACAACGAGCATCGTTCCGTCAAGTAATCCTAGTTCTCTTTTAAAATGGTCTTGGCTGTGATCTTGCATATTTTCTGGGTTTTGGGTATTAGGTTTTGGGTATTGGTTTTTAGTTGGCTAAAGATATACTTTTTTTGGAAATAGCCGAATGGTTGCAAGAAGATAATACTTTTTTAAATTTTGGGCGTGACCACAAGGGTCAGGCTGTACGCTCTATCTTTGTTTTCTTAAAGAAAGAAAACAAAGGATGCCGCTTCCATCCTTCACGCAAATCGCAATACAAAGATCATTTTCAATTTTAATAAAAAATCCGTAAGAAAAATGATTATATTTGAATGAAAATAAAGCGAAACAAACCTTCGCCAATCTATCCAGATATAGGTGTATATGAGCTGCTTTGTAGCGAGTATTGGAGAGTTAGCAGTAATTATACGGAACCAAAATGAAAATGTACTAAAATTAAAAAATAACTTGAGAAATTTTATTTTACTACCATTCCTAGCTTCTTTACTTTTTTCATCGTGTGAAAAGAAAACGGTAATTGAAAGTGAATTAGAAAGTCTAGAAATTAAACCTACAAATTTTAGTTCTGTGGACACTATACTTTATAAAAGCAAAAAAATAAAATCGTTGCGATTAATTGTAACCAAAACAGAATATGTTGATGTTTCCTTTTACGAATCTGGAAAGAAAAAATCTATTGGCCAAGTCAAAAACAATCAATGTAATGGCAAATATATTGACTGGTTTGAAAACGGAAAACTAAAATGGACAAGAGAAAATAATTTTGGAAATCAAATTGGGAAAAGTATTGAATATTACGAAAATGGTAATTTAAAACAAATGTATGATAATGATAAAAAAGAAATAACACAATATTGGATAAATGGAAAACCGAAGTTTAAATTTATAGAAAAGGTATCTCAAAGCTATCATTATTTAAACGGAAATATATTGGTAAAATGTAATATGAAATTAAATGATGAAAACAATATTCAATTTTATGAATATTATAATGAAAACGGAAAATTAGTTTTTAAAGGGGTTTATAAAGGTAAGTTTCTTTTCAAAGACAACTTAAAATATAGCGGGAAAATCATTTGCTATTTTAACAACGGGAAAATTTCATACTATGAAAATTTAGTAAATGGAATTCCTAATGGAAAATCTTTTGGTTTTTATGGCAATGGCAATCCTAAATTTGAAAGTGAAGTTAAAAACGACAAAGAGGTATATTCAAAATATTATTACGAAAATGGAAATATAAAATTAATTCAAGATGGAATTAAAAATACTAATTCACAATGGGATATAAACGGAAAATTAATACAATAACTACTGCCAACAGCCATTTTGAGCTAGCTGGAATTTAGTGGAATTAACGTTTCGCATCAAGTTTTCGTTAAGCCGCAAACTGAGCGATTACAAATTTCCAGCCATCCCTGCTCCGCAAAGTCTCCGACTTTGAGTATGCGTTAATCAGTCTTTGACTGATAATACAATTTGAAATTACAAAAAATGCTCGGTTGAAAACCGAAAGTCACCACCTCAAAGTCGGAGACTTTGCGGAGCATAAGCAGCAATAAGAACAGATAATTTAAAAGTTAAACTTTTGAAAAAAATATTTCATTTACTCCATTTTTTCCTCCTGTTGGTTTTTGCCAATAGCTGTTCCTCCTTTCATAATTCGCCCAATCCATCACAAAAAATAGCCAAAGATTCTTTCTATTCTGTTCAAATTAAAACAGACACTTTATTTAAAAGCAAGCAAATCATAAACCAATTGGTTTTGCCCAACAAATCCTTTAAACGGTACAAAATTGTCATTGGCAACAGCCAGCCTGAATTGGTAAAAACAAGCGTAATTGCTCAGAAAAACAATGCTGTTGCAGCTATTAACGGAGGTTTTTTCGATAGAGATCACGGAGGAAGCGTGAGCTATTTTGAACTGAACGATTCCGTCATTAGCCAAAAAAGACCTGACAATATCAAGTGGGCAGTTCCTGATAGTTTGACAAACGGCGCAATTGTATTGACCAAAAATCATAAAATAATAATTGAACCAGCCAAAACCAGTCAATTTTATGAGGAATCAAAAAAAGAAGCAGCTGTTTTGGTGACCGGCCCTTTGCTGGTTTACCATTCAAAAACGCAGCAATTACCCAATATGGGTTTCACATTTAAACGAAATCCCAGAACTTGTTTGTGCATAACTAAAGAATCTGTGATTTTTGTTACTGTTGATGGTCGATCAGAACAAGCTGCAGGAATGGACTTGGTTGAAACTCAAAAGTTTTTAATGGATTTAGGATGCCATGACGCCATAAATTTAGACGGAGGAGGTTCAACAACAATGTGGCTAAAAGACAAAGGAATTGTAAATTTTCCGAGTGATAAAGAAGGGGAAAGACTTGTTTCGAATGCGATTTTACTGTTGGAAAAGTAAAAAAACAAACCACTGATTCCGGATTTTTTTTTACTAATTTGCAAATCTGCGGTAAAATATTTTAAATAAAATTACAACACACGATTGATTTGAGCCAAATTTCTCTCATAATAAGATTCTTTGGTTGAAGAAATAATCACTCCACCGTGAGTTGCAGAATGAATAAATTTTATTTCGCCATCCAGAACTTCGACCACCATTCCAACGTGATTGATTCGTCCACTTCCTCTGGTTCTGAAGAAAATCAAATCTCCTTTTTGGGCGTTTTGGGAATCAATTTTTGAACCGTAAGAAGCCATTTCTATCGAAGACCTTGGCAACTTGATATCATAACTGCTAAAAGTATAAAACATTAGACCTGAACAATCGAATCCTTTCGTCGTGGTTCCGCCAGAGCGATATCGTGTTCCAATATTTTCTGATGCTTTCGAAATCAGTTGATCGACAAAGTCGTTATCGCGAATTGTATTTGTAATGCGATTTGAATCTTCATTTACTACTTGCTCCGCGACAACAACTTCTTCAACAGGATTCTTTTCCTCAATTCCTTTTGAAGTGCGGATTTTGAGCACAGAACCAACCAATAATTTTTTTGCAATACTGGGGTTTTGTTTTTCTAATTCGGCAACCGTAATCCCATATTCTTTTGCGATTCCGTATTTAGTTTCTTTTGGCAGGACTTCACGGTTAATTTCCGTTTCAACCTTATTAACATCGGCTTGAGTTTGCGATAAAGCCGTTCCTTGCTTTGCCTGCTCGTAAGCCGAAACGGGATTTAATCCATTATCGGATTTTATTATTTCCGTTTGTGCAACCAAATTAGACTTGGCATCCATTTTTACGGGAACAATAATTTTCTGACCTGCTTTTAATGGTTTATTTTCAAATGATGGATTGGCTTTTTTTAAATCAGTTATCGTTATTCCGTTTTTCTTGGCAATTGAATACAAGGTTTCTTTTGGCAAAACTTCGTGAGTAACTCCTTCGATCTGATTTTCAACTATATTATCCGATTTTGCAGAAACAATTACTTGTTCATTCGGGATATTTTTATCAGAAGTGTTTAGCTTTTCTGGTTTTGCATTCAATGCCAAATTTTCTGAATTTGTATGGAAAATTTTAATGGTTTGGCCTTTTTTCAGCCCTTCTTTTTCTAACTCAGGATTGATTTTATACAAATCATCAACACTTATGTTGTATTGTTTTGCAATACCATAGAGTGTTTCTTTAGCCAATACTACGTGTGTTTTTTCAGAATGATTAGTTACAATGTCAGAAACTGAAGCTTTAGTTTTTTTAGCTTTGGTTGGAATTAATAAAACTGCGCGATATTGTATTCCCTTCTTGGCTTTTGGGTTTAGCTGGTATATCGCTTTGGCTTTTACATTATAATGTTCTGCTATTTCGCTTATTGTTTCGCCTCTAGAAACAGTATGTCGAGTGTATTTTTCCTGAGAAAATGCATTCATACCACTAAAAAGAACAAGCAAAAACAAACAACTAAAATACTTCATAAACCCTATTTAAATATCACTCTTAATCAATAAAATTTCTTGATTTTTTGAATTCACAAGTTAATAAAATTATTCGAAAAATGGAATAATCATCTACATTTAACGACAAAACACTTAGAAAAAGTATTTTATCAAGCGAATTTAGTCTATAAATATAAATATCAAAAAAAATTAACAACTCTTTATATTCAATTTAACAAATGTATAAATGAAAAAAAATGCCCTGTGAACAGCGCATTTTAATCGTATTTAAAAAACTTGTGAAATTATGCTTTTCCAGCAGCAATCAAGTTTAATGCTGATCCGGCAACAAACCAACCAATTTGTCCTTCGTTGTAGGTGTGGTTTGCCAAAATAATATCTTTAGAACCATCGGCGTGAACAAATTCTAATGTTAGTGGTTTTGCTGGAGCAAAATCAACCAAATCAATAAAGTTGATTATATCATCTTCTTGGATTTTATCGTAATCTGCTTCATTGGCAAAAGTCAATCCAAGCATTCCTTGTTTTTTCAAGTTCGTTTCGTGAATACGGGCAAATGATTTTACCAAAACTGCCTTCACACCCAAGAAACGTGGCTCCATTGCAGCGTGTTCACGAGAAGAACCTTCGCCATAATTGTGGTCTCCCACAACAACCGAAGGAATTCCTGCAGCTTTGTAAGCACGTGCCACGGCAGGAACGGCATCATATTCGCCCGTCAATTGGTTTTTTACAGAATTTGCTTTTTGATTGAAAGCATTCACTGCTCCAATCAACATATTGTTTGAAATATTATCTAAATGTCCGCGGAAACGCAACCAAGGTCCAGCCATAGAAATATGATCCGTAGTACATTTCCCGAAAGCTTTGATAAGCAATTTGGCTCCCATAATATTTTTTCCGTCCCAGGCATCAAATGGTGCCAACAACTGCAATCTATCCGAAGTTTCGCTTACAATAATTTTTACTCCCGAACCATCTTCAGCCGGAGCTTGAAAACCTGCATCTTCAACAGCAAAACCTTTAGAAGGCAATTCTTCCCCTGTTGGAGGATTGAATTTTATCGCTTCTCCATTGTCATTCAGCAAAGTATCGGTAAGTGGATTAAAAGACAAATCCCCTGCAATTGCAATAGCTGCAACCATTTCTGGCGAAGCTACAAAAGCGTGAGTGTTTGGGTTTCCGTCCGCTCTTTTAGAAAAGTTCCTGTTGAATGAATGAATGATGGTATTTTTTTCTCCTTTATCCGCACCTTCCCTGTCCCATTGACCTATACAAGGTCCGCAAGCATTGGTAAAAACCTTGGTTCCCATTTTTTCGAAAGTGGCAATAATTCCGTCTCTTTCGATTGTATATCGCACTTGCTCAGAACCTGGATTGATTCCGAATTCAGCTTTTGGAGTGATTCCGTGAGCAACTGCTTGTTCAACGATTGAAGCAGCTCGTGCCATATCTTCGTATGAGGAATTGGTGCAAGAACCTATTAATCCCCATTCCACTTTCAAAGGCCATCCGTTTGCAGCAGCTTCCTTTTTCATTTCAGAAACTGGAGTTCCTCTATCTGGGGTAAAAGGCCCGTTAATATAAGGTTCTAATTCCGAAAGATTAATCTCGATGAGTTGGTCAAAATATTTTTCTGGATTTGCATAAACTTCGGCGTCCCCTGTTAAGTAACTTGCTACTTCATCAGCAGCATCAACCACATCTTGACGACCAGTTGCAGCTAAATATCTTCGCATAGAATCATCGTAACCAAAAGTAGATGTTGTGGCTCCAATTTCGGCACCCATATTACAAATAGTTCCTTTTCCGGTACAAGACATATTCAAAGCACCTTCGCCAAAATATTCAACGATTGCTCCAGTTCCTCCTTTTACGGTAAGAATATCGGCCACTCTAAGAATTACATCTTTTGGAGCTGTCCAACCGTTTAATTTTCCGGTCAATTTTACTCCAATCAATTTTGGAAATTTCAATTCCCAAGCCATTCCTGACATCACATCTACAGCATCAGCACCACCAACACCAATAGCCAACATTCCTAATCCACCTGCATTTACGGTATGTGAATCGGTTCCAATCATCATTCCTCCTGGGAAGGCATAGTTTTCAAGAACCACTTGATGAATAATTCCTGCTCCCGGTTTCCAGAAACCAATTCCGTATTTATTGGATACCGAAGAAAGAAAATCAAAAACTTCGCTTGATTGCGTTTTGGCTACAGCTAAATCTGTTTTTGCACCTACTTTAGCCTGAATCAGGTGATCACAGTGGACCGTTGTAGGAACTGCTACCGTTTTTTTACCCGCGTGCATAAATTGCAATAAAGCCATTTGAGCCGTTGCATCTTGACAAGCCACTCTGTCCGGAGCAAAATCTACATAATCTACACCTCTTTTAAAAGTGTGGGTAGGATTTCCTTCCCAAAGGTGATTGTACAAAATTTTCTCTGTCAATGTAAGCGGGCGGCCAACTAGCTTGCGTGCTTTGTCCACACGAGCCGTCATATTCGCGTACACTTTTTTAATTATTTCAATATCAAATGCCATACTATATAGGATTTTATTGTTACTCTATTTTAAACATCACAAGATACAAAAAATTAAGCTATAAAAAAAGCCCGAGTTACCAAACTCGGGCTTCTAAATATTTGATACACAATCAGTTTTTATCTAAATAATTGCTTATGTGGAGGTGCAAACTTAGTCAGGTTGATCCCTTTTACGGCAGCTTTGTATTCTTCAATAGTAGGAGTTCTACCCAAGATTGTAGACAAAACTACAACCGGTGTAGATGAAAGCAAAGACTCTCCTTTTTTTCCTTCGGTGTCCTCAACAACTCTTCCTTGGAAAAGACGAGTAGATGTTGCCATTACAGTATCTCCTTTGGCTGCTTTTTCCTGATTACCCATACACAGGTTACATCCTGGACGTTCTAAATACAACATTTTTTCGTATGCTGTACGTGCTATTGCCTTAGGTACGTTATCATCAAATTCAAAACCAGAGTACTTTTGCAAGATTTCCCAGTCTCCTTCAGCCTTAAGTTCATCTACGATATTATATGTAGGAGGAGCCACAACTAGTGGTGCTTTGAACTCCACTTTACCTTGTTGCGCATCTATATTCTTAAGCATTTGAGCGAGTATTTTCATATCTCCCTTGTGAACCATACAAGATCCAATAAACCCAAGATCTACTTTTTTATCTCCACCATAGAAAGAAAGTGGTCTGATGGTGTCGTGCGTATATCTCTTTGAAACATCAATGTTATTTACGTCTGGATCTGCAATCATTGGCTCAGCAATCACATCAAGATCAACAACAACTTCAGCGTAATATTTAGCATCTGCATCTGGAGCCAATGCTGGTTTCTCACCTGATTTGATTTCTGCTATTCTCTTATCAGCTATAGCAATCAACCCTTTAAGAACTTGTTTTTCATTATCCATACCCTTATCAATCATGATCTGGATTCTGCTTTTTGCAATCTCTAATGATTCAATCAAAGTCGCATCTTCAGAAATACAGATAGAAGCTTTCGCTTTCATCTCTGCAGTCCAGTCAGTAAACGTAAATGCTTGATCCGCATTAAGAGTTCCAATGTGAACCTCAATCACTCTACCCTGGAATACGTTTTCCCCTTTAAACTGATGAAGCATCTGAGCTTGAGTAGCATGAACAACATCACGGAAATCCATGTAATGTTTCATTTCTCCTTTGAAGGTTACCTTTACTGATTGAGGAATTGGCATAGTTGCTTCACCAGTAGCCAATGCAAGAGCAACAGTTCCTGAGTCAGCACCAAAAGCAACACCTTTAGACATTCTCGTATGAGAGTCCCCACCAATAATGATTGCCCAATCGTTTACAGTTATATCGTTAAGCACCTTGTGAATTACATCTGTCATTGCATGATATTCTCCTTTAGGGTCACGTGCAGTAATCAAACCGAAGTCGTTCATAAACTTCATTAATCTTGGAATATTTGCCTTAGACTTATTATCCCATACCGAAGCAGTGTGACAACCTGATTGATAAGCGCCATCAACAATTGGTGAAATCACGGTTGCAGCCATAGACTCCAATTCCTGTGATGTCATAAGACCAGTTGTATCTTGAGATCCTACAATGTTTACCTCCACACGCACATCTGAACCAGCGTGCAACACTTTGCCAGGTGTGGTTCCAACAGCATTTGCATTGAATATTTTTTCAACAGCTGTAAGACCTTGTCCATCGATAGAAATTTCTTTTGATGGAGCATATACTTGAGGGATATCTATATTTAAAGTTTTACAGGCAAATGTCTGGAGCTTTTTACCAAATACAATAGCATACGATCCACCTGCTTTTATAAATTCAACTTTTTGAGGAGTTAAAGAAGAGGATATATCAATCAATTCTTTATCACCATTATACAATTTCTTTGTCTTTGTATTTATTGTAAAAACCGTTCCTGTAGCAACAGAATATACCTCTTCAAGAACAGGCTCTCCTGCTTCATCCACTACAACATTACCTTGTGCATCTACCTTTTTTACCCAGTTTTTAAGATCAATTCCAATTCCACCTGTAACCCCTACAGTGGTTAAGAAAATCGGCGAAATACCGTTTGTGCCCGCAATAATCGGAGCAATATTAATAAAAGGAACATACGGACTTGCTTGTTTACCTGTCCATAATGCCACGTTGTTTACACCCGACATTCTTGACGATCCTACACCCATTGTACCTCTCTCCGCGATTAACATAACGCTCTTATCAGGATGCGCTTCTGCCAATGCTTTGATTTCATCTTGAGCCTGAGGAGAAATTAAACATTTACCATGCAATTCACGATCCGATCTGGAGTGTGCCTGATTACCTGGAGAAAGCAAATCAGTTGAAATATCTCCTTCTCCGGCGATATAAGTAACAACCTTAATTTCTTCTGGTATATCTGATAATTTAGTAAAGAACTCGGCTTTAGCATAGCTCTCCAAAATTGCTGCAGCTATTTCGTTACCATTTTTGAACGCTTTTTCTAAACGATCTGTATCAGCTTCATAAAGATAAACTTGTGTTTTTAAAACAGCAGCAGCATCTTTGGCAATGGCAGCATCAGCACCCAAGGCTAAATCAAGCAACACCTCAATAGAAGTTCCCCCTTTCATGTGCGATAATAACTCTAAAGCAAAAGCAGGTGTAATTTCAGCAACTACTGATTGACCTAAAACGATTTCCTTCAAAAACTTGGCTTTCACATTGGCAGCAGGAGTGGTTCCTGGAACAACATTATAAATAAAAAATTTAAGAGAATCCGATCTGTACTCGTTACTCAAATCTTTAATTTGTTCAATGATTTCGCTTAGTAAATCGGCACCATCAATTGGTTTCGGATTAAGCCCTTGGTTTTTTCTTTCTTCAATCTCTTGGATGTAATCCTTATAAATATTCATAGTAGAAGTCTTTTTCGATTTTAATAGCAGATTGAATTGATAATTTCAATATCAAAAAGCCTTAATATATAGGATTTTTTTGTTTTTTCAAGCGCAAATTTAAGACTTTATGTTGAGAATATAAAAAAAATAACAAAAGAGAATTTTCTGAAAATTATTATTATCATATAAGAATTTTACACCTCAAATATTGTGATATGCACAAAAATAAATCGTTCCATTGCGCTATTAATAATATAAAATCCAATTATTGATAAAGAGATATTCCTGCACCATTAAAAAAGGAATCTTTACTCCCAATTGAATAAAGATTCCTTTTTAAAATAGTTTGATTTCTATTTAAATCAACTTATCAATTATCATTTCTTCGGTAATTCCTTCGGCGTCGGCTTTGTAGTTTTTGATGATTCTGTGTCTCAGAATTCCTGTGGCAACTGCTTTTACATCCTCGATATCCGGTGAAAATTTTCCATTGAAAGCAGCATTGGCTTTGGCTGCCAAAATTAGATTCTGGGATGCTCTTGGTCCTGCTCCCCAATCGAGGTAATTCTTAACAAATTCGTTTGACAATTCATTGTCGGGACGAGTTTTACTTACTAATGTTACTGCATATTCTATGACATTATCGGCAACGGGAATCCTGCGAATCAGGTGTTGAAAATCGATAATTTCTTGTGCTGTAAACAATGGATTTATAGTGTTACTTGTGTCCGAAGTCGTTCTTTTTACTACCTGAACTTCTTCTTCAAAAGAAGGATAATCGAGTTTAATGGCAAACATAAATCGGTCTAATTGCGCTTCTGGCAAAGGATACGTTCCCTCTTGTTCAATAGGATTTTGGGTTGCGAGAACAAAATAAGGCAATGCCAGTTTATAGTTTTGACCCGCTATAGTTACAGAACGTTCCTGCATTGCTTCAAGCAAAGCAGCTTGTGTTTTCGGAGGTGTTCTGTTGATTTCGTCAGCCAGAATAATATTCGAAAAAATGGGTCCTTTTATGAATTTGAATTGGCGATTTTCATCCAATATTTCACTTCCCAGAATGTCCGAAGGCATCAAGTCTGGCGTGAATTGAATTCTTTTAAAATCTAAACCAAGAGCTTGTGCCAGTGTATTAACCATCAAAGTTTTTGCTAATCCGGGAACTCCAACCAAAAGTGCGTGCCCGCCAGAAAAAATACAGAGCAAGATTTGGTCTACGACAGCATCCTGACCCACAATAATCTTTGCGATTTCGGATTTTAGTTCGTTCCTTTTTTGAACTAGGTTATGTATTGCTGCAACGTCTGACATTCTGAGGTTAGAGGTTAGATGTTAAATTTTAGAATCTGCAAACTGAATACAGAGTACTACTTCTTTAGCCAATTATTGGTATATTCACAATCTCTGTATTCTCCAATAATTTTGATGTAAGTTTCTTTGATTTTTTCGTCAAACCATTTTCCAATGGCTTTGATTTGTTTTTCTTTTAATGCTAATTCTTTTATTTTGATATAATCCTTTGCATAATCAGCCGTATGTTCATTAATTCTATTGGTAACGGTAATCAACTTGAATTTTTTCTTGCCTGATTCGTCTTGATCCATTAGCGGTTGAGATATTTCGCCTTCTTTTAAATTTGAAACTTGACTGTATAAACTAGGATCCATTTTTGTTAGCTCGAAACGCGTGTCTTGAGTTTTAGGATTGATTAAGGCTCCACCGTTTGCCTTTGTCTCTTTTTCGTCAGACATTGTTCTGGCAGCTTCGGAAAAAGTGATTTCTTTATCCTCGATTCTTTTTCTAATTAATGCAATTTTCTCTTTGGCATCTTTCAACGCATCTTCTGTTACTGCTGGAGTCAATAATATGTGTCGCAATTCTAAATCTTGCCCTTTTATCTTTTCGACATATATAATGTGATAACCAAAATCTGTCTCAAAAGGGGCTGATATTTCTCCTTCAGCAAGGCTGAATGCCACGTCTTTAAACTCTTTTACAAAAGGTGTTTTTCGATTCATTTTATAGAAACCTCCCGTTGCTCTTGAACCTGGATCTTGAGAATACAATACTGCTTTTGTGGCAAAACTTGATCCTTCCTGTATTTCTTTTTTGAATTGGTTCAACTTGTCAATGACTTTTTGTTTTTCAACATCAGAGACTTTTGGGGTAACAACTATTTGTGCTACTTCCATTTCTGCTCCAAAAACAGGCAATTCAGAAGTAGGTATTGATTTGAAAAAATTGCGAACTTCTTCTGGAGTAATTTCTACTTCATCAACAATCTTCTTTTGCATTTCTGAAGTCAGTTTTTGCTCTTTTAAAACATCAAAGAAATAAGTTCTAAAGTCTTCTTCAGAATTTTTCTTGTAGTACTTTACCACTTTATCTATGGAACCAAGACCTTCTACCATATAGTTCAATCGGTCATCCATCATTGATTTTATCTCCGCATCGGTCACTTTCAAACTGTCTTGAATGGCTTGATGTGCATATAATTTATCCTCTAATAATTTACCCAACATTTGACATCTTGAAATATCTTTCACAGAACCTCCTTGACTCGAAATTTCCAAATAGGATTTGTCAATATCAGAATCCAATATAATGTAATCGCCAACTTTGGCAATCACGCCATCAATTTTTTGTTTTGAATTTGATGTTTGTGCTTTTAGGGTATCAAGAACTTTTTCCTTAATGATTTCCTGTGCCAGAGCAATTCCACTTGAAAAAAGTATTAGAAAAAAAGTAAGCGCAATTTTATTCGTTATGGATTTCATTTGTATTGTTTTTAAAAGCATTTTTTGAAGTTTTATTTTATTGAGCAAAGTGTCTTGATTTTCAGTTATTCAATTCTAAAAAATATGGATGATATAATTTTAGCCAAATATACGCTTTAAGAATCAAGAAATAGAATTGTTTTAGCAACTACAATCACTTTTTGCTCTTTAAACTTATAACGAACAAAAATAAGAATTCAATTATATAATACAAGTTTAGTTATTAGTATTAACAAAAAATTATAAGCAAGAATTTTCAACGACGATTTGACTAGAGAAGAGTTTTCCCAATCCATAAGAATTGCTGGATAAACTATTTCAAAGAAAAATCCATTTTTTACTCTCAAGATCACATCAATCAATGTATCATATATCTCTAATTATTCTTATTAACAAAACTTTACACCTTTTTTAGATTTTTTTATGGAAGACGCCAATACTTTTGTAATCCACTTACTATAAATCGATGAAAAACAAACTCTTTATATTATTGTTTTTAGTGATGTCTCAATTTGGTTTTTCACAAACCGAAAAACTTATTCAAGGCAAAGTTTTATGCGATGATTTCCCTCTTCAAGGCATAGAAGTCATCAATCTAGTATCAGAAAAAACGACGATTACCGATATCTATGGCGGATTTTCCATTCTTGCCAAAGCTGGAGATATGCTCGTTTTTGTTTCTAAAAATTATGATTACAAAAGATTGTATTTAGATCAAGCGCTCATCGACAAATCTAGTGTTGTAATCTCATTGATACGAAAGCCGGAGCAACTTGAGGAAGTTGTAGTTACAAAAGTGTCGTTTCCTCATATTGGGTTCAATCAAGAATACGCAGACAACTCAGCTTTAAAAAAAGAAGCAAACCGTCCAAAAGTCTTGGGAGTTTATGACGGAACATTGGTAAACAGCCCTGATTTTATACGAATAGCAGGAATGATTTTAAGTTTATTTAAAAAAGAAAAGGATGTTTCTAAAAAAGATGTTTCTAAAATCATTTTTAAAGATCTTGCCACAACAACCTATGATGACTATTTTTTCAATAAAACGCTGCAATTAAAACCCGAAGAAATAGCTCTTTTCCTCGAATTTTGCGATGCCGACCCTAAATCGAAAATCGTTTTAGAAAATGCCAATGCCTTAAGCCTTATGGATTTTTTGTTTACCAAAAATGTGGAATTCAAAAAATTGGCTACATTAAATAAATAACAAAATATAGGAAAAACAGGAATGAAAAAACCGCCAATATTAGCGGTTTTATAGTTTTTAAAGAATTATCCTTAGAAATTTTATTTTCTGAAATTTTCAACAAACTGGTCAAATAAATATGCGGAATCGTGTGGTCCTGGACTTGCCTCTGGATGGTATTGAACCGAGAAACAATTTTTGTTTTTCATTCGCATACCTGCAACCGTTCCATCGTTAAGATGAAGATGCGTGATTTCCATATCAGGATGATTGTCTAATTCTTCTTTGTTTACGGCAAAACCGTGATTTTGCGAAGTGATTTCCCCTTTTCCAGTAATGATATTTTTTACAGGATGGTTGATTCCTCTGTGGCCGTTGAACATTTTATAAGTCGAAATTCCGTTTGCCAAAGCAATTACTTGGTGTCCTAAACAAATTCCAAATAATGGTTTATTATTTTCAAGGATTTCTTTTGCCACTTGAATGGCACCAAAAAGTGGGTCAGGATCTCCAGGTCCATTTGACAAGAAAAAGCCATCTGGATTGAAAGATGCCAATTCTGAATATTTTGAATCGTATGGGAATACTTTTATATAGCAATCTCTTTTGGCAAGGTTGCGAAGGATATTCGTTTTAATTCCCAAATCTAGAGCAGAAATCTTGTAAGTTGCATTCTCGTCTCCAAAAAAGTAAGGTTCTTTAGTAGAAACTTTTGAAGCTAATTCCAAACCTTTCATATCAGGAACTTTTGCCAAGGCTGCTTTTAGTTCTTCTATTGGTGTTCCATCTGTACATATCACTGAATTCATTGCTCCATTGTCACGAATATAACTCACCAATCCGCGAGTGTCAACATCAGAAATACAGATTAGGTTTTGTTTTGTAAAATAATCTTCTAAACTTCCGGAAGCATCTTCTCGAGAGTAATTGAAACTGAAATTTTTACAAACCAATCCAGCTATTTTGATGCTTTCGGATTCAACTTCTTTATCGTTTACTCCATAATTCCCAATATGAGCATTAGTTGCCACCATTATTTGCCCGAAGTAAGAAGGATCGGTGAATATTTCTTGGTAACCTGTCATTCCTGTATTAAAGCAAACTTCGCCAAAAGTGGTTCCTGAAATTCCAATGGATTTTCCGTGGAATATGGTTCCATCACTTAGTAGCAATATGGCGCTTTGTCGTGTTGTGTATTTCATTTTTAGTTAATTGTTGTGCAAATTTAATTTTTTACCGCTAAGGTCGCAAAGTTTTCGCAAAGTTATTTTGGACAAAAAAAAAGGACAAACTAGTAAAAGTTTATCCTTGATTTGTATTGAATGATTATTTTCATAATTATTCAGCAGCCTCAGTTGGAGTTTGCTCCGCCTGTTCGCTAGCGCTTGAGTCAGGTTCAGCAGCAGGTGCTTCTGTTTGAGCAACTGGTGCTTCAACAGCATCATCTGCTTTCTTAGCTTTTCCACCACGACGGCTTTTTGCTTTTTTAACTTCTTTTTTACCTCCGTTGTAAAGTTCATTGAAATCTACCAATTCGATCATTGCCATATCAGCATTATCTCCTAAACGATTTCCAACTTTAATGATACGTGTGTATCCACCTGGACGGTCACCTACCTTTGCAGCTACGTCTCTGAACAAGTCAGTTACAGCATATTTGCTACGCAAGTAAGCAAAAACGATACGACGATTGTGAGTCGTGTCATCTTTAGATTTTGTTATTAATGGCTCAACAAATTGTTTAAGCGCTTTTGCTTTAGCAACAGTTGTGTTAATACGTTTGTGCTCGATAAGAGAACAAGCCATATTAGCCAGCATTGATTTTCTGTGTGCTGTCTGTCTGCCTAAGTGATTGAATTTTTTTCCGTGTCTCATTGTGTTTTATCAAATTTAATCCCAATTAATCGGGATTAGATTACTCTTTATCTAGTTTGTATTTTGCTAAATCCATTCCGAAGTTTAAATTTTTAATTGCCACTAGTTCGTCTAGTTCAGTTAAAGATTTTTTACCGAAATTACGGAATTTCATTAGGTCATTTTTATTGAAAGATACTAAATCCCCAAGTGTATCAACTTCAGCCGCTTTTAAACAATTTAATGCTCTAACAGAAAGGTCCATATCAACGAGTTTGGTTTTAAGCAATTGTCTCATATGTAATGACTCTTCGTCATACGATTCTGTTTGTGCGATTTCGTCAGCCTCAAGTGTAATTCTTTCGTCAGAAAACAACATAAAATGGTGAATTAAAACTTTGGCAGCTTCGGTAAGTGCATCTTTTGGATTGATAGAACCATCAGTTTTTATTTCGAAAACTAATTTTTCATAATCTGTTTTTTGCTCTACACGGAAGTTTTCTATTGAATACTTTACATTTTTTACCGGAGTAAAAATGGAGTCAGTAAAAATAGTTCCAATTGCAGCATTTTGTTTTTTGTTTTCCTCGGCAGGAACATATCCTCTACCTTTTTCGATGGTTAAGTCGAAATGCAGTTTGATTTTTGGATCTAAATTACAGATTACAAGTTCTGGATTCAAAACTTGGAAACCTGAAATAAATTTCTGGAAATCACCAGCTGTTAATTGATCCTTACCTGTTACAGATATAGTAACTGATTCATTATCTATATCTTCAATTTGACGTTTGAAACGTACTTGTTTTAGATTAAGAATAATTTCGGTAACGTCTTCAACAACTCCTGAGATAGTAGAAAACTCATGATCTACACCGTCAATTCGAACAGATGTAATTGCATAACCTTCTAATGCTGAAAGCAAAACTCTTCTAAGTGCGTTACCAACTGTCAATCCGTAACCAGGTTCTAAAGGTCTAAATTCAAATTTACCTTCAAAATCGGTTGAATCGATCATGATAACTTTATCGGGTTTCTGAAAATTAAATATTGCCATAAATTTCGACTAAGTCAATTATTATTTGTTGTACAACTCTACGATTAATTGTTCTTTAATGTTTTCCGGAATTTGGAGTCTAGCTGGTACAGAAACAAATGTACCTTCTTTAAGTTCGTTATTCCAGGTAATCCATTCATAAACATGACTTGAATTAGACAAAGAACGTTCGATAGCTTCTATTGATTTAGATTTTTCACGAACTGCAACTTTATCACCAGGTTTAAGGTGGTAAGAAGGAATATTTACGTTTTCACCATTCACGGTAATGTGTCTGTGAGAAACGATTTGACGAGCACCTCTTCTAGAAGGAGCAATACCCATTCTAAAAACAACATTGTCTAATCTTGCTTCACACAATTGTAATAAAACTTCACCAGTAACACCTTTTGTAGCTGATGCTTTTTCGAATAAGTTTCTGAATTGTTTTTCTAAAATTCCATAAGAATATTTAGCTTTTTGCTTTTCCATTAATTGAACAGCATACTCAGATTTTTTTCCTCTTTTTTTAGCCATCCCGTGTTGTCCAGGAGGATAATTTCTTTTTTCGAAAGCTTTGTCGTCTCCGAAAATTGCTTCGCCGAATTTACGTGCGATTCTTGTACTTGGACCAGTATATCTTGCCATTTTAAATTGTTTAAGATAGAGATTATGAATTCAGGTCTTATCCTTCGATAATCGTTATTCTATCTAGGTTATACTATAAATAAATTTGAGTATTAAACTCTACGTCTTTTAGGAGGACGACATCCGTTGTGAGGCATAGGTGTAACGTCAATAATTTCTGTTACTTCAATTCCTCCGTTATGTATAGAACGGATAGCAGACTCACGTCCGTTTCCTGGTCCTTTTACATATACTTTTACTTTTTTAAGTCCAGCTTCTAACGCTACTTTACTACAATCTTCTGCTGCCATTTGGGCTGCATACGGAGTGTTCTTTTTAGAACCTCTGAAACCCATTTTACCAGCTGAAGACCAAGAAATAACTTCACCTTTTTTGTTAGTCAAAGAAATGATGATGTTATTGAAGGTAGCAGAAATATGAGCTTCTCCCGTTGATTCAACGATAACTTTACGTTTTTTTGCAGTTGCTTTAGCCATATTACTTATTATTTAGTTGCTTTTTTCTTGTTGGCAACAGTTTTTCTTTTTCCTTTTCTTGTTCTAGAGTTGTTCTTTGTTCTTTGTCCTCTTAATGGAAGACCAGATCTGTGACGGATACCTCTATAACATCCAATATCCATTAAACGTTTGATGTTTAAGGAAACTTCTGAACGTAGTTCACCTTCAATTTTGAAAAATGAAACGGCTTCACGGATTGCTCCGATTTCGTCATCATTCCAATCTTGTACTTTTGTATCTTGGCTAACTTGAGCTTTTTCTAAAATCTCAATTGCTCTACTTTTACCAATACCGAAGATATAGGTTAAAGCGATAACTCCTCTTTTGTTTTTTGGGATGTCTACCCCTGCTATTCTTGCCATAATTATCCTTGTCTTTGTTTAAATCTAGGATTCTTTTTGTTGATTACGTATAATCTGCCTTTTCTTCGTACAATTTTGCACTCGGCACTTCTTTTTTTAACTGATGCTCTTACTTTCATTTTGAATATCTTTAATATCTATAAGTAATTCTTGCTTTTGACAAATCATAAGGGCTCATTTCTAGTTTCACTTTATCACCAGGTAATAATTTGATATAATGCATACGCATTTTTCCAGATATGTGAGCAATTACAATATGTCCATTTTCTAACTCAACACGGAACATTGCATTTGACAATGCTTCAATTATTGATCCGTCTTGTTCTATTGCTGATTGTTTTGCCATAAGATTAAGCTACTGCTTTTCTATTTTTTCCACTTTTCATCAAACCATCATAGTGCTTGTTCAACAAGTATGAATTGATTTGTTGTATCGTATCGATTGCGACACCAACCATAATTATTAATGATGTACCTCCAAAAAACATTGCCCAAGATTGTTGAACATCCATAAGACTAACCACAATCGCTGGGAACACAGCTATCAAAGCGAGAAATAAAGAGCCTGGAAATGTTATTAAAGACATCACTTTGTCAAGAAAGTCAGATGTTTCAACTCCTGGTCTAACACCTGGAATAAAACCCCCACTTCTTTTCAAATCATCCGACATTTTATTAGTAGGAATGGTAATTGCGGTATAAAAGAAAGTAAACACAACTATTAAAGTTGCAAAAACTAAATTGTACCAAAATCCAAACATATTACTAAAAGCAGTGACGATTGATTGTGAAGTATCTGATTTTGACAACGCTGCTAAAGCAGCGGGAACAAACATAATTGCCTGTGCAAATATGATTGGCATAACACCAGAAGCATTTAATTTTAGTGGAATCCATTGTCTGTTACCACCCATCATATCTTTTTCGAAATCACCTGATGTTGTACGACGTGCATACTGAACCGGGATTTTTCTAACTGCCATTACTAACAATATACAAGAGATGATTACTAATAACCAAACAATAATTTCAACAACCAATAACATTGGTCCACCGTTATTATTGGTTACTCTAGTTGCAAATTCTTGCAGAAATGCCTCGGGCAATCTCGCCAAAATACCCACCATAATCAACAATGATATTCCGTTTCCAATTCCTTTGTCAGTGATTTTCTCTCCTAACCACATGGCAAATATTGTGCCTGTAACCAAGATTATTACCGAAGAAAACAAGAATTCGAATGAATTAAATCCTAACAAGAATGCATTACTAGGTAATGTTCTATAAAGATTGTAGATGTATCCAGGTCCTTGAACCAATGTAATACCAATTGTTAACCAACGGGTAATTTGATTGATTTTTTTTCTACCACTTTCTCCATCACTTTGAAGTTTTTGCAAATATGGAATCGCAATTCCCATTAACTGAACAACAATAGAGGCAGAAATATAGGGCATAATACCTAATGCAAAAACCGAAGCTTTAGAAAAAGCACCACCAGTAAACATATCAAGAATTGAACCAATTCCATCTTTTGTTTGTCCAGCTAATCCAGTCAATTGTGTTGCATCAATACCAGGAAGCGTAACATGTGCTCCAAAACGATACACTAAAAGGATTCCCAATGTAATTAGGATTCTATTTTTTAGTTCCTCGATTTTCCAAACATTAATTATTGATTCAATAAATTTCTTCATCTTAATCGGAAAATTAAATGGTTACAGCTTCTCCACCAGCAGCTTCGATAGCGGCTTTTGCAGTTGCAGTAAATTTGTGAGCGGTTACAGTTAATTTAGCTTTCAATTCTCCTCTTCCTAAAATCTTAACGATTTCATTTTTAGTTGCCAAACGGTTAGCAACATACACCGTCATATCAACAGTATCTGTTATCAAACCATTATCTACTAATAATTGAAGCGTATCAAGATTTACACCTTCGTATTCTTTACGGTTGATGTTTGTGAAACCAAACTTAGGCACACGTCTTTGAAGTGGCATTTGACCCCCTTCAAAACCAATCTTTTTAGAATAACCAGAACGAGATTTTGCTCCTTTGTGACCACGTGATGCAGTACCACCTTTACCAGAACCTTCTCCTCTACCTAATCTTTTATTTTGATTGTGTGTTGACCCTTCAGCAGGTTGTAAGTTACTTAAATTCATAACGTATTTGTTATTTAGCTTCTTCTACAGAAACTAAGTGTTTAACTTTATTTATCATTCCAAGGATAGTTGGATTTGAATCGTGTTCTACAACTTGACCCATTTTACGAAGACCCAAAGCCTCTAATCCTCTTTTTTGAGTTTGAGGACAGTTGATTTTGCTTCTAACTTGTTTTACTAATAATTTAGCCATAATTTCCTTGAATTAACCTTTAAAAACTTTTTCTAAAGAAACGCCTCTTTGTTTTGCAACAGTATAAGCACTTCTCATTTGTAATAAAGCATCAAAAGTTGCTTTTACCACGTTGTGAGGATTTGATGATCCTTGAGATTTTGACAATACATCATGTATTCCAACTGACTCAAGTACTGAACGAACAGCTCCACCTGCAATAACTCCAGTACCATGAGAGGCAGGAATTAAAAATACACGTGCTCCACCAAATTTACCTTTTTGTTCGTGAGGAACAGATTGTCCATTCAAAGGAATCTTAACTAGATTTTTCTTAGCATCTTCTACTGCTTTCGCAATTGCTTCAGAAACGTCTTTTGATTTTCCTAATCCGTGACCCACTACTCCATTTTCATCACCTACAACTACAATTGCAGAAAACCCGAAAGCTCTACCACCTTTTGTAACTTTGGTAACACGATTTACACTTACCAAACGATCTTTTAATTCAAGACCACTTGGTTTTACTAGCTCTACATTCTTGTATTTACTATTAGACATACTATATTAGAATTTAAGTCCAGCCGCTCTCGCGCCTTCCGCTAATGATTTAATACGACCGTGATATAAATAACCTCCTCTGTCGAAAGTTACTGTTTCAATCCCAGCTTTTAACGCTTTTTCTGCAACTAGTTTTCCAACTGCTGTTGCAACTTCTACGTTTGTACCTTTTCCTATTTCTTTTTCTCTTGAAGAAGCAGCTAATAAAGTAACTCCGTTTACGTCATCAATAAGTTGAGCATAAATTTCTTTGTTACTTCTAAATACAGATAGTCTTGGATTAGTGGCAGTACCACTAATTGTTTTTCTAATTCTGAATCTGATTCTCTGTCTTCTTTCAGGTTTTGTTAATGACATAATGTTATTTTTTACGCTGATTTACCTGCTTTTCTTCTTAATACTTCACCTACAAATTTAACACCTTTTCCTTTATATGGTTCTGGCTTGCGGAAACCTCTGATTTTCGCAGCAACCTGACCTAAAAGTTGTTTATCCAATGATGTTAACTTCACAATTGGGTTTTTACCTTTTTCAGATATAGTTTCCAAAGATACTTCTGGTGCTATTTCTAAAACAATATTGTGAGAATATCCAAGAGCTAAATCTAATTTTTGTCCTTGATTTGAAGCTCTATAACCAACTCCAACTAATTCCAATGATTTTGTAAAACCTTCAGTTACACCAATAATCATATTATTGATTAAAGATCTGTACAATCCGTGTTTTGCTCTTTGATCTTTGTGATCAGATGATCTGTCCACTTGAACCAGATCTCCTTCAACTGTTACAGTAACATCTGAATATTCCTGTGATAGTTGACCATTTTTTCCTTTTACTGTAATGATACCATTAGAAACTTCAACAGTTACTCCGGCAGGGATTACAATGGGATTTTTACCTATTCTTGACATCTCTTATAAGTCTTTTAATTAGTATACGTAACAAATTACCTCACCACCTACATTTAATTGCTTGGCTTGTTTCCCAGTCATAAGACCTTTCGAAGTTGAAACAATTGCAATTCCTAATCCGTTAAGGATTCTTGGGATGGTAGAAGAACCTGAATACTTACGTAAACCTGGTTTACTAATTCTTTGGATATCTTTGATTACTGACTCTTTAGTAACTTTATCGTACTTCAAAGCGATTTTGATTGAACCCTGAACAGAGTTGTCTTCAAATTTGTAACTTAAGATATATCCTTGATCAAATAAGATCTTAGTTATTTCTTTTTTTAGATTAGATGCTGGAATTTCGACAACTTTGTGGTTTGCGGCCACAGCGTTTCTAACTCTCGTCAAATAATCTGCAATAGGATCTGTATACATATGTATCAATTTGCGGCTATGGTTTTCAATAAAACTATTTTACTGAACCTTTAACCAATTTATAATTATTTATTACCAGCTGGCTTTTTTAACTCCTGGTATCAATCCATTATTTGCCATTTCACGAAATGTTACACGTGAAATACCAAACTGACGTATATACCCTCTTGGTCTACCTGTCAATTTACAACGATTGTGTAAACGAACTGGTGAAGCATTTTTAGGTAATTTTTGTAATCCTTCAAAATCTCCGGCTTCTTTCAAAGCTTTTCTTTTCTCAGCATACTTTGCTACCGTTTTTTCTCTCTTAACCTCGCGGGCCTTCATTGATTCTTTAGCCATGTCTTAATTCTTTTTAAAAGGTAAACCTAGTTCAGCCAATAACGATTTTGCTTCTTTGTCCGTAGCAGCAGAAGTTACAAAAGTGATGTCCATTCCAGATATTTTATTTACTTTGTCAATATCAATTTCTGGGAAAATGATTTGCTCTAAAACACCAAGGTTATAGTTTCCTCTTCCGTCAAAACCAGTAGCTTTGATACCACTGAAGTCTCTAACACGTGGCAAAGCTGAAGTAACTAATCTATCTAAAAATTCGTACATTCTTTCTCCGCGCAAGGTAACTTTTGCCCCAATAGGCATCCCTTTTCTCAATTTGAATGACGCAACGTCTTTCTTTGAAATTGTAGATACTGCTTTCTGTCCAGTGATCTTTGTTAACTCATCAACTGCATAGTCGATTAGTTTTTTGTCAGATACAGCTGCACCAACTCCTTTACTTAAAACGATTTTTTCCAGTTTTGGAACTTGCATTACGTTTGTGTATCCGAATTCCTCTTTAAGAGCAGAGATTACTCTGTTCTTATACTCTTCTTTTAGTCTAGGTATATATGCCATTACTATAGTACTTGATTAGATTTTTTTGAAAATCTTACTTTCTTATCTCCTTCAACTCTAATTCCAACTCTAGTTGTTTCCTTTGTTTTAGGATCAATTAAAGAAATGTTAGATATTTGTATAGAAGCTTCTTTTTTAACAATACCACCTTGAGGGCTTTTTGCACTTGGTTTCGTGTGTTTTGAAACCATGTTTACACCTTCAACAATTGCTTTATTTTTCTCACGGTATACACGTAGAACTTTACCT
>Ga0208262_1000201_pt1 | contig 24673 bp, 20 predicted proteins | sample LakWasMet15_LOW5_2_FD_183863 | JGI IMG/M metagenome (GOLD analysis project Ga0208262, IMG submission 183863) | Freshwater sediment methanotrophic microbial communities from Lake Washington under simulated oxygen tension - Sediment Metagenome... | ecosystem: Environmental > Aquatic > Freshwater >... | reverse complement strand
GGTGTCCATTCCGGTGATGTATTCCACTAATTGTTTTATGTGTTTCAATTGGGCTCCACCGCCTGTTAACACAATTCCAGCAATTAATTTTTTACGAGGGTCTTCATGACCGTAATCTTTAATTTCGGTGAAAACCTGTTCGATAATTTCAACAACACGGGCGTGAATTATTTTGGACAAATTCTTCAACGAAATTTCTTTTGGCTCTCTTCCTCTTAATCCAGGAATCGAAACAATTTCGTTGTCTTTATTCTCGCCTGGCCAAGCTGATCCAAATTTTACCTTCAATAATTCGGCTTGCTTTTCGATAATGGAACAACCTTCTTTAATATCATCGGTAATCACGTTTCCTCCAAAAGGAATAACGGCAGTATGACGAATAATCCCATCCTTGAAAATAGCCAAATCTGTTGTTCCACCACCAATATCTATTAGAGCGACACCTGCTTCTTTTTCTTCTTGACTCAAAACTGCATCGGCCGAAGCTAATGGTTCCAAGGTTAATCCTGATAATTCTATTCCTGAACTTTGAATGCATCTTCCAACATTTCGAATAGATGATGCCTGTCCAACAACCACGTGAAAACTAGATTCTAATCTTCCTCCATACATTCCTATCGGCTCCTTAATATCAGATTGCCCGTCAATTTTGAATTCTTGTGGCAAAACATGGATAATTTCTTCCCCAGGCAACATAGCCAATTTATTAACTTGATCTATCAAAAGCTGAATGTCATTGCCGCCGATAACTTCCTCTGCACTGCTTCTGATAATATAATCGCTGTGTTGAATACTTCTGATATGTTGACCAGCGATTCCCACAACCACGTCTTTTATTTTATAACCCGATTTGTTTTCGGCTTCCGACACGGCTTGTTGAATGGATTGGATGGTTTGTGTGATATTATTCACGACACCTCTAGCAACACCAAGACTTTTGGATTTTCCAACTCCTAAAATCTCTAGTTTTCCATACTCATTTTTCTTGCCTATCATGGCAACAATTTTGGTTGTTCCAATGTCTAGACCTACTGCAATATTCTCTTTTTCCATTATCTCTTATTTAGAACACACGACTTGTTGCGCAAACCTGAGGTCAATTGTTTTATATTTATATAACGAACTATCTAAAACCGCTTTTTGAAAAAACGCTTTGTAATTATTAAATTTAGCTTTCACTCTTATAGTTTTGCCAAAATCAATTTGATAATTATAATTTCTATTGAGCATTCTCAAGCTCCCGTTTGGCATAATTTGAACACCAATGATATTTTTTTTCAAAAATTCATCGTCATGAATTATGCGAAATAATTCGGCTAAATCTTCGCTATTTTTTTTATTAATTTCCCCCGAAACAAGCGGAACTCTAGCTGTAAAATTAGTTGACAACGGCATTCTATTTCCTTTGTAATCAATATAGAAAGACTCATCGCCGTCAAAAACTCTAGCTATTGGAGTTTTTTGTTTAACTACTGCTTTTAAAACCCCATCAATGCTCACAAACACATCTGACTTTTCAATCATTTCCTGTGTGTTTAAAGCTTTTTCCAGTTTATTCAAATCTAATTTATCTTTAGCAATACTTTGTGCGTCTTTCTTATTTTCTATTAACAATTTATTAACCGTTTCCTGATCCACAAAAGGAGCGTTATCTCCTACAAAAACAACGACTGCATTTTTCAGTTTCCTGTTTTCATTCCGTTTTGAAGTGAATGAAAAAAGAAAAATTACCAATGTAAACATCAGCAATAATCGAATATTTGTCCAATTAAAGCGTTTCATTTAAAGCTTTTTTAATTGATGGTACCATTTCTCCAATATCTCCCGCTCCGATAGTCACAATAACGGCAGCATCACTTTCCAAAATCGAAGGAATTAATTTCAGTTTTGAAACTAATTTCTTATGATTATTGCTTATTTTGCCCAATAACCAAGTTGACGTAATTCCTTCCATCGGTAATTCTCGTGCTGGGTAAATATCCAATAAAATCACTTCGTCAAAGGCGGCAAGACTTCGTGCAAAATCATCGGCAAAATCTCTTGTTCTACTAAATAAATGAGGTTGAAAAACCGCCAATACTTTTTTATCTGGATACAATTCCCGAACTGCTTGATGAACTGCATTTATTTCAGTTGGATGATGTGCATAATCATCGATATAAACTAGATTTTCTGTTTTAATTTGATACGAAAATCGTCGCTTTATTCCTTTAAATGAACGCAAAGCACTAGCAATGTCTCCAGTTGGGATGCCGAAAGTTTTTGCCATTGCCAATGCCATAAGTGCGTTCATCAAATTATGTTTTCCAGGCAAACTAAATTCCAAGTTTTGAATGGTTTCCGAAGGTGTCATTACGTCAAAAACATATTGGCTGTTTATAATTCTAATATTGAAAGCCATAAATTTAGCTTCTTCATTTACAGCACAAGTAACCCCATTTATTGGCAAATTCTTTGTTATGAAAAGCTTGCTTTTATCCTCAATTTTATCTGCGAATTCCACAAACGATGCTTCGATAGCAGATTTGTCACCATAAATATCCAAATGATCGGCATCCATTGAGGTCACGCAAGCAATATTAGGATGCAAATGCAAGAAGGAGCGATCAAATTCATCCGCTTCGACAACTGTTACCGTTTTTCCGTTTCCTATTAAATTTGAGTTGTAATTTTCGACAATCCCTCCAACAAAAGCAGTAACATCAACACCACTTTCAAATAAAATATGCCCTAGGATTCCTGAAGTCGTAGTTTTTCCGTGGGTTCCTGAAACTGCAAAACAAAAAGTATCTTTTGTAATTATCCCTAGAACCTCGGCTCTTTTTTTCACTTCAAAATCACGTTCTATGAAATAATTCCATTCTGAATGTTGCATTGGAACTGCTGGCGTAATAATTACCAAGGTGTTTTCTACATAATAATCGTCAGGAATCAAATCAATATTATCATCAAAATGAATGGCAATCCCGAGTTGCTGCAACTCTTTTGTAAGTTCCGTCTCGGTTTTGTCATAACCAGACACACTCTTGCCGATGGCTTTGAAATAGCGCGCCAAAGCACTCATTCCAATTCCTCCGATTCCTATGAAATAGACGTTATGTATTTGATTTAGATTCATTTTAAATTTCGATTTCAATGGCAATTTCAATATTCAAGGCTGATATTACTATTGTATTAATTATTCTAATTTAATTCTTTTTTATTTCAATAATCAAAAACTTAATCTTCAAATTATTTGATTGTCACTGACATTGAAATTGATATTGTTATTGTATTAATTTCACGATTTCATCCACTATTTCTTTGGTAGCGTTTGGCAAAGCCAAATGCTTAATGTTTTTACTCAACTGATCTTGTTTTCCCTGGTCTTTCAACAAGGCTTCAAAAACAAGACTAAATTGTGAATCCAACTCTGATTCTCTGAGCATTACTGCTCCTTTTTTATCAACTATTGATTTTGCATTTTTAGTTTGATGATCTTCGGCAACATTAGGAGACGGAATGAAAATCACTGGTTTTCCCACAATGCACAACTCCGAAACCGATGATGCTCCAGCACGTGAAATGACGATATCTGCAGCTGCGTAAGCCAAATCCATTCGGTCAATAAATGCTAAAACTTGAACAGTATTTGAATTGTATTTCTTGTAATCTTCAAAATATAATTTCCCGCATTGCCAAATTACCTGCACATTTTGAGCAACTATATTTTCTATTTCTTTTTCAATTAATTGGTTTACTCTTCTTGCGCCGAGGCTTCCGCCAAGAACCAATAATGTTTTTTTGTTGACGTCTAAATTAAAATACTGAATTGCTTCTTCTCTTTTGCTTTCGATATCAATTAAATCTTGACGCACAGGATTTCCCGTCAAAATCATTTTTTCTTTTGGAAAAAACCGTTCCAAATTTTCGTAGGCAACGCAAATTTTATTCGCTTTTTTACTCAACAATTTATTGGTAATTCCCGGATAGGAATTTTGTTCCTGAATCACCGTTGGAATATTCAACATATTTGCCATTTGCAATAATGGGCCGGAAGCAAAACCTCCAGTTCCAATCACAACATTGGGTTTAAACTGCTTAATTATTTTTCGAGATTTCCATAAACTATCGATTAATTTAAATGGAAACATAGCGTTTTGCAAGGTTAATTTTCGTTGTAAACCGGCAATCCAAAGTCCTTCAATTTTATAACCTGCTTGAGGAACTTTCTGCATTTCCATTTTATCCTTGGCACCCACAAAAAGAAATTCGGCATCAGGAAAACGAGATTTTAATTCATTGGCAATCGCAACCGCAGGATAGATATGTCCTCCTGTTCCGCCTCCACTTAATATGAATTTTAATTTTTTCATTTTTTTTGATGAATTATTTATTCAAAACAGCATTCATAGGATTGCCTGTTTTGTCTTGTATGGAATAATCTTCCTCTGAATCATTTATTTCCTCCTCTTCATTTTCTTCTTCCAATTGCTTGTCGATTAGTTTTTGAAGAGCCGCTTCTCTTCTTGCTTTGTCTTTTATTTCTTCGGCAATTTCTTCTTCTTTTTTAGTCACATTGATGATGATTCCCAAGGCTATGCACGTCATCCAGATAGAACTTCCTCCACTACTAATAAGTGGTAGAGTTTGACCGGTCACTGGCAATAATTCCACAGCTACGGCCATATTAATCATTGCTTGAAAAATCATTGGAAAACCAAGCCCGACAACCAGTAATTTTCCGAATAATGAGTTGGCCTTGTGGGCAGCAATTACAAATCTAAAAAACAACAATAAATACAAAAACAATATTCCCAATCCTCCTACTAATCCCCATTCTTCAACAATAATAGCATAAATAAAATCGGAGGAGGATTGGGGCAAAAAGTGTTTTTGCACACTTTTCCCTGGTCCAAGTCCGTAAATTCCTCCAGAAGCAATTGCGATTTTTGCTTTTTCTATTTGGTAATCATCTTCACCAGGCTTGTTTGTCCTGAAATTTTCGATTCGGCTGGTCCATGTATCCACTCTGCTAAAAAAATGAGAATCTGGAAAAGCTTTGGCCAACAACACAAATAAAGCCAAGGTCGCGATTCCAGCTCCAATAATAAATCCAATATGTTTTAAAGGGTATTTTCCAACAAATGACAACATTAAAACCATTGAAAATATCAGTGCTGCCGTGGAAAAATTAGACGGCAAAATAAACATTAACGTGATAAAAACAGGCAGCCAAAGTTCTAGAAGTGAAGATTGAAAAGTAGGCTCTTCCTCTCGTTTTTTTGATAAATATCTTGCCACATAAAGCATCAAAACAATTGAAGCCAAGGTCGACGTCTGGAAAGTTATCCCGATGAAAGGTACCTGAATCCAGCGACTGGCATTAGCTCCAGCGATAACGGTTCCTTTTATCATCGTATAAGCCAGCAATATCCAAACTATAGGCAATGCAATTTTCGAAATTCCTCTATAATAATGAAATGGCACTTTATGAACCCAATAAATAATGATAAAACCTATGAAAATATGAGCCAAATGTTTCAGCAAGAAACTAATTGTGTTTCCCGTTCCGTGGTTCATGTATGCCAAATTACTACTCGCACTAAAAACAGGCATAAACGAAAACAACGCCAATAGGGCCACGAATGACCATATTACCCTGTCTCCTTTTAGATTGTTTATTAGTTCTTTCATTTCAATTTTTGTTTAAAGTTTTTCTTGTTTAAAGTTTAAGGTTGAGCGCATTTAAAATTTAAACCTTACTTTTTTACAAGTTCCTAACCGCTTGTTTAAATTGTCTTCCTCTGTCTTCATAGTTTTCGAATAAATCGAAACTTGCGCAAGCTGGTGACAATAATACAGTGTCTCCTTTTTCGCTTAATCGCTGTGCCATTTTCACTGCTTCTTCCATAGTATTCACTTCGACCATAATATCGACAACGTTGCCAAAAACATCAATAATTTTCTTGTTGTCGACTCCAAGACAGATGATGGCTTTCACTTTTTCGCGAACCAATGACATTAATTCATTGTAATCATTTCCTTTATCAACACCCCCCACAATCCAAACTGTTGACGTATTCATACTATCCAAAGCAAAAAAAGTAGCATTTACATTTGTTGCTTTTGAATCATTGATGTATTGCACGTTTTGAATTTTCAAGACCTTTTCTAAACGATGTTCTACCCCTTGAAAATTCGATAGACTTTCCCTAATTGTCGCATTTCTAATTTTCATCAATTTTGCCACAGAAGTTGCCGCCATTGCGTTTTTCATATTATGCTTTCCTTCAAGCGCCATAGTTTCAGTCTCCATTGTGAATTCTTCTTCGTTGATGATGTTTACTTCCATATTTTTATCTTTTAAAAATGCTCCTTTTTCGAATGTTTTTGTCAGTGAAAAAGGAATTAATTGGGCTTTTGTTTTATTATTTTTGAACCATTCTGCGATTGCTTCATCATCTGCGTCGTAAATGAGAAAATCTTCCTCAGTTTGATTCATTGTTATCCTGAATTTCGAAGCAACATATTTTTCATATTTATAATCATATCGATCTAAATGATCAGGACTTATATTCGTAATAATCGCAATGTGTGGCTTATAATTAATGATTCCGTCCAATTGAAAACTGCTTAATTCCAATACATAAGAATCATATTTATCTTCGGCAACTTGCCAAGCGAAACTCTTTCCGATATTACCACCCAAACCCACATTCAATCCTGCTGATTGCAATAAATGATGGGTAAGCATTGTCGTTGTTGTCTTCCCGTTGCTTCCCGTTATGCCAATGGTAATCGCTTTTGTAAATGGAGATGCAAACTCAATTTCTGAAATTACCGGAATTCCCTTTGCAATGAGTTTTTTTACTATTGGCGATTTCTCAGGGATTCCTGGACTTTTCATCACCACATCGGCATTCAAGATCAGGTCTTCGGTATGGGTTTTTTCTTCCCAAGCAATGTTATTAATGATAAGAACTTCTTTATAATTTTCTTTTATTTTTCCAAAATCGGACACAAAAACATCGTATCCTTTTTTCTTTCCAAGGATTGCGGTTCCTACTCCGCTTTCACCACCACCAAGAATTACTAATCTCATTATCTCAATTTTAAAGTCACGATTGACAATATGGCAAGCATTATGGCAACAATCCAAAATCGGGTTACAATTTTACTTTCGTGGTAGCCTTTCTTTTGATAATGATGATGCAATGGTGCCATCAGAAATATTCTTCGCCCTTCACCAAAGCGTTTTTTCGTATATTTAAAATATCCTACCTGCAATACAACCGAGAAATTTTCGACCAAAAATATTCCGCATAATAAAGGAATTAATAGTTCTTTTCGAACAGCGATAGCAAGAACGGCAATAACTCCACCAATGGTTAAACTTCCCGTATCACCCATAAATACGGTCGCGGGATACGAGTTATACCAAAGAAATCCAATCAATGCTCCCACAAAGGCAGCTATAAAAACGGTCATTTCTCCCGAATATGGGATATACATAATGTTCAAATAATTGGAAAAAATAATATTTCCCGATACGAAGGTGAAAATTCCCAATGCCAGGACCGAAACCGCGGAGGTTCCCGCAGCTAAACCATCAATTCCATCGGTTAAATTTGCACCATTGGAAACAGCCGTGATAATAAAAATCACCATTGGAATAAAAATTAACCAAGCCCACTTTTCATAGCCTTCACCTGTCCAAGCCAATACTTCAGCATAATCAAACTCATTATTTTTAAAAAACGGAATTGTGGTCGCAGTAGATTTTTCATAAACTGGCGCTTGTTTAATTACATTTTCCGTTTGCACTTTGAAAACATCACTATTACCTGTATCGGTGCGTATAGTTACAGTAGGATTAAAATACAAGACAGACCCAACAATCAAGCCTAAACCTACTTGACCAAAAACCTTGAATATGCCTTTTAAACCCTGTTTATCTTTTTTGAAAATTTTAATATAATCATCAATAAAACCAATGGTTCCCATCCACAAGGTTGTTACTATCAACAATACAATATAAATATTATGTAATTTGGCAAAAAGCATTACTGGAATTATGGTGGCAAAAATGATTATCAATCCACCCATTGTAGGTGTTCCCGCTTTTTCATTTTGACCTGCCAAACCAAGTTCACGAACCGTTTCGCCTATTTGTTGCTTGCGTAAAAAACTAACTACTCTTTTTCCGTAAATAGTGGATAAAAGAAGGGAAAGCATAAATGCCAATGCCGATCTAAAAGTGATATATTGAAATACTCCTGTTCCAGAAATATTCAATGTTTTGTTTAAATAGTCAAATAAGTAGTATAGCATATATTTCTATTTATTGAGTTGTTCTAAAATTTCTTTTACAATTTTCATATCATCAAAATCGTGGCGAATGCCTTGAATTTCTTGATACGTTTCGTGTCCTTTTCCTGCAATCAGAATAATATCGTTTGAATGGGCAAGTTGACAGGCTGTTTTTATGGCTTGTTTTCTGTCGATTATAGACAATGATTTTTTATAATTTTGAGGTGCCACACCTTGCTCCATTTCTTGAATAATGCTATCAGGATCCTCATTCCTTGGGTTGTCTGAAGTAAGGATAACTTTATCGCTTAGTTCAGTGGCAATGCTTGCCATAATTGGTCTTTTTGCTTTGTCTCTGTTGCCACCGCAACCTACAACTGTTATCAATTGTTCGTTTTTTGTACGAATATCATTAATTGTTTTTAACACGTTTTCTAATGCATCCGGCGTGTGTGCATAATCTACAATCGCAGTAATATTCGAATCGGAAACAATAAATTGAAAGCGTCCTGAAACACTTTCTAAATCAGACAATAATCGCAGCACTTCCAGACCTTCGATTCCCAGCTGAACCGCAGTTCCATAAATCGCCAATAGATTATAGGCATTGAAAGTCCCGATGAGTTTTGCCCAAACTTCATTGCCATTTATTTTTAACAACAATCCCGATAATTGATTTTCGAGGATTTGCGCTTTATAATCAGCATAGGATTTTAAGGCATACGTTAGTTTTCTAGCCGCTGTGTTTTGAAGCATCACTTGTCCATTTTTGTCGTCGATGTTCGATAATGCAAAAGCAGTTTTTGGCAAATTGTCGAAAAACGATTTTTTAACGTCACGATATTCCGCAAAAGTGGCGTGATAATCTAGATGGTCATGTGATAAATTTGTGAAAACACCTCCTGCGAAATGCAAGCCTTCGGTTCTTTTTTGATGAATTCCGTGGGAACTCACTTCCATAAAACAATATTCAACGCCATTGTCAACCATTTCTTTTAGATAATGATTTATCGTTATTGAATCTGGTGTGGTATGAGTGGCTTTATATTCTTTGTTGTCGACCAAGATTTTTACTGTGGATAAAAGCCCTACTTTGTAACCTGCTTTTTTGAACAATTGATATAATAAAGAAGCTATTGTGGTTTTGCCATTTGTTCCGGTAATACCAACCAATTTTAAGTTTTGAGAAGGATTTCCAAAATAATTAGCGGCCATATAAGCCAATGCTTTATTAGTATCTTTTACTTGAATATAAGTAATTCCCTTTGTAATCGTTTCAGGAAAAGTGTCGCAAACAACGGCAATTACGCCTTGCCAAATTGCCTTTTCGATATAATCGTGACCGTCAGAAATCGTGCCTCTAATGGCCACAAATACATCGTTTGCCCCAACATTTCTGGAATCAAAATCCATTTTGTTGACAGCAATATCTGTTGAACCCTTTACGGCTTCAATGGCGACTTTGTACATTATTTCTTTTAAAATAATCACGATAATTCTAGTATTATGGTTGTGTTTTTATCAAAATTTTCCCCTGGCTGGATGGATTGTTTTTTCACTTTTCCAATGCCAATTATTTTTACTTTTATTCCAAGATTTCCAAATAATGAAGTCGCATCCATTCCTGACATTCCTTTCACATTAGGAACTACAGATATTTGTTGTTTTTGTGATTTTGCGAAATAAGCATCATAATCATTTTCCTGTTTCTGAATCTTTCTGTTAATGTTTTTTATCTCATTTGTCGAAGGCGTATCTGTAAAAATCTTCTGTGCAATTCGTTTGAAAACCGGACCGGCAACATCAGCACCATAATAATTGTTATTAGAAGTGTTAGGCTTATGAACCACAACAATGCAAGAATATTTTGGGTTTTCAGCAGGAAAATAACCCACAAACGATGAAGCATAATATTTCTCAGAACCTCCATTTTTTGCGTAATTTACTGCTGCTGTTCCTGTCTTTCCTGCCATTGAAAAATCCTTAGAATAAAGTTTAGCTGCTGTCCCTCTTTTTACCACGTTCGATAAAACAGCTTTCAACTTCTTAATAGTTTCCAGCGAACATACTTTAGGATTTATAACCTCCGTGTCATATTTTTTAATGGTCCTGTTCCATTCTTTAATTTCGGAAACAAACTGTGGTTTTACCATCACACCGTTATTGGCAACTGAGTTATAAAAAGTCAAGGTTTGCAATGGCGTAATCGAAACTCCGTATCCAAAAGCCATCCACGGAAGCGAAACATTAGACCAGTTTTTGTCCGTTGGTTGCGGAACAAATGGTTTTCCCTCTCCTTTTATTGGAAGTCCTAAACATTTGTTTAATCCGTAACTATTGACGTGATTAACGAATTCCGATGGATTATTTTTGTAGTTGTTATAAACCGCCTGAACCATTACTGTGTTTGACGAAACTTCAAATCCTCTTGCCAAACTTATTTTACCATAACCTCCTGTGTGGGAATCTCGAACTGATTTTCCTGAGTATTTAATTACCCCGCCGTGACTATCAAAAACTGCACTTGTATCTATTTTTTTATCTTCAAGCAAGGTCATCAGATCAACAAGTTTGTAAGTTGAGCCAGGTTCATGCGATTCGGCAACTGCATAATTTGTGGTTTCGTAATAAGACCCATCGTTGGCTCTTCCCAAATTCGAAATGGCTTTAATTTTTCCTGTTTTGGTTTCCATAACCACCACACAACCATGATCTGCTTCGTACTCCTCTAATTGTTTCAGCAGGGCGTGATGTGCAATATCCTGAATAAAAACATCGATTGTTGAAATCACGTCGTAGCCATCCTGAGGATCAACTTCGTTGACGTCTCGAATGGGTTTCCATTGTCCTTTTGCGATTTTTTGCTTTAGAATTTTACCGTCTTTCCCATTGAGATATTTTCTATATGCCCATTCGATTCCTTTTCCATTTGATTCCCCATTTGGATTTTTTCTTTCATATCCAATGGTTCGCTCGGCAATTTTTCCTATTGGATGTTCCCTTACAGTTTCTTGTTCAACGATAATTCCTCCTTTGTAAGTACCCAAATTGAATAATGGAAAACCTTTAATTTTTACATATTCTGTGTAACTCAGATCTCGGGCTACTAAATAATATCTGTTTTTATTAGCTCTGGCTTTTCTAAATTCGTTTAGAAAAAAACCTCTTGGTTTTCCCAAAAGCAAAGCCAATGAATCAGAAAGTGATTTTATATTTTTTTCGAATGCTTCGCCTTTTGGAGCAACGGCATCAAAACGAATTTCATAATTAGGAATTGAGGTTGCTAAAAGACTTCCATCGGCGGAATAAATATTTCCTTTATTGGCAGGAATAATAAAATTTTTGACGGTTCTTTCTTTGGCTAATTTTCTGTAATAATCTCCTTCGACCCACTGAATATTTGTCAACTTTACGGCAATGGCAATTGCCATCAAAAAGATAGCGAAAGCTACTAGATAAATTCTATAAGAAATATTTTTATCTTCTACTGCCATATTTTTTTGAAAAAGCTTTTTTCTTCTACTTTTTTAACTTTTATTTTAACTGGTGGAACTGTCGATGGGAAAATTTGTCTCTCAACCATTTTTTCAGAAACTGTTGATTCCATCTTAAGTTTCATTAATTCTGATCGTCTGTCAACAAATTCCGAACGCAGCTCTTTAACTTCGTTTGTCAACTCGTTAATCTTGAATACTTTTTGTTCAAAACGTTGTGTATTAGCAATCATAATAATAGCCAAGGCAATAAGAAAAACGATGAAACGCCAGCTTTTTATAGCATCATCCTCGATAAGAAACCGCGCTTTCAATATGCCGTAAACTCCGTTTTTCATTTTTCTTTGCTAATTATATCTTCTCTGCAATTCTTAATTTTGCACTTCTTGCTCTATTGTTGATTTTAATTTCCGCATCATCTGGTACAATCAGTTTTCCAATGGTTTTAAATGGAACCGAAAAATTGCCAAAAAAGTCTCTTTCAGGTTCTCCTTCGAACATTCCGTTTTTCATAAATCTTTTTACCAATCGGTCTTCCAATGAATGATAAGAAATAACACTTAACCTTCCGCCTGGATTTAAAATTTCCAATGATTGTTCTAGAAATTCTTTTAAAACATCCATTTCTTGATTGACCTCAATTCGAATGGCCTGATAGATTTGAGCTAAAATTTTATTTCTAACTCTTTCAGGCAAATATTTCGCCAAAACTTCTTTCAATTCATCTGTAGTTTTAATAGACCTAGCCTCTCTAGCTTCTAAGATTGTTCTTGCCAAAACTGGTGCATTTTTCAATTCACCATAATCCAAGAAAACTCTTCTCAAGTTGGCTTCATCATATTCGTTAACCACCCGATAGGCACTTAAATCATTTTTTTGACTCATTCTCATATCTAGTTCGGCATCAAAACGAGTAGAAAAACCTCTTTCGGCCACGTCAAATTGATGTGAAGAAACACCCAAATCTGCCAAAATCCCATCAACACTCTTCACTCCATAAAAACGCAAAAACCTTTTTATAAACCTGAAATTTTCATTTATTAACGTAAATCTTTCGTCTGGCAAGGCATTCGCCAAGGCATCTTCGTCTTGATCAAAGGCAAACAATTTTCCGTTTGGACCCAATCTTTTTAGAATTTCTTTCGAATGTCCGCCACCTCCAAAGGTCACGTCAACATAAATGCCGTCGGGTTTTATATTCAAACCATCTACCGAAGCCCGGAGTAAAACCGGATTATGATATTCCATTATCGTCGTTATTTATGTTTCCCATCACCTCTTCGGCTAAATCGGCAAAATCGACATCTTCCCCACTTATTGATTTTTCGTACAAATCTTTGTCCCAAATTTCCACAATATTCACTGCCGATGAAAACACGACATCTTTTGAAATACTGGCAAAAACCACCAAATCTTTTGGAACTAATAATCGTCCCAAAGCATCAATTTCAACTACTTTTACCCCAGCGGTAAACCTGCGAATGAAGTCATTGTTTTTCTTTACAAATCGGTTGAGTTTATTGATTTTTTGCATCATTAAATCCCATTCTTCCATTGGATACAATTCTAAACACGATTGAAAAACAGAACGCTTCAAAACAAAACCATTTTGAAGAGAAGAAGCCAATTGCTTTTTTAAAGGCGCAGGCAAAAGAAGCCTTCCTTTGGCATCAACTTTACATTCATATGTTCCGACAATTGTATTCAAGAGAAAAAAATTAAATGGTGTAGAGCAAAAATATAAAAATTATTACCACAATTTACCACTATATCCCACTTTGTTAATAAGTTTTACCACTTTTAGAGAAGAAACCTTAGTTTTTGGTCAATCAGAAGATTAGGCGTTTTTTAACTCTCTGTTAAGAACTATCAAATTGCAGAAAAGATTGAAATAGCAAAAGGAGATTTAATATGGTTTTGAATTTTCTTCCGCTCAAACGAAAACAACAACTTCAGGAGTATTCATTTGTAATATTTGATGTCTATTTTTAGGAAATGATGAAATTTATTTTTAAAATTTGATGTCAAAAATTCTTTTTTGTCTATTAAATCCTATATTTGTGAAAATTGAAAATTCGCTATAAAAAGTATGGAAAAATACTATAAAAAAGAAGGCAGATACAGCTATTATGAAGCTGGGGAAGGAACTCCAATTGTTGTTTTACACGGTTTAATGGGTGGATTAAGCAATTTTGATGCAGTTGCAAGCTACTTTTCTGAAAAGGGTTATAAAATAATCATCCCGAATTTGCCAATCTACACGCAAAGCATTTTGAAAACTAATGTCAAAGCTTTTGCAAAATACGTGAAGGATTTTATCACTTTCAAAGGATTTGAAAGAGTAATTCTTTTGGGAAATTCTCTCGGAGGACACATTGCATTGTATCATACCAAAATGTATCCTGAAAAAGTAGCCGGACTTGTATTAACAGGAAGTTCAGGACTTTACGAAAGTGCTATGGGAGATAGCTACCCGAAAAGAGGAGATTATGATTACATCAAGAAAAAAGCCGAAGCTGTTTTTTTTGATCCAAAAATGGCAACCAAAGAACTCGTTGATGAAGTTTACGCATCAGTAAACGACAGAATAAAACTGATAAAAACATTAACTATTGCTAAAAGTGCCATTCGGCATAATATGGCGAAAGACTTACCGAAAATGCATGTTCAAACCTGTATTATTTGGGGTAAAAACGACAATGTTACCCCTCCAAATGTCGCTGAAGAATTTCATAAATTATTACCAAATTCTACTTTATATTGGATTGATAAATGTGGTCACGCCGCTATGATGGAACACCCAGAAGAGTTTAATCGTTTGCTGGAAGAATGGTTGACACACACACATTTGAATGCCCATTAAGTTTTTGATGAAGAATTTATAAATGCCATTATGAAAATTAATACTGCCGAATTTATTGTAAGCAACTCCGAGGTTGAAAAATGTCCGAAAGACTTTTTGCCGGAATATGCCTTTATTGGCCGGTCAAACGTTGGAAAATCCTCGTTGATCAATATGCTGACCAACCATAAAAATTTGGCAAAAACCTCTGGAAGACCCGGGAAAACACAATTAATAAATCATTTCAAAATCAATAATAATTGGTTTTTAGTAGATTTACCTGGCTATGGCTATGCCAAAGTTTCAAAGAAAACCAAATCCGTTTTTCAGCAATTTATTACTGATTATTTTGAAACAAGAGAGCAATTGGTTTGCGCCTTTGTTTTGATTGATATTCGCCACGAAGCACAAAATATTGACATCGAATTTATGGCCTATATGGGCGAGAGTGAAATTCCTTTTTGCATTATTTTTACCAAAGCTGACAAGATTAGCAAAGTAAAAATTGATTCACATATTGCGGCTTACAAAAAGAAAATGTTTGCTAACAACTGGGCCGAAATGCCTCATTATTTTGTAACCTCAGCAACAGAATCCACCGGAAAAGAAGATGTTTTAAATTATATAGATGAGGTAAACCAAGAAGTTTTTAAAAATAATTCTGAGTTTTAGAAAGCTCCTCATTTATTTAAAAAAAAGCCCAGAACTTAATTTTTTCGACTTTTTTGAAATTAATTTACAGTTTCAATTCCAGTTTCTCGGCAAAATAATCGCAAAAATCGTTCATCGTTGCTCCCATTTTTTCATCGCCAGTTGACCTTTGAAAGGTTTCGGTCATTGATAACAAGGTTTGATGAAAGAAAATTTTCATTTCTTCAACAGACATATCCTTAGTCCATAATTCAATACACTTTGTTGCTTTTTCATCGCTGTTCCAAACCGAAAGCATAAAGGCTTTTGCCTCTTCTAGTTCTACTCCTCCTTCGACTGCAGACCACATTAATTTTTCAGGAATTCGGTTTTCGTCTAATTTAATTTGAATTTTAATTTCGGATGTGTTGTTATTCGACATTTTTTTTGGGTTTATATTTAGATTTTTCAAATATTTCTTTGGCATTCATTTTTAACAATTGGTCAACGCTTACTTCATTATTCTTCATATACGACCGAACAATTTGCCAGCCTGTCCAAGCGCCAACTCTCCCCGGAGATTCGTTGTCAATTTCCAAATAAAATTTGGAAAATGGAGCTGGATTGATAAAGCGGTTGCTCAATTTTTGATCGCTACTATACAGCATTTCGCTTTCCAGAAAATAGCGCCACATATAGCTTTCGTTTTCCTCACACCATTTTATTTCTTCAGGTGTGTAGCCCATTTTTTCAGCGTCGGTACAATCAGGCAAAAGCAAGTCTTTTAAGTATAATTGTTTACCAAAATACATCATTTGACTCAGTAAATTATTGTCAGTAACGGGCGATATTTTTTTTATCGAAAAACTGGAAACAACATCTGGAAAAATTTGTTTTTGCTCAAAATTTTGTTTTAAATATTTTGGAAATTGATAAAATTTATGCTCTTTTCCCAAATACAATTCGAGTGAAATAATCACCAAACTATCGGCATAAATCACCTTGTTATTATAATCCATTTCGGAGATTACTGTTATGATTTTTGGGGTTTTAGTTTGAGGGAAATAATATTTTATGTGTTTAAAAAGTGTTTCCAATTCATTATGAACGGGTTCAAAATTCGAATATTTTTTTTGAACTTCGGTGTATAATTCTCTCCAAAGCGGGTCTTTCATTTTATTTAGCCAAACACTATCATCATTCCCTTTTGGAAAAAAAAAGGGAAATTGTTTTTTAAGTTTGCCCAAATCCTTTGGTCGAGTTTCAAAAAATAACTTATCAAAACGTTCCACCTTGAGTTTTACAGGAATCGCTTCAACTGCTTTTTCTACTTTTGATTTTTTTTCACAGGAAATCAAAGCGATTATTATGGTAATTATGAAAAATATTCTTTTTATCATTTGTTTTATTTTAGCCCCGATAGAAGTGGAAATCCTTTTTCTAAACCCAGTCAGGGCTCAAAACTCTATCAGAGTTGAAAAAGATTGCAACGGATAGCGGGAATAGCTCCTGAAAATTATTATTTTTGCAAATATACAATTCCTGTTTTTTAAAAGCCCAAACAATTATGCCTAAAAAAAGTACGCTTCAAACTGAAAAAGTAAATATACATATTGTCAATTGGTTAAAAACGTATGCTGAAAACGCAAAAGTTAACGGTTTTGTTGTGGGGATTTCAGGCGGAGTCGATTCGGCGGTTACCTCGACACTTTGCGCACAAACCGGATTTCCTACTTTATGTGTGGAAATGCCGATTCACCAAGCCCCAAGTCACGTGACTCGAGGTCGTGAACATATTGAGCAGCTGAAAAGACGATTTCCTAACGTGACAAATATCGAAGCTGATTTGACTACAGTTTTCGAGACATTTAAAACTGTTGTTCCAAGCGATGCCGATGTTGACAAGTTTAATTTATCACTGGCAAACACGCGTGCCCGTTTAAGAATGACGACTTTATATTATTTTGCGGGAATTCGAGGCTTATTAGTTGCTGGAACAGGAAATAAAGTAGAGGATTTTGGAGTTGGTTTTTATACTAAATATGGAGATGGCGGAGTTGACTTGAGTCCGATTGCTGATTTAATGAAATCGGATGTTTATGCTTTGGGGCAGTACCTAAAAATTCCTATTTCCATTTTAGAGGCTTCTCCTACAGATGGGTTGTTTGGAGATGAAAGAACCGATGAGGACCAATTGGGAGCCAGTTATGATGAACTAGAATGGGCTATGATTGAAGATGAAAAAGGAAAAATTTCATCGGATTTTTCTGGAAAAGAAAAAAATATTTTTGACATTTACAAACGATTAAACACCATTAATCAGCACAAAATGAAAGAAATACCTGTTTGTTTGATACCAAAAGAATTAAAGTAGTATTTTTCTAATAATTTACTATAATTTACAGATTTTATTCATTAACTTTACCACTTTATAAATACAAACCACTCTAAAACTTAAAATCATGATAAAAGTTTGTTTAGCGGATAACAATCCTGTTGTGCATTTTGGGGTAAAATCTTACTTCAAAGACCACGATGATATCTCAATCGTTGCCAACGTTGGGAATTTTATAATGGTAAGAGACATACTCCTCAACAAGGAGATTGATGTTTTAATTTTGGATCTGGAGTTAGAAGGTCTTTCTAGTATTTTTGAAGTAAAAAATATTTTGAAAAATTTTCCAAAAACAAAAATCATTATTTTTAGTAATCTTTCAGAACAAATTTATGCTCCAAATGCCATTAAAGCAGGTGTATCAGGGTTTGTCTCCAAAAAAGAAAAACTGGAAACTTTGGGCCAGGCAGTTATCAAAGTAAATCAGGGAAAAATCATTATGAACGAAACTGTCAAGAAAAACCTTGCCTTAATTGCAAAACAAAATAAGAGCGAGCGTTTGTACCGAAAGTTATCTAATCGTGAAGTTGAAGTTTTACGCTACTTGAGCGATGGAAAGAAAAACAACGAGATTTCTAAAATTCTTGGTCTCAACGAAAAAACAATAAGCACTTATAAACTAAGATTATTGCAAAAATTGAACGTTACGAATTTAGTAGATTTAGTTAACAAAGCAAAAACGCTGGAAATAGTTTAATTGTTTCGTGACATTACTCTTCCTAATTTTTTCGAAAAAGAATTGATTAGTTTATAGTAATCCATCGCCATAGACAAGGGCTCAATATTATCAGAATCAGGTTCTGTTGATATTGAGCTTTTTATTTCCTCTATAATTTTATCTACAAGATACCATCTCAAAGTAAGAATAGTTTCGGATACATATTGGCTTATAGTGTCGTTTTTAGTTTTTGGAAAAATACTTTGACCTTCCCAATTGTGCAAAGACACTCTTTCATCTTCCATCAAAATATCAGTGACTTCCTGAGCAAATTCAGGTTGTAAATGCATTAAATATTGTTCAATGCTAAAGTTTTCATTTTGGTGATAATAATTAATCAAATTATTAAAAATATCTCTAAATAAAGGGTTTGCCAGCTCAACTTCGTCTTCTTGCAAACTCAAATATATTCTTTGATATACTTTGCATTCCTTCTTTTCGATACTGTTTTCAATTTCACCGTCTTCATTTGTTTTCAAAAGAACATCTTCAAATTCCTCTGTTTTATTTCCATACAACAATAGAATTTCTATAATCTTTCTTTCCAGTCCATAAAGAATATCAATTTTTTCAACCTGAATTGGAGTTTCATTTTTCACAACCTCGAAGGCTTTTTGCTCTTGCTTTTGTTTTTTTCCAAGTTCAGAAATGTCTTTTTTGACCAATTGCGCCAAAGTACTCATCAAAACCTGTTCGGAAATATCCATTATTCTGGAACATTCCTGAATGTAGATTTCGCGTTGAATCCTGTCTGGAATTTTAGAAATACTCACCACCATATCTCGAATCAAGTCGGCCTTTTTGATTGGGTCATTTTTTGCATCATTCATTAACAATGATGCTTTAAACTGTATAAAATCTTTAGCGTTTTCGTCTAAATATTTGATCAATTCTTCATAAGGCGTTTTCTTGGCAAAACTGTCAGGATCTTCGCCATCAGGAAATGCACACACTTTTACATTCATTCCTTCCTCAAGAATCAAATCGATTCCTCGAATAGAAGCGCGCAATCCTGCGGCATCTCCATCGAAAAGAACGGTTATGTTTTTTGTCAATCTGTTAATTAATCGGATTTGATCTGGAGTCAGTGCTGTTCCTGATGAAGACACCACATTTTCGATTCCGGCTTGGTTAAACTGAATAACATCGGTGTAACCTTCAACTAAATAGCAATTATTTTGCTTGGCAATGGCTTGTTTAGATTGGAAAATCCCATACAAAACCTTGCTTTTATGATAAATATCACTTTCGGGTGAATTGAGGTATTTTGCCGCTTTTTTATCACTGGCTAAAATTCTTCCACCAAAACCCAAAACCCTTCCCGACATACTTTGTATCGGGAACATTACACGTCCTTTGAAACGGTCGAATGGTCTGTCATCCTTTGGAATTGTCAATCCTGTGCTTTCAAGAAACTCTAGTTTGTAGCCTTTGCCCAATGCTTCTTTTGTAAAAGCATCCCAAGCTTCAGGCGAATATCCAAGAGAAAATTTCTTTATGGTTTCACTGGTAAAACCTCTTTCCTTGAAATAAGAAAGCCCGATAGCTTTGCCTTCTTCGGAATGTAAAAGCGTGTCGTGAAAATAATTTTTTGCAAATTCAGAGACCAAGTACATACTTTCACGGACATCAGTATTAATTTTCTCTTCATCGGTTTGGATGGTTTCCTCGATTTCGATATTGTATTTTTTGGCCAAATATCGAATGGCTTCCGGATAGGTAAAATGTTCGTGCTCCATCAAGAAAGCCACTGAATTTCCACCTTTACCCGAGCTAAAATCCTTCCAGATTTGTTTCACTGGCGAAACCATAAACGACGGCGAACGCTCATCCGAAAATGGACTCAATCCTTTGAAGTTACTTCCGGCGCGTTTCAACTGCACAAAATCGCCAATAACCTCCTCTACTCGAGCAGTTTCGAAAACAGTGTCTATAGTAGCTTTTGAAATCAATTTATCTATTTTTGAAAGCCAAAGTTACAAAGTTTAGCTAGACTAAATTATTTATTGGAATAAATTAAATTTAAATATCAACCAATAAAGATATCGGTTCATAAAATAATTTACTTAATATTTTATATGTGATGGAAATTCTGTTTTACTATTTTGGAATTTATATTGATTTTTTAAATACGCAAAGTTTATTATATAACAAATTAAGCACTAATTTTGCATATTTAGTTTCCCAAATAACAAAATCAATTTTAATCTTTTAGATAAACCTACATTACAATCAAAATGAATCAAGAAACTTGCAAATTACCTGATACAATAAATTTTCAGCAAGAGTTCAATGACATTCTATCATTCGTTGCAGAAGTATGTGAAGTACCTTATGCATTTATAACCCATCTTGATTCTGAAAATCAATCTATCATTTCAAAAATAGGATTTGATTTTTTAACAATTCCAGAAAACATATTATCTTATAATAAGACGATAATAGAACAAAATACTTTTTTTAAGTTTTCGAATGACTTAAAACATCAACCTAAAAAAACAACCTCTTCGGATTTTTCGTTTGATTTTTTTTCAGGATTACCAATATACAGTAATGAAAATTTAGTTATAGGAACACTTTGTGTTATGGACGTAAAATCTAAAGAACTATCACTAATTCAATTAAAAACGTTACATCATTCAGCTCGTCAAGTTCAAGCCATCTTAAATTTATGGAAAAAAAACCATAATCTTCAGAAAGTATTTGAAAAAAAAGAAAATCAGATTCAATTATTTATTGAAAATTCCAATGAAATTACATACGAACTGACTAAAAATGGAATAATTACCTATGTTTCAAAAAACTTGAAAACTTTTCTCGGATATGAAATTGAAGAAGTCATTGGCAAAAGCAACACTTCTTTTATACATGCTAAAGATTTAAAAAACATTGTTGCTGTTTTAGATAATATAGCTAAGTCTGGAGAAATTAAAAATGAAATAGCGCATAGAATTTTACACAAAGACGGACACTATGTATGGTACGCTTCAAATATAAGATTATTTAAAATAGATGGTAAGATTACTTATATTGGAAATTGCAGAGTCATTACGGAACAAATTGAATTAAGACAAAAATTTTTACAACAAAAAGAGTTTTACGAAAAAATACTAGATAAAATTCCAACGGACATAGCTGTATTTGACAGCAATCAAAACTATCTGTATTTAAATTCATTTGCAATAAAAAACGAAGATCTCCGTAAATTTATCATAGGAAAAAATGACTTTGAATATGCTAAACACACTGGGAGAAATACAATTTATGCCCAGAAAAGAAGGGTGAAATTTTTAGAAGCAACACTTTCTAAAAATATAATTGAATGGGAGGAAAATTTTATAGGACTGAACGGAAAATCAACTTGCCACTCCAGAAAGTTTAATCCTGTTTTTGATGGAGATGGAAAACTAGACATTATGATTGGCTTTGGAGTTGATATTACCGAACTTAAAAAGGCTGAAAAAGATTTAAAGATTAGCAATGAGCGTTTTACGTATTCGAGCGAAGCTACTTCAGATGCCATTTGGGATTGGAATTTATTGAATGATAAAATTTATGTTGGCGGAAGTTATTCTCCCATTTTTGGTCATTACTTTAAAGACAACATTATTATGGCTTCAGAATGTGATGCCTTTTTACATCCAGAAGATAAAGAATTCTATATTAAAAATTTAACCGAGGCATTAGAAAATGAAACCATAATCAAATGGTCCGATGAATACCGATATATAAAATCAGACGGAAATTATGCTGATGTAAGTGATAATGCAATAATCATTAGAAATGAAAAGGGAAAAGCTATTCGTATGATTGGAGCAATGCAGGACATCACCAACAAGAAAAAACTAGAAAACGAATTACAAAAAAGCGAGGAACAATTTAGAGGAGCCTTCGATTTTTCTCCTATAGGAATGGCATTAGTCAACATTGAAGGGTATTATATAAAAGTAAATGACAAACTTTGTGAAATTCTAGGTTATTCAAATCAAGAAATGAAATCATTATCATTTCAAGAAATCACATATCATAAAGATCTAAAAATAGATCTAGAAAATAAAGAAAATTTAGATTCAGGAAAAACAACTAATTTTAGTTCAGAAAAAAGATTTATTAAAAAAGATAAATCTATAGTTTGGGCGCACATGTCAGTCTCGCTGGCAAAAAACAGCAAAAACGAAATATACTATATTGTGCAAATTTTAGATATCTCTGAAAGAAAGAAAATAGAACAACATAACAAATTATTATCGAAAAAAAACATTAGAAACAAAGCCATTCTACTTAATGAAGCTAAAAACAAGTATCGTTTTCTTGCAGAAAACACGGTTGATTTAATATGTTTACACGATTTAGATACTACTTTTCAATACCTTTCACCGTCTGCAATAACCATTTTAGGGTATCACCCTGAAGAATTAGAAGGAAAATCTCCTTTGGAATTTGCTCATCATGAAGATTTAAAATACCTTCAAGACAGTTTTACCGATTTCATTTATAAAAAAGTAAATGATAGCACTACCGCTAGATTTCGAACTAAAGGTGGTAAATACATTTGGCTAGAAACGAAGGCTAATATAGTTGAGGTAAATGGAGTAGCAAATGGATTTCAGTCCAGTAGTCGTGATGTAACAGCCAGAATAGAAGAAGAAAAAGCAACCGAAAAAGCTTTGTCAAAAGAACGAGAACTTAATGAATTACGAACTAATTTAGTCTCAACCATTTCACATGAATTTAGGACTCCAATGACAACAATCAGGACAAGTGCTGAATTGATTGCCATCTATATGGATGGGCAGACCAATGAAAAAGCACTACGTGTAAACAAACAATTAAATACCATTACTGGAGAAATAGATAGAATAATAGAATTAATGAATTCTGTATTAACTATTTCAAAAGAAGATTCAGGCAAAACTAATTTCAACCCTATTGGGTTTGATTTAAAACAGCTTTGCATTAATATTATTGAAACTAGTTATGATAACAGAAAGGATGGAAGGAAAGTAATTACATCTTTTAAAGGCAATAATTTTATTGTCTTTGCCGATAAAAGTTTAATGGGATATTCTTTATTTAATTTATTGAATAATGCTTTCAAATATTCTAAAGGTTCAGGGGATGTTGTTTTTAATCTTAAGGAAACACCATCAAAGCTCATTATTGAAATTATTGATTTTGGAATAGGTATTCCAAAAGAAGACAAACACAAATTATTTAATACTTTTTTTAGAGCAAGCAATACCAATGGAATTCAGGGCACTGGCCTGGGTCTTTATATTGTCAAAACATTTGTCGAAAAAAATTCTGGAAATATTAAAATAAAAAGTCAATTAGACAAAGGCACTAAAGTAACTTTGAAATTTCCAATTCATAAACCATAAAAAAAATGACTAAAATACTCGTTATTGAAGACGAAATAAAATTAAGAGAAGCAATTTGTGAACTATTATCAATATCAGGTTATGACGTTTCAGAAGCTAAAGACGGACTAGATGGTTTGGATAAAGTAAATCAAACAAGTCCAGATCTCATCATTTGCGATGTGATGATGCCAAAATTAGATGGTTACGGTTTTATAGAAAAATTGAAATCTACACAACATTGCAATATTCCTGTAGTATTTCTTACGGCTAAAACTGAATCAAAAGATCTAGATAAAGGAATTGCCTTAGGAGCAAAAGCTTACGTTTTAAAACCTTTTTCTTTTCAAGAACTTAAACGAATTATAGAAGATCATTTGCGTCATAAATAATTCTCTTGAACAATAAATGTCACTTTTTTTTAAAAAAACTTATTAAAAATAAGCATTTGTTTATATCAAGATGAATATTTAAATTTCACAAAATCATATCTTTTTGATTCTTTATTTACATTTTTGTCCTTAAAAACAGAAACTAAATGTTCCGCATAAGACTCTTCTTTTTTAGATAATTTCAATCTCTTAAAGCTACAATAATTCAAATTAATAAATAATATATATATATTATTTTTAATTGAAAGAGAAATTATGCTTGTTACTATAAAAATTATAAATAATAAAATTTTGCTTGATAAATTTTTGGTGAAAAAATCATACATAAAACTATAAATCAATATAGTGGCAATGAATAAGAAGATATTTATTGCAAAATTTCTTTTTTTTGAAAATCTAACATTTGAAATCTCATCGAGATTAAAGACTGTCATTTCGCCATTGCTCTTAATTACTAAATGTGAATCATAAAATGTGAATAAAGACGTCTTTAACATCCTACTCTCAATATTTCCTTCTGAGCTTACTAAAACTGTACTCATAACTGTTA
>Ga0208262_1000199_pt1 | contig 24968 bp, 26 predicted proteins | sample LakWasMet15_LOW5_2_FD_183863 | JGI IMG/M metagenome (GOLD analysis project Ga0208262, IMG submission 183863) | Freshwater sediment methanotrophic microbial communities from Lake Washington under simulated oxygen tension - Sediment Metagenome... | ecosystem: Environmental > Aquatic > Freshwater >... | reverse complement strand
CCGGCATAATCAAATTCACAGGCTTGTCCGATAACAATAGGTCCGGAACCAATAATTAAAACCGATTTAATGGAATTGTCTTTAGGCATTGTAGTTAGTTTGTTGTTTGGCAGGGACAACTCGCGACTTGTCCCTACTGGTTGTGTATGTTGTTGTGTGTTGTATTTTGTGTAAACCCTAGCCCCGATGGCAGTGAAAATCCTTTTTATTTTCTTTTTAAAAATAAAAAGATTGCAGCGAACAGCGGGAAATAGCTCCTAAATGTTATGAATATTTATGAACAGGTTTAAAAAAAAGCCGCTACTAATAAAAGTAACGGCTTGATATTGATTAATGCTAATCATTATTTTTTGTGTCTTGGTTCGCAAGATACGGTCAATTTATGTCTTCCTTTAGCTCTACGACGCGCAAGGACTTTTCTTCCATTTGCAGAAGCCATTCTGTCCATAAATCCGTGTTTATTTCTTCTTTTTCTTTTCGATGGTTGAAACGTTCTTTTGCTCATTGCTGTGTATCTTTAAAATCTTGTATTAATTTCTATGGTAATACGGCTCTTTTAAAACCGAGTGCAAATATACAAACCTTTTTTTTTCTGACAAGTAGTTTTATAAAAATATTTTCAATTCGTTTTATTATCTTTGCGACATTAAAAAATATAACATTATGTTTCACAGAAATATCAAACTAATCCTAGCAGTTCTAATCCTTTCGACTGGTATATGGCAATTTACAGAAGGGAATATTGGTAACGGAATTTTTCTAGTTCTTTTAACTGCCATACCAATTTTTCTTTATTTTAAGAATGAATTCATCCTTTTGGCTTTTTTAAAGTTGCGTAAACAAGACTTTCCTGGTGCAAAAGTATGGTTGGATAAAATTAAAAATCCTGAAAGCGCTTTGGTTAGAAAGCAACAAGGGTATTTCAATTACCTTCACGGATTGATGCTTTCCCAAACTAATTTAATTCAGGCAGAGAAATATTTTAAGAAAGCTATTGAATTGGGATTGAATATGGACATGGATTTGGCGGTTGCTAAATTGAATTTGGCTGGTGTTGCTATGTCAAGAAGAAGAAAATTGGAAGCAACTAATCTTATGAATGAAGCCAAAAAATTGGATAAACAAGGCATGCTGAAAGATCAAATCAAGATGATGAAAGAGCAAATGAAGAAGATTTAGTTCTCAGTGTTCAGTAGAATCTCATAAAAAAAGCGTCTCTATAACCTAGGGACGCTTTTTTTTAGCTGAACACTGCCAACTGAACACTGAACACTTTTTTAATATCCTTCCAAAGGAATTTCGATTTCGTATTTTTTTCTGGAGTTGTTGATTAACTTTTTATCTCGCAACCAAGGATTATGAATTTTGAGGATTTTATAATTGATGCCTTGCGCTTTTGCAAAATCGGTTAAATCATTGATTGTAGTATCAACTTCAATTCTTTTGGTAGGAATTCTGGAATACAAATCGCTTGGAAATAATGTGAAGCCGTATTTTTCAGGACTTTTCATGATTTCTTTTAGTGCCAAAATCCTGAAAACATAACGCGAAGTTTCTTCTGTTAAAGCTAAATCATAATAATCGGTGACTTTTTGTTCGTCAATTTTTTTACCAAGACCTGCCATTCCTCCATTGTAAGATGCTGCAGCCATTGTCCATGAACCAAATTTATCTTTGGCTGCTTGAAGATATTTACAAGCAGCTTCGGTAGATTTTTCTAAATGATAACGTTCATCCACAATATCATTGACTTCCATTCCTCTTTCTTTTGCAGTATCGGGCATAAATTGCCAAAATCCTTTTGCTCCCGAACTCGAAGTTGCATTCATTAAAGCACTTTCGATAACAGCCAAATATTTAAAATCATCGGGAATATTATTTTTTTGAAGTATTGGTTCTATAATTGGAAAAAAACGATTGGCACGTTTGATTATTAGGGCCGTTGTTGCATCTAAATTCGCATTGATAAGCAGTTCTCTATCCAATCTTTCTCTAACATCTGTAATTTGCAATGGTGTTTTTTCACCAGCAAAATCGGCTTCAATAGGGAAATACATAGCGGTTCCTATGTGTAAGCTCTTGTCTTTTTCTCCTTCGGACATTCCAAAAATTAAAAATCCGGAAACTATTACCATTATTAAAATAGTCAACAGGGCATTTGTCTTTTTCATAATTTCTAGTTTTTAATTAACGCTGTAAAGCTACAAAAACCACACCAAAAAGTGGTTTATTCTGTTATAATTTTAGGCAAATTCGCATTCAGCCATCGGTATTTAGTGATAATCATAATGTGGGTTCCATCGGCAACTGGAATACAATTTTTGATGTATTTCATTGGAAAAACTTCATCGGCATCGCCGTGAATGTGGATTATATCTTTGTCAATTTCCGTTCGTTCCCAATTTATAATTTGCTCAATTGCCCAATCTAAATATCCTTTATCACGTATTGAAAGAAATTTTTCATACAATTTTAAACGCCTTTTTATAATGGAAGAACCAAAGGTATATTTGACTAATGATTCTATATTTTCTAAGAGTTTTGTTGGAATGAGTTTGTACGCTTTGGTGGTTTTGGCGATTTTCATTCTTCGTGGTAATTCTGCGTTTGATTTTACACTGGAAATAATGATAACTTTTCTGACCTTCAAAAATTGCTTCATTTCCTGAACCAAAATTCCTCCAAACGAAACACCAATTAAAACCGCATCATCGTGCTTTATGTTTTTTGCCATTCGCTTCGCATAATCTTGCAACGTTTCGTTTTTATTGGGTAAAACCCATTCTAACAAATGCATTTCAAAAATTTCATCAGGCAGTCTTATTTTTTCAAAAATAGCTGAACTTGCCGCCATTCCTGGCATGAAATAAACATGAATTTTTGTCATTATTGTATTTATTTAACCAATGATGTGGTTTTAGAATTTTATAAAATTAGAGATTTTAAACAATAGAAAATCTTAAAACGAATAATTTAACAAGAATAACTTGTGCAATGCTACTAGAATTGAGCAAGAATTGAAAATTTAACTTTAAAAGCCTTTGAAAAACAACAAAATAAAGGTAACTTTGTAGCCCCATCTTGTCGAAATTCTTCGATTAAAAAGAATACAATTAATTATTAATCTGGATTACTTCAAAAAAGTATTACTACAATTTAAAAGTTATGGAAGTTCAAGAAATCATTGCGATTAAGGATAACACCTTTGCTAGACAATTCGAAACAACGGTAAATGAAGGGCTAATTTCTGTGGAATATTCATTTCAAGAAAAGAAGATTTTCTTAACAAAAATTAATACTCCAGACACATTTGGCGACGAGGAATTTATTAATGATTTGTTGAAATCAATCATGAATATTGCTTATGAGCGTAAATTAAAAGTGGTTCCAATTCTTCCAAAAATTGCACTTTTCTTTAGAAAAAATAGCTGTTATAGAGATTTATTACCTCCTGGTATTAAAATATAATTCAAAAAAAGAAAAGCCGTTACAATTGTAACGGCTTTTTTATTAAACACAGATTTCACAAATTAGCACAAATTAAATCTGTGGAAATTTGTGAAATTTGTGTTATTATATTTCAACATTCAAGAATTCCAGTCTTACACTTCCGTCATCATCAATCTTGCTTAAATTAATTTCGTGTAAAGTGTTCACTAGTTCTGGATTCCATGGCGTTTTTACTTTCACATAATTTTCGGTAAACCCATGAATGTATCCTTCTTTATTTTCGCTTTCAAATAAAACAGTTCGATTAGTCCCAATTTGACTTTCATAAAAAGCACGACGTTTTTTCACAGATAAACCTCGCAACATTTTACTTCGCTTAGCGCGAACATTTGATGGAACAACGCCTTCCATATCGGCAGCTTCGGTATTATCTCTTTCGGAATAGGTAAAAACGTGTAAATATGAAATATCCATTTCATTTATGAAATTGTACGTATCCAAGAAATGTTCGTCGGTTTCGCCAGGAAAACCCACAATTACATCCACACCAATACAAGCATGTGGCATTACTTCGCGAATTTTATTCACTCTTTCCGTATATACTTCTCTTTGATAACGGCGTTTCATCAACTTCAAAATATCGTTGCTTCCCGATTGCAATGGAATATGAAAATGAGGAACGAAAATGTTGCTTTTGGAAACAAATTCTATGGTTTCATTTTTTAATAAATTGGGTTCGATAGAAGAAATTCGCAACCTTTCAATCCCTTCAACCTTGTCTAAAGCTTGAACGAGTTCTAAAAAAGTATGTTCGTGTTTTTTATTTCCAAATTCTCCTTTTCCGTAATCACCAATATTAACTCCCGTAAGTACAATTTCTTTAATGCCTTGTTCAGAAATTTCTTTGGCATTTTGCAATACATTTTCCAAAGCATCACTTCGAGAAATTCCACGTGCCAAAGGAATGGTACAATAAGTACATTTATAATCACATCCATCCTGCACTTTTAAGAAAGCTCGGGTTCTATCGCCGATGGAATAACTTCCTACGTAAAAATCGGCTTCCGAAATTTCGCAAGAATGCACTTCGCCCATGTCGTTTTTGGACAAATCGTTAATATAATCTGTGATTTTGAATTTTTCGGTAGCACCTAAAACTAAATCAACGCCATCAACAGCAGCAAGTTCCTCGGGTTTTAATTGCGCATAACAACCAACGGCAGCAACGAATGCTTTATCGTTGAGTTTCATGGCTTTTTTGACTACTTGCTTAAACTGTTTGTCAGCATTATCAGTAACCGAACAGGTGTTGATGACATAAATATCGGCGACTTCTTCAAAATCGACTCTGTCAAAACCTTCTTCGGTAAAATTACGGGCGATGGTCGACGTTTCTGAAAAGTTCAGTTTGCAACCCAGCGTGTAGAACGCTACTTTTTTTCTGTTTTGCATAAGTAAGTTCAATTAATGAAATCGTTGTCAAAAAATTGAGTGCGCAAATTTAGGCAAAATTTTAAAATAAAAATAGCCACAGATTCACTGATTAAATAAAAATCTGTGAATCTGTGGCAAAATTATTCCTTTATATAGATTACTCTTTTCTATATTTTTTTGTTTCTTCAAAAACGTGTTCCAAGATTTTAGCATCTTCCTCGGTAAATTCTACTTGACGACGTGCCATTACTATCTTGGCCGTTTGAAATGCTTTGGATGTTAGATACGTTGTAAATCCTGAAGCGCCTCCCCATGAGTAACTTGGAACAAAATTGCGAGGGAAACCAGAGCCAAAAATATTAGCACTTACTCCAACTACGGTTCCAGTGTTGAACATCGTATTGATACCACATTTACTATGATCTCCCATCATCAATCCGCAAAATTGCAAACCTGTCCGGGCAAAACCTTCGGTTTCGTAGCTCCACAAACGCACTTCTTCGTAGTTGTTTTTTAGATTGGAATTATTACTGTCGGCACCAATATTACACCATTCTCCCAAAACAGCATTCCCTAAAAACCCATCGTGGCCTTTGTTGGAATAACCCATCAAAACAGAATTGCTAACTTCGCCACCAATTACGGAATGTGGTCCAACGGTTGTAGCACCATATACTTTCGAAGCCAGTTTTACTCTTCCCGACTCACACAAAGCAAATGGCCCACGTATTACAGAACCTTCCATTATTTCGGCATTTTTTCCGATGTAAATTGGCCCAGTGGAAGCGTTTAAAGTAATAAATTCCAGCTTTGCTCCTTCTTCGATAAATACATTTTCTGGTGAAAGCACATTGACGCTTTTTGGAATGGGTTGTGAATGTCTGCCTTCTGTTATAAGTTCAAAATCTTCGCGAAGGGCTGCGTCATTTTTGGCAAAAATGTCCCAAGTATGTTCAATTTTTATAGACTCTTCATTGAATTCCTGAATTTCATACGTCTCAAAATTAACTTCATCCTGAGTATCATTGGTATAAAAAGCAATCACTTCGTCGCCTTGAAAAATGGCTTGATTTTTTTCCAAACTTCTAATCATTTCCACCAAAATATCATTAGGCAAAAAAGAAGCATTGATCATCACATTTTCTTCCATCTCTACCATTGGAAACTTAACAGACAAATATTCTTCTGTCAAAGTTGTGGTGGTAGAACCCAAATGCTTTTCCCATTTCTCACGAATGGTAAGAATCCCAACGCGAATATCCGCTACAGGTCTTGTAAAAGTAAAAGGAAGTAAGGCATTGCGAACTGTTCCGTCAAAAAGTATATAATTCATTTGGTTTTATTTATAACCGATAGAGACGTAGCATGCTACGTCTGTACAGTGCATTTAAATTTTAAATAATGTGCTAATTTAAATAAAAAAACCACTCACTTTCGTGAATGGTTTTATATAAATTGAAACACTTAAATTATTATTTAGCGTGTTTAGCGTATTTAGTTTTAAATTTATCAATACGACCTGCTGTATCAATAAGTTTAGATTTACCTGTGTAAAAAGGGTGAGAAGTTCTAGAAATCTCCATTTTGTAAACTGGATATTCAACACCTTCGTGTGTAATTGTTTCTTTAGTTTCTACTGTAGATTTAGAGATAAAAACATCTTCATTTGACATGTCTTTAAAAGCAACTAATCTGTAATTTTCTGGGTGAATTCCTTTTTTCATTTTTGTAAATCTTTATTTGTTATGAAGTAGTTTGTTTTGATGCTTTACTTTTAAAGGTATCAACTTACTACAACTTTTAATTCTTATTATTTTTATTTAAGAGTGCAAATTTACATCTTTTTTTTAGAAATCAAAGCACAAACAACTTTTTTTAATTCTTTATAAAATGTAAGCATTAATAGCGGATTTACTATATTTGTTGATTAAACTAAAACCCTTTATTATGGAAAATACGGCATCGCCAACAAAATCTGGACTTCAATACGGAGTTCTTTTCGGAATAATTATGATTTTTGAATTTGTGGTTTCTTATGTTTTAGATATTGACCCAATTGAAAATAAAAGTATCGGAGTTGTTATGAATTTATTTAATTTCTTAGTATTCCCTATCCTTTTTATCTACCTGGGTTGTAGCAATTACAAAAACAAACTGAATTCAGGATATATAACTTTTGGAGAGTGTTTAAAAATTGGTGTTTCTATTTGCGCTTTAGCAGGCTTACTTTATGCTATATTTTCTGGCGCTTTTGGAATGATTTTTCCTGAATTTATGGATGAAATATTAAGAAAAACAAGAAACGTAATGTTAACTCAAAATCCAGATATGCCATCGGAGCAAGTTGAAATGGCTTTGTCTTGGACTAAAAAATTCATGAGCCCAGCTATAGCAATCCCTTTTACAGTAGCAATGTATGCGTTTTTGGGTTTAATCTACTCATTAATAATTGGGGCTGTAATGAAAAAAGAAAATCCACAAAGTTTTTAATTGAATGAATCTAACCATTTTAATTCCGCTTCTTAACGAAAAGGAATCTTTACCCGAATTACACCAATGGATTGTCAAGGTAATGACAGCTCACAATTTTTCGTATGAAATCATTTTTGTTGATGATGGCAGCACGGATGAATCGTGGCAAATTATCGAGCAACTTTCTAAAGAGAATCCTGCCGTTAAAGGCATTCGTTTTCAAAGGAATTTTGGAAAATCACAAGCTCTTCATGCCGGTTTTGCAAAGGCCCAAGGCGATGTTGTAATCACCATGGATGCCGATTTGCAAGACAGTCCCGATGAAATTCCGGAATTATATAAAATGGTAGTAGAGGGTGATTTCGATTTAATATCAGGTTGGAAAAAGAAACGCTACGACTCGGTTATGTTTAAAAATCTTCCTTCCAAATTATTCAATTGGGCAGCAAGAAGAACATCAGGTGTTTATTTAAATGATTTTAATTGCGGCTTGAAAGCCTACAAAAACATCGTCATTAAAAACATCGAAGTGTCGGGAGAAATGCATCGCTACATTCCTGTCTTGGCAAAAAATGCAGGTTTTGGAAAAATTGGCGAAAAAGTGGTTATTCATCAAGCTCGAAAATACGGCGAATCAAAATTTGGTGTTAGCCGTTTTATTAATGGCTTTTTAGATTTAATCACTATTTGGTTTTTGTCTCGCTATGGCAAAAGACCGATGCACCTTTTTGGCGCTTTTGGCGTTTTAATGTTTGTCATTGGCTTTTTATCCACCGGATTTATTATCACATTGAAGTTGATAAAATTATACTCGGGCTTACCAACAATTTTAGTTACCGAAAATCCACTTTTCTATATTGCTTTAACGGCTATGATTATTGGTTCTCAACTATTCCTAGCAGGATTTTTGGGCGAAATAATTTTAAGAACAAAAAACAACGAAGAGCGCTATAAAATTTCTAAAGAAGTGAATTTGTAATTTTTTGAGGTCGCAAATTGTGACCTCAAAACGAATAATATTATGGAACTTGAAATCATAAAAAATAAAATTCACGAAATAAGAGGACACAAAGTGATGTTGGATTTTGATTTAGCTGAACTTTACAACATTGAAAACAAGGCGCTCAAACAAGCCGTCCGTAGAAATACAAATCGTTTTCCAAACGATTTCATGTTTGAACTTTCTGAAAAAGAGTTTCAAAGTTTGAGGTCACAAATTGTGACCTCAAACAGAGGTGGCTCGAGATATATGCCTTTTGCCTTCACTGAACAAGGTATTGCAATGTTGTCAAGTATATTAAACAGTGACAAAGCTATTGAAATAAATATTGCCATAATGAGAACATTCGTAACTATAAGACAATTCACGTTGAGTTATGCTGAACTCAAAACTAGAATTGAAGAAATTGAGAATCAATTTCCAGATATATATAAAGCATTAAACTATTTAGTAGACAAGGATAACAATCCAAAATCAGCATCTGAAAGAAATAAAATTGGTTATAAAAAATAATTAAGAATATGCATATCGAACAAAACATATTAGACAAAGTAAACGAGTGGCTTACGCCGACATTTGACAAAGAAACACAAGACCAAATTATAGAAATGATGACTTCTTCTCCAAAAAATTTGGAAGAGAGTTTTTATAAAAACCTTGAATTTGGAACAGGTGGAATGCGAGGAATTATGGGTGTTGGAACCAACCGTATTAACAAATATACGCTTGGAAAAAACACGCAAGGTTTGTCCAATTATCTAAAAAAATCCTTTCCAAACGAGCAATTAAAAGTAGCTATCGCATATGATTGCCGTCATAACAGTAATACCCTAGCCAAAGTTGTTGCCGATGTTTTTTCGGCAAACGGAATAAAAGTCTATTTGTTTTCAGAAATGCGCCCGACTCCTGAGTTGTCTTTTGCTGTGAGACATTTAAATTGTCATGCTGGAATAGTATTGACCGCTTCACACAATCCGCCAGAATACAATGGCTACAAAGTATATTGGCAAGATGGCGGACAATTAGTCCCACCAAATGATAAAGAAATCGTTACAGTAATTGACAATTTAAAATACGACGAAATTAAATTTGATGCTAATGAAAGTTTAATCGAATATATTGACGTCAATATTGATAATGCATTTATTGATTCTACAATTGAAAATGCAAGTTTTGCAACTTCGGCAAAAGCCAAAGCGGATTTGAAAATTGTGTACACATCTTTACATGGAACTTCTATAAAAATAGTTCCTGCAGTTTTGACAAAAGCTGGTTACACCGATTTGAATATTGTTCCCGAACAAGCCGAACCTAATGGTGATTTTCCAACCGTTATTTCTCCAAATCCAGAAGAACCAGAAGCATTGACCATGGCAATGGCCTTGGCAGATAAAATAAATGCAGATATTGTTTTTGGTACCGATCCCGACAGTGATAGATTGGGCGTTGCCGTTAGAAATAATGCTGGAAAAATGCAGTTATTGAATGGTAATCAAACCATGGTTGTCATGACGCATTACTTGCTTGAGAAATGGAAAAAAGCAGGTAAAATAGATGGCAAACAGTTTATTGGTTCCACTATAGTTTCTACTCCAATGATGTTGGAATTAGCATCGGCTTATGATGTAGAATGCAAAGTGGGATTGACTGGTTTTAAATGGATTGCGAAGTTCATTCGCGATTTTCCACAACTAAAATTTATTGGTGGTGGCGAAGAAAGTTTTGGTTTTATGGTTGGCGATGCTGTTCGCGATAAAGATGCTGTTGGTGCCATTTTATTAATGTGTGAAATTGCAGCACAAGCCAATGAAAAAGGAAGTTCGGTATATAAAGAATTGGAACAAATGTATGTGGATTTTGGTTTCTATAAAGAGCATTTGATTTCGATTACTAAAAAAGGAATTGAAGGAGCTAATCAAATCAAGCAAATGATGGTTGACATGCGTGAAAAACCTGTTGCAGAAATCAACGGACAACGCGTTATTATGTTGGAAGATTATCAAAATTCTACAGCGAAAAATTTATTGACAAATGAAATTGAGCCGTTAACTGTTCCAAAATCGGATGTGTTGATTTATTATTTAGAAGACGGTTCGAAAATTTGTGCCCGTCCAAGCGGTACAGAACCGAAGATAAAATTCTATTTCAGTGTGAATGTAGCTATCGAAAGTCTGGATGAAATTCCACAAGCCGAAGCCGTATTGGATGCAAAAATTGCGACCATAATTAAAGAAATGCAATTGAACTAATGGATGTTAATTTAAAGAAACTCTTACCATTTGCCTTTAAGTATAAGAATCACATTTATATGAATGTGTTCTTCAATATTTTTTATGCGCTGTTTTCCACTTTGCTGATGGTATCCATGATTCCGACGCTAAATGTACTTTTTGGACTAACTGAAAAAGTCTACGAAGCTCCCGCTTACAATGGTATTGGAAATATTAAAGTGTATGCAGAAGGATTTCTGAATTACAAAATCACAACATTAACGCAAGACCACGGACTAAAATGGGCGCTGTTATTTGTTATTTCAATCATCATCACAACCGCTTTATTAAAAAATGTTACCAGTTATTTCGCCTCTTATCACGTTACCCGATTGAGAACTGGCGTACTGAGAGACATCAGAGAAAAACTGTATAAAAAGATCATCAATCTTCCTGTTTCCTATTATTCTGAAAGAAGAAAAGGAGATGTAATGGCTAGAATGCTGGGCGATATCAATGAAGTTCAGAATTCATTTTTTCAAGTTTTGGAGCTTGTAGTAAGAGAACCGCTTACGATTCTTTTCTCAATCATTACAATGTTTATCATCAGCCCGAAACTGACACTTTTTGTTTTTGCTTTCATTCCGATTTCGGGAATTATTATTTCGCGTGTTGGGAAAAACTTAAAAGCTAAATCAGTAAAAGCACAGCGCGAAAACGGAATTTTTATTTCTATTTTGGATGAAACGCTAGGTGGACTTAAAGTCGTTAAAGGCTACAACGCCGAAGAATCCTTCACCAAAAAATTCAACGATTCCATAAATCGTTTATTGAATCTTAGCAACAGCATCGGAAACAAAAATAATTTGGCTTCGCCTTTGAGTGAGTTTTTAGGAATTGTAACTATTGCCGTGCTGCTTTGGTTTGGAGCACAAATGGTTGTTGGAGAGCATACGATAACTTCGGCAACATTTATTACCTATATAGCGCTTGCTTACACGATTCTTACACCAGCAAAAGCGATTTCGAAAGCATCTTATCAGGTTAAAACTGGATTGGCTGCAGCCGAAAGAGTTTTCACTTTGATGGAACAGGAAAATACCATTACCGACAGCGTTGATGCGGTTGACAAAAAATCATTTGAAGATAAAATCACTTTGGAAAACATCAATTTCAGATATGAAAGTGAAAATGTTTTAAAGGATTTTTCACTTACAATTCCGAAAGGAAAAACGGTGGCATTGGTTGGTCAATCAGGTTCTGGGAAAAGCACCATTGCCAATTTACTAACTCGTTTCTATGATGTAAATGAAGGTAAAGTTATGATTGACAGTACCGATATCAAAGACATTCAATTGAAATCGCTTAGAGATTTGATGGGATTGGTTACGCAGGATTCTATTTTGTTTAACGACACCATCAAAGGGAATATTTCTTTAGGGAAACCCGATGCAAACGATGACGAAATCATCGCAGCTTTAAAAATTGCCAACGCTTACGAATTTGTGAAAGATTTGCCAGAAGGAATTTATACAAATATTGGTGACAGCGGAAACAAACTTTCTGGCGGACAAAAACAACGTTTGTCTATTGCTCGTGCAGTCTTGAAAAATCCACCAATTATGATTTTGGACGAAGCTACCTCAGCATTGGATACAGAAAGCGAAAGATTGGTTCAAATTGCTTTAGAAAACATGATGCAAAATAGAACATCCATCGTTATTGCACACCGACTTTCAACTATTCAAAAAGCAGATGTTATTGTAGTAATGCAAAAAGGGAAAATTGTGGAACAAGGCAATCACGAAGAACTTTTAGCCAATAACGGAACGTATTCCAAATTGGTTTCGATGCAATCTTTTGAATAAATCAAATTAAAATTATGAAAAGAGAGTATTTTGGAATGCTGTTTATTATAACTTTTGTCGTTTTGATTTTTGTTACTGAATACTTTATTGGAGAAAAAGTATACGATTATCTCAGCAAATTTATTGTTGTTTGGCTTATGATTGCTTTTCAAGTAGGGCAATATTCTATGCGCTTTCCAAAAGCGTTTTAAACCTTAAATTGGTTTGTATTCCTGAACTTTCAATCTTTCAAGAAGATTTATTATTGATTTATATAAAATATAATTATGCAAACAAAACTTTGTAAAAATTGCCATAACATACATGAAAATAACTTTTGTTCCCATTGCGGACAAAAAACCAATACCGTTAGACTGAATTGGCACTATGTAAAAGACGAGTTAGAATATACTTTTCTACACATTAACAAAGGATTGCTTTATACTGCAAAGCATTTATTTACAAATCCCGGCGAAACTATTCGTGGTTATATTGACGGAAAAAGGGTGCAACATTACAAACCAATTTTATTAGTTTTTGTTCTTGCAGGTTTAACCGGATTGTTGACACATTACTTAGGAATTGAAAAGTTAGTTCCGACGACAACAGAACAAACTGCTAAAATGAAAGCAGGTTTTACCTTAGGGAAAGAATCTTTAGATTGGATGTTAACACATTATGCAATCATAGAATTAGGCTTAATTCCGATAATCTCGTTGTGCTCTTATTTTGCTTTTAAAAAATGGGGATATAATTATATCGAGAATATAATCATAAATTGTTTTGCTTCTGGGCAACGATTATTGTTTGGAATTGCAATTTTTCCAATTGAGTATTTGTTAAGTTCTAGTAAGTACTTTATGATTATAGCTTCAATTTTGTCATTCCCTACTTACCTACTAACAATTTGGACTTATTATAAAATTTACGATAAAAAAGAAATCGGCGATTTCATTTTAAGGTTTTTACTTTTTGGTTTTTTAATTGTAGGAGTATTTATTTTAGCAATTATACTAGGTATTATTGCAGCATTCCTATTAACAAAATCAGGTTATGCAAATCTTCATTAAATTGGTTTGTATTCTTGCACTTTCAATTCTTTAGTTGCAAGATCTACAAAATAATAATGCAAGACATCTTCTTTGTTAAACTCCCCATTTTTGGTGGTATCTTCGATGGTTCTGAAATATAATTTATTGGAAACTTCAATCAATTTCCAATCGATTAGTTCTTGAAAGTCGGGAGAAAGTTTAGTGAATTTATTCCCAGCTATATCACTAATGTATAACGATTTGATATCGTCAGCATCCAGCTTTTTATCTTTGTTGGTATCCATATCGGCCAACGTATAAACCAAAAATTGTTGCTTCGTTTTGTCTGAAACCGATTTTAAATACGTAGCTGTTTGAATTAAAAGAGGCTTATCTGTTAAAGTTGTCAGCGTATCTTTCCCAATTTCCTGAAACTTCAAATTCTGTAAATAACCTGTGATTTCGTATTCGCTATAATTAGAAACAACAAAACTATCACGATATTCATAAGAAGAGGATCTTACTCCTTTGCTGCTACTTTTCAAATTTCCAATTGGAAAAATCATATAATTAGTTCCTGCCATATTGATAGGCAAATCTGCAACTTCTATATCTGTAGTATCAGCTTTTACAGCTGATTTTGTTTTAGAAGCATTATCATAAATCACTTTTGGCTTCTCTACTTCTTCTTTACAACTAACGAAAAGAAAAGCTATAGAAAGTATGAATATTTTAAGGATATTTTTCATTTGGAAAAAATTTAGCAACTCAAAAATAGTGAATTATTTCTACAATTTCGCAGTCAATTTTACACTAAAAACTCGGTTGGTCAAATAGTTTGGAATAGCATACTGATTTTTAGTATACACATCTCTAACCCAAGTATTGGTAATAGCATTTTGATTATTGAACATATTAAAAATCTCAAATCCTAAGGATAAATCTTTGATTTTTTTTAACCAATGTCCATCAGGTCTTTCGCTATTTCTTTCGGTAAACACATAGGAAAAACCAATATCAGCACGACGATAATCACGCAAACGGTTTTGGTATTGATATGCATCGGCATAAGAAGGCGAACCTCCAGGCAATCCTTTGTTATAGACCAAATTCAGGTACAATTTCATACTTGGAAGATTGGGCATATAATCTTGAAACAAGACACCAAACTTCAATCGTTGATCGGTTGGACGAGCAATAAATCCTCTGTCATTTTGATTTTCTTCAGTTTTTAAATAACCAAAACTCAACCAAGATTCTGTTCCGGGAACAAATTCACCGTTCAATCTCAAATCCAATCCATAAGCGTAGGCTTCTGCATCATTATTGGCACGATAGCGAATCCTGACATTTTCTAAACTATAAGTATTGACATCTGTCATGGTTTTATAATAGGCTTCCGAGACCAACTTAAAAGGCCTACTCCACATCTTGAAACTGTAGTCGTTACTCAATACAAAATGCACCGATTTTTGCGCTTTAACATTAGGATTCACTACACCATCTTCATCTCTCAACTCACGATAAAATGGCGGTTGATAATAATACCCAACAGCTAATCTAAACAACATGTCTTTTTCCCAATTCGGTTTTATTGCAAACTGCCCTCTTGGACTGACAACGGTTTGAGTTTTACCATTTGAGATATTGTCACCAGAAACCTGCCAGCTTTGTGCACGAACTCCGAAGTTTATCCAGAAATCACTTTCTCCCAATTTATCTTTGAAGCTCCATTGCCCATAACCTGAAAGACGATTGATATCCACAAAATTGGTAGCTCTAACATCTTGATAAGGTACTAATGGTCCTGTATATGGGTTATAAGGTTGGTTATTTTGAAAAGGAATAATGGGAGGATTTATTGAAAACCCGGCCGAGTCAATCACTTCCCACTCCACAATTCTATCACGAATGTTTTCGCGAGTGTATTTAAAGCCCCATTCTACAATATGCTTTTTATTAATGGTATGATTTCCTTTGATTTCAGCATTGAAAATTAAGGCATCTAAATCATTTCTTCCATGATTGAGCTGTGTTCCAATACCACGACTAAATTTCACATCTCCTAAAGTTTCGGAACCAATATTGGTATCCACTTCTCCTAAATAATAAGCCGCAAAAATATCAAAATACTCTTGTTCTTGCGTGTGATAAGCCGAAGTGATTAATTTAAAAGTGTTGTTTTCATTGGCAACAAACGTTGTTTTTAATGCCCCGAAATAAGTTAGATACTTATCTTTTTCCTGACCTTCATAAAAAATCAATAATGCAATTGGCTCGTCAATCGTACCAAAATTCGTTTGGCGCGTTAACGGTTGATAATTGTATTTATTTTGCGAAAGATTCCCCAGAAAACTAAATTGCAACTTGGTAGAAGCATTGTAATTTATATTGGTTTGAACGTCAGCAAACGTAGGTCTGAAATTGGTTTGCGTTTCCTGACTGTTTACCAAAAGGGAATTATCTCTATATCGAATTCCAGTTATGGCTGACCATTTTTGATTTTTAGAAACTCCTTCAACGGCGAGGCTTCCTCCAAGGAAACTGGCTTCGGCTGAAGCACCAAATTTTGTTGGTTTTCTGTAAGTAATATCCAAAACAGAAGATAATTTATCGCCATATTTTGCTTGAAAACCTCCTGCCGAAAAATCTACATTTTGAACCAAATCCGTATTCGTAAAACTCAAACCTTCCTGTTGTCCAGAACGCACTAAAAAAGGACGATATACTTCCACTTCATTTACATAAACCAAGTTTTCATCATAATTTCCTCCACGAACGTTATAACCTGTACTTAATTCGTTATTGTTATTTACACCACCAAAGGATTTTAAAATATTCTCAACACCTGCGTTAGCTCCAGGAATTCTTCTAATAACTTCGGGTGAAATAGTGGTGATTCCTTGAACACGCTTGCGGTAATTTGTGATAACAACATCGCTCAATTGTTCGGCTTTGTCATTCATAACCACATTAAATTCAAAATCTTCGTTAGGTTTTAATTGGATGGAAGCGGTGGCACTTTTTAAAGTGATATGGGTAAAAACCAAAACTACCTTTTGATTGGCAGGTATTTTTAATTGATAGAACCCGTTAGCATTGGTTGTTGCCGATTTTGTTTGATAACTAACATTTACACCTTCTACAGGTTTATTATTTTCATCAAGGATGATTCCTTTTATGGTAGCCGTTTGATTTTGTGCAAAAGTCACTAAGCTTATGAATAGAAAAATGAGCGTATATAATGAATTCCTTGTTTTCAAATGTCTTGTTTTATGGTTTTTGACTTCTAAAAAAATGCGTTTCAAAGGTAGTAGAATTTCCAACATTATCGGTTACTTTAATTTTAAAAACATTATCTCCTTCTTTGACTATTCCGTCGGCTAAATTATGGGTAAGCGTTTTGGTTTTACTTTCATACTCCAATAAAATCCAATCGCCATTTAAGGAACCTTCGTAACTTTTAATCCCCGACAATTTATCGGAAATCTTTAATCGGATTTCGTCTTGGATAACATTCTTTTTTACTTTTTTATTTCTGATATATTTAATTTCAGGACCTCTGTCATCTTTCAACAAAGTATACTGTCCCAAATTTTTGGTGTAGCAAGTAAACGAATTTTTATATCTTTTTGTTGTATTGAAGTATTTTTTTTTGCCATCAATAGATGCAATAAACATTTTTTCACGGTCTTTTTCGGTGGCAGTACTATCTTCGAAGGTAATAGAAAAATTGGTGTGTGCCGCAACAGTATTGTCATGAAGGTACAGCATTTTATTTTTCACTTCAAAATTCATGTAGAAATCATCATAAAAAGTATTCTCAGGAAATACTACCGAAACATTTTCCAAAGCAAAGCTGTTTTCTCTTTTTGCTTTTACTAAATATTTTGATGTAATTGGGATTTCGGCAATCTTCGCTGGCAGATTAGAAAACTGAATTGGAATGTTAATTTTGGTAGTGTTTCCATTAAAATCCGAAATGTCTATGCGATAGTTTTGCGTAAAATTGGGAAGTACGGTTAGCAAACCATTTTCTTCCGAGGTGTGAATCAAACTCAACGGAAAAGGGGTTTTCATAAACAATCTTTGCACGCGTTGCCCTTGTGTTTTATAACTTGAATAATCAATTAAGGCATTTACATATCTCGTTTCATCAAAAGAAAAAGTATCAAATTGATAACCGAAATACACTTGTCCGTTAAGGAAAGTCTGCACTTTATAGATTCCATTAGCATTCCAGGAAACATTATCGAAATCAATTGCGGTGATTCCAAATCCAATTTTGCCTGTAGCCAAAACACTTTCGGCCAAATAACTTCCATCATCCTGTAGAGAAAGACTAACTGAAATTGGTCTTTTAGATTCATTTACTATTGAATTTTCATCCATTGGATACACTAGTAAACTAGAAACCGAAGGTGCTCTTGTATCTGTTAATACAGCATCAAAACCAAAAAACATAGGATTAATAATTTTTTCGGATTGGGTATCGCGAATTTCAAAATGCAAATGAGGTCCATCCGAACCGCCTGTATTTCCAGAAAGCGCAATGATGTCTCCTTTTTTAATTGGCAACTCTTCAGGTTTTAAAAGGAGTTCAATTTCATACGTTTGCTTTTTATACTGTTCTTTTTTGATGTATTTTTCAATCTCCCCAACAGCACATTTTAAATGACCATAAACCGTGGAATAACCATTTGGATGCGTTATGTAGATTGCTTTTCCATAACCACCTTGAGAAATTTTAATTCTGGAGACATAGCCATCTGCGGCAGCAAAAACATTCAATCCTTCTTTTTGTTGCGTTTTAAAATCGAAACCTGAATGAATATGATTGGGACGTAATTCTCCAAAATTCCCCGACAACTGAAGTGGAATCTCCAATGGGGAAATAAAATAATTCTTTGGATAGTGTTGTTGTCCAAAAAGGCATAAAGTAAAGAAGAAAAGGCAGCCAAAAAGCTTCATAAATGTTGTTTTTGCTAAGATAAATAAAAGTACGTAAAAATTTACAATATAAATATAAAAATCTTAACTCCTTAAAAAACAAAACCTTAGAATTAATAGCAAATAATGAAATAAATAGTTGCGAAAAATATTGATTTAATAAAATAGATTTCTAACTTTGTGAATTAAGAAATGAATAAAGTATTTCATGAGTGAAATTGCAGAAATAATTGATTCTCTTGAAAGTAGAATAGAAAAACTTTTTACAAAAATAAATAGTTTGGAAAAAGATTCTGCTGCATTAAAAGAAGAATTAAACACGGCAACTACTGTAATTCAAAAACAGAATAATGAGATTACTTCTCTTAAAACTGGATTTGACACGCTCAAAATGGCTAATTCATTGCTTGGCGGTGACGAAAATAAACGAGATACAAAACTCAAAATAAATTCATTAATAAGAGAAATAGATTATTGTATAGCACAGCTATCTGATTAAAACTATGGATGAAAAGCTTAAGATAAAATTATCAATTGCAGACAGAGTCTACCCTTTGACGGTGGAAATGTCACAAGAAGAAGGATTGCGAAGTGCTTCGAAAAAAATTGATGTTATGATTAAGCAATTCGAGGAAAACTATGCCGTTCGAGATAAACAAGATGTTTTAGCCATGTGTGCTTTACAATTTGCCTCTCAAGTAGAACAAAAACAAGCTAGTAATTCCATAGATGGCACAGCAACTATAGAAAGATTGAAAAAAATTAATGATTTATTGTTCGAGTATCTCGAAAAAAAATAACGACGTTCTTAACATAGCATACGACACTGCCTATATTAGATTTTATTTGGTAAACTCAACACTAACAAATTAGAATGAGCAAATCATCGTTACTAAAGTATGCCACGCTTCGGCGAGGAAACTTGAACAACGAGTTAGCTCAAAACTTGTCTTTTCGAGTTTATGCATCGACCTAATATAGGCTTTTTTTATATATAAAAACTAACACAAATGGGAATTACATTTATACTTATTGCAGCAATTATAGGAATTGGAGGCGGTTTTGGGATTGCAAAATTTCTTGAAAAAAGCAATGTTTCAAACATGATAAAAAACGCTAAAAAAGAAGCTGGTTCTATTTTAAAGGACGCTAATCTTCAAGCGGAAAACATCAAAAAAGACAAACTACTTCAAGCAAAAGAAAAGTTTTTAGAATTAAAAACGGAACATGAAATTGAAATTCTAAACAAAGACAAAAGATTAGCTGAAGTAGAAAAAAGAACTAGAGACAAAGAATCTCAGGTTTCTAGCGAATTAGCAAAAGCTAAAAAAATTAACGATGACTTTGAAGCAAAAACTTTAGAATACACTTCTAAAATAGAGTTGCTAGACAAAAAGCAACAAGAAGTTGAGAAAATGCATAAAAGCCAAGTCAATCAATTGGAAGTGATTTCAGGACTTTCTGCTGAAGATGCAAAAGAACAATTGGTAGAAAGCTTAAGAGCTGAAGCTAAAACAAAAGCGATGTCGCACATTCAAGACACTATTGAAGAAGCGAAACTGACAGCGCAACAAGAAGCCAAAAAAATCATTATTAGCACCATTCAACGTGTTGGAACGGAAGAAGCTGTTGAGAATTGCGTTTCTGTTTTTAACATTGAATCTGATGATGTAAAAGGTAGAATTATTGGTCGTGAAGGAAGAAACATTCGTGCCTTGGAAGCTGCAACCGGTGTTGAAATCATTGTTGACGATACTCCAGAAGCTATTATCCTTTCGTGTTTTGATCCTGTAAGAAGAGAAATCGCCCGACTTTCATTGCACAATTTGGTTACGGATGGTAGAATTCACCCAGCGAGAATTGAAGAAGTTGTAGCCAAAACAACGAAGCAAATTGACAATGAAATTATTGAAATTGGAAAACGTACTGTTATCGATTTAGGGATTCACGGTTTGCATCCTGAGCTTATAAAAACTATTGGTAGAATGAAATATCGTTCTTCTTATGGTCAGAATTTATTACAGCACTCTAGAGAAGTTTCCAAACTTTGCGGTATCATGGCCGCGGAATTAGGGTTAAATGTAAAACTAGCAAAACGTGCCGGATTACTTCACGATATTGGAAAAGTTCCTGATGCCGAAAGTGATTTACCACACGCATTATTAGGGATGCAATGGGCTGAGAAATATGGCGAGAAAGAAGAAGTTTGCAATGCTATTGGAGCGCACCACGACGAGATTGAAATGAAATACTTAATTTCTCCAATCATTCAGGTTTGTGATGCTATTTCTGGCGCTAGACCAGGTGCTAGAAGACAAGTATTGGATTCTTACATTCAAAGGTTAAAAGACCTTGAAAACATTGCTTTTGGATTTAATGGTGTTAAAAATGCTTATGCAATACAAGCTGGGCGTGAGCTAAGAGTAATTGTAGAAAGTGAAAAAGTAAGCGATGAAAATGCCGCCAATCTTTCTTTTGAGATTTCTCAAAAAATTCAAACAGAAATGACTTATCCTGGGCAAGTAAAAATTACAGTTATACGTGAAACACGTGCGGTAAATATTGCAAAATAACCCAAAGTTTATATACAAAAAAGGCGCCCAAAAGGCGCCTTTTTTAATTGTAAAATATAGCTTTTATTTCATCGCCAGACATTGGCTTTAAAAAATAATCTTTCACTTCCGCTGTGTAACCTTTCGCTTTCTCTAAATCATATTGATCGTCAGAAGAACTTATAATGTAAATAACTATTTCTTTACTTAACAGCTTTTTCAAGACCTTAAATTCTTCCAAGAATTGCCAACCATCTAAAATTGGCATATTGATGTCTAAAAGAATTAAATCGGGTTGATTTTCTCCCGTATCTAATTTTTTCTTTAAAACTTCTATTGCTTCCATCCCATTTTCGAAAAAAGTAGGGATTACATTTATATCATTATTAAGTAACAATTTTTTGATGATAAAGTGGAAAATTATATCATCATCAACAACGAAAACGTCATTAAATTTCATTCAAGACAGATTTATAGGTTAATGTTTATTTGGTTTAACAAACATAAACAATTTTATAGATTATCTATTTTTTTCTTGGATGAAATGTATTAATTATTTGTGTTAAATGTTTTCTATCCATATGAACGTAAATCTCAGTAGTAGTAATAGATTCGTGGCCTAACATCATTTGTATTGAACGTAAATCAGCTCCGTTTTCTAATAAATGCGTTGCAAATGAATGTCTTAATGTATGAGGGCTGATAGTTTTCCCTAAGTTAATTTTTGTTGCCAAAAGGCGTATAATTGTAAAAATCATGGCACGAGTGAGCTGTTTTCCCCTTCTATTTAAAAACAAGGTGTCCTCAAAGTTCTTAGAAATAACCAAGTGATTTCTTATATTATTTCGATACAGATTGATGAATTTTTCGGTTGAAGGAGCAATTGGGACAAATCGCTGTTTGTTTCCTTTACCTGTGATTTTTATAAAACCTTCTTCAAAAAACAAATCAGATATCTTTAGAGAAACCAATTCAGAAACACGCAAACCGCAACTATATAAGGTTTCAATTATGGCTCTATTGCGTTCTCCTTCTGGCGTTGCTAAATCGATAGCTGCAATGAGATTATCAATATCCATAACCGAAAGCGTATCGGGCAATTTTCTACCAATTCGAGGAGCTTCAATCAATTCCATTGGATTATCTGTACGATAATCTTCGAAAATTAAATACGAAAAGAAGCTCTTTAATCCCGAAATTATTCTGGCTTGTGAACGAGCATTTACCTGCTTAGAAATGTGGTAAATAAATTGTTGAATAGTTTCCTCACTTATTTTTATGGGCGATATTTCAATGTCGTTTTCCTTTAAAAAAAGACAAAGTCGCTCAATATCGAATGTGTAATTATCAAGCGTGTTCTTTGACAAACCACGCTCAATTTTTAAATAGGATTTAAAATCTTTGATAAAACTATTCCAGTTCATAAAAACAAATGTAGGACTAAAATAGAAATAAAAAAACCACGCTAATAGCGTGGTTCATTTAATATATATCTAAATATTAGAATTTATATCCAACACCGATTAAAAAGTGACTAACTTTAGCATCTCCTGTTAAACCAACAGAATATCTTGGCTCAACAAAGAAATTCTCAGTAATATCATAAGAACCTCCTAAATCAAGGTTAAATCTTGTTTTATCTGAATCCGTAGATTCTAAGCTATAATACAAAGATGGTCCAGCAAGCAAGTTGATTTTTTCAGCAACATTGTATTTCAATAATACAGGAATGCTTAAAAAATTAGCTTTGTAAGTGATCCCATTTTCTGATTTTGAAGCAGTATGATAATTAAGACCTGGTTGCAATACCATTTTGTCAGCAATACCAAATTCAGCGAAACCTCCAACGAAGAAACCTGTTAATGATAATGATGAACCTGTAGCTTTTACAGACACCATGTCCAAACCACCTTTTACTCCAAATTTCATGTCTTTTTGTGCATTAGCAAAAGTTGCTGTTAAAACAACTGCCATAGTTAAAATAATTTTTTTCATGTTTGTTTTGTTTTTTTAAATTAGTTGAGCAAATGTAGTATAATTTATTGGCAATGCAAATACGACAAATTACGTATATATCAAAAAAAACCTCTCCAATGGAGAGGTTTCATTTTTTATGCAGTAAAGATTATAGTTTGTAAAGCAAACCAAAAGAGATAGTTGACATATCTAAACCTAAACCTAAACTAGTTGCATTTTTAGCTCCGTCAGTATCTGCTTTAGCTGATGTATAGTGTAAACCAGCCCACTCAGAAGTGATAGCAAAACTATCAGATACGAAATAATGTAAACCAACTGGTACATTAATACCAAATGCGTTAACTTTAACATCTGTAGCATCATCTTTTTGAGTCATGTAACCTAATTCACCACCAATAGATAAAGAGAATTTGCTAGCTGGTGTCCAGAAATATTTAACACCTGCGCTTAAACCAATACCTGTAGTTTTAGCATCACCTACTTTGTTTGAGCTGTACTCTAAAGATCCAACCAAAGCAACGTTTTCAGTTAAAAAGTAACCAACACCTGGAGCAATTGTTAAACCATCAGTTTTAACTTCTGCAGCATCTTTGTCACTTGAAAAACCAAAAGAACCTGTTAAGTACAAATCACCTTTTGCAAATCCTTCTGAACTTTCTTTTTTGTCTTGAGCGTTAGCAAACGTTAAAGCGAATACTGCAGCTACTGTTAAAATAATTTTTTTCATGTTTGTTTAATTTTAAAATTAGTTAGGGCAAAGTTATATCAAACATTTCTTTCCTTCCAAATGTTGATTTGTAGTTCTTAACAATGTTATCAACATTTTTGTAAGACAACTTACTGAAAAACATGGATTTAAATGGATTTGATGGATTTTTTGATTTTTTTACTATTTTCATTTTTTTTAAAATTGCGTCCGTTTGAAAGAAAAATACTTCATGCATTATTCAAAAAAATGCTAATTTTAGATAAACTTTAGCGGTGATTTATCTCAAAAAAGTGTTCGTTTTTATATAAAATATCCCATTTATAAGGGTAAATTTGCTATTTTTACTCAAACATTTAAGCATGAAAATAATAATAATTAACGGTCCAAATTTGAACTTACTAGGGAAACGCGAAGTAGCCGTTTATGGCAATCAAACTTTTGAAACCTATTATAAGGAGTTACAATCCAAGTTCCACACAATAGACTTATCCTATTTTCAAAGCAACATTGAAGGAGAATTGATAGACAAAATACAAGAAGTTGGTTTTACTTATGATGGTATTATCCTCAATGCAGCTGCGTATACACATACCTCTATTGGAATTGGCGATGCCGTTAAAGCTATTACTACCCCTGTTATAGAAGTACATATATCCAATACTTTCTCTAGGGAAACCTTTCGGCACCAATCTTTTATTTCTCCAAATGCTAAAGGAATCATAATTGGCTTTGGATTGAAAAGTTATGAATTAGCTTTACAATCGTTTCTTTAGTTACACAGAGATTCACAGAGAGAAAGAAGATTCACAGAGAAAATTAAACTTTAATGGAAATAAATGAATTAACAGAAAAAACTATTGGTTTAGCTATTGAGGTACATCGAAATCTTGGGCCAGGACTTTTAGAATCTGCTTATAAAGAATGTCTATTTTATGAATTGAAAAAATGTAATATGTCTGTGGAAGTCGAAAAGCCAATGCCATTAGTTTATAAAGAAATCAAATTAGATCAAGGTTATAGAATTGATTTATTAATAGAAAATAAATTAGTTATAGAATTAAAAACTGTTGAAGCTTTTACCGATGTTCATTTTGCACAAATCCTTACTTATATGAAATTAGGCGGGTATTCAACTGGACTATTGATAAACTTCAACACAAAAATGCTCAAACAAGGATTAAAAAGATTTAAAATATAATCACCGTGTAAAAAAATTACACAGAGACACAAAGAGAAAATGGAGATTGACAGAGTAAATTTGTATTGCCCAAAATCTCAGTGAATCTCAAAAAAAAAAAAACATAAACAAAACTCTGTGAATCTCTGTGAAACAAAA